>Ga0224495_10001722_pt1 | contig 15104 bp, 13 predicted proteins | sample SF_Jul11_sed_USG_FD_168128 | JGI IMG/M metagenome (GOLD analysis project Ga0224495, IMG submission 168128) | Sediment microbial communities from San Francisco Bay, California, United States - SF_Jul11_sed_USGS_4_1 | ecosystem: Environmental > Aquatic > Marine > Sediment | place: USA: California... | reverse complement strand
GCCAATATCGACACCCTGCTCAAGAAGCAACTTATCACCAGACTTCAGAAGCACCTTGGCGCCTGAATACCGTGATGTAGTACAAAAACCTATTTTCGTTATATTATTGGATTTAAGCTCAAGATTTACAGCAGCATTAAGATTAGCATTTTTGAATCCCCCGATATCCCGAACAGGAAACCAATATTGCTTAAAAGTCTTTACTTCATACGGTTTTATCCAACTATAGTCCGGCTGGTTGTCGGAATATGCACCAACCATAAGCTCGGCATAAGGTCCATCGGTGTCGGTGAGAATTTTGTCCCACATTCGGCCTCGCGGTCCCGGACTCCATTCCCATAATTTCGCTCCGCAAACAATATGGTGATTGCCAACGTGAACAACGCCGGCCTGTTTGCCGTGGTCATATCCTCCCGAGAAATCCTCCTTAAGGTCCCAGGCGAAAAATGAAACGGGTTCCGGGTGATTCTTCCACCAGCTAAGGTCTACGCCTTTATAGTCGACACCGCGATAAACCTGGTTCGAAACAGGCCAGTGACTAAAATCATTCTTCGAATGATAAGTTGCAACCTGCACACTCGGCGGAAAAATGACCTGATAATCATCATTTGCGTGTACGGCGACATTAGCCCAATAAAGAATCGAATTTGGAAAGGCGGTGCGGTTAAAAATCTTGACTGTCGCTTCTATATAGGATTTATCCGGATACAGTGTAACGCCGATTATCCATTTCATCCGATGACGATGCTCCAATTCGCCAAACCAAATGGCCTTACTGCCGTCGGCATTCTCGGACAGCGTATAATCGACCGGCATATAGGTTGAATTTCTGTGGTGGTGAAAGACACACCATTCAATCCCGCCTGAAATCCATGCTCCGAGCATCCCTATCAAGGCCGGCTTAATGACATTCTGGTGATAAAAGATTTCGTAACTGTTGGTCTTGTCGACGGCCGAGAATAGTCGGCCGCCAAGCTCAGGTAGAATTGAAAGCCTAATATAGTCGTTTTCAAGATACAGGGCCTTGTAAGTCTTCTGTTCCAGAATATTGGTCACCCTGTCCTGGAAAGGATAGGGATAAATCTTCTTTTTCGCACCCTGATAGGACTCATTCTCATAGAACATCGGATTGAGTTCCGGCGGCTCCAGTCTATAGGTTGGAATAACAATGGATTCTTCCCATACTTTAACAGAGGATTGGCCAAGAGCAATTGTGATTAGAAAACAGACAAAAACAGTAACCTGAAAGTACTTTTTGACCATGATTTCGTCCTTTCGATGAATGACTTCCAAAATATTCTCAATCCAAGCTCTATCATGCAATGCATTATAATAAGCGAGCATCTCTAATTCCAATCTCAAGGCTCTTTTTATGGTTGTGTTCTTCAACGTAATTTATAATATTTTCCATTTCGCATTCAAATTCAGTCGACTCCATATTGAGCAAATAATGAGACTCGATACGTTGATTATTTTCAAGACTCCAGTCTATATATGGAGAAACTAATCCTTTCTTTTCCAAATTATGATAGATTTCAGAACCGGGTATAGGAGCAAAACGAGAGAGAGTGACAAAAGGAGGATCGATTGCTTTTATAAAATTGATAGTTCTTTGAATGCTCCCACGAGTCTCCAGTGGAGTTCCAAACATAAAATAAGTGCTCCAGTAAAATCCCATTCGATTAAGTAGCCTTGCCATCTCTTTGACTTTTTCTAAATCAATAAGTTTTTTCATGGACCTCAAGATCGTTTCGTCTCCAGACTCTATTCCTACTCGTATCGTTACGCATCCGGCTTTTTTCATTTTCTCTAAAAGATTCTTGTCCAATAAATCGATGCGTGTCAGGCACTCCCATTTGATATTTAATTCTCTGCGTATTAGTTCATTACAAAAGAGAATGCAACGATCCATATTTAACGTAAAAGAAGCATCGCGAAAAGAGAAATATTTTACTCCATATTTTTCTTTTAATAATGATATTTCATTAATGATATTTTGAATCGATCGATATCTGACCCTTCGTGACCAGATATTATGGACACCGCAAAAAGTACAATGGTAAGGACATCCTCGAGATGCCATAATAGCTCCAAAATCAACTGGCCTGTAAGTCTGGATTTGAACTAGTGAATCGAGTCGAGGCCAGGGAATTTTATCTAAATCCGAGATCAATGGACGATTAGGATTATGGATTATCTGTCCGTTATGTGTATATGAAATACCTTCGATGTTTTGCAAAAACTTTTTTGATTCATTTTTTTCCAAGGTTTGTACCAAATCAAAAATTGTGCTTTCCCCTTCACCTCTTACAACAATGTCAATATTACGATTTTGTAATATAACAGAAGGGAAGACAGTAGGATGATCTGCTCCAGCAATAACTATCATGCCAGAGTCAATATCTTTACATATCCGGGCTATTTTTAATGCGCTGTCAACTTTGACCGACAAGATGCTTAATCCTATAATTCTTGGTCTAAACAGTTTCACGTAATTTATAATTTCACACCATATAGGATGAGAATCGTTCTCTAAAGCGTCATTATACGCATCACATAAAGCAGAAGCTTTACCCCATGACAATGTATCAGTATTGGGAGAGTGTTCAGCATCATAAATTTTTACAATATGTCCTTGTTGATGAAGAACCGAAGACATTGTTGCCAAGCCGAGCGGGTAATAGAAACGATAGAATCCCATAAATCTCTGGAAAGGTGGGTCAATAAAAAGTATTTTCATAGTTGTTACTTTCTAATAACATTAAAGCAAATTATTGTTGGTAGCCTCCCTCTCAAAAACAAGTTCTTGGGGATTCTTTGGCATCACCCGGATCCCGAACATATCGTGACTAACGCTAATCCAAGTTAAAGACTATCCACGTGTTTTTTCTATAAAAGGCGGGCAATTCTGACTCTAATTTATGCTGTTTTGAAATCGGTTAAACATATTAGAAGATACTTGCAGTCGCCAGTTACAAAACTCTATAGATCACAATTTTTTTCGTCTTTTTATTTTGGTCTATCCACAATGACAGTTCTTTTTGTACTGCTGTATCGGCATCAGGATTTTCATCTTCGTTCTTCATAACCGCAACGGCATACTGAGCTCCCATGGGGATATTTTTGTCAAATACCAATCCTTTTCTTTCCGCATAAAAACTTATACGTTTGTCAAACACGGCGATAAGATCATTTTTCTGCGTGTTTTCTTTAAGCCATTGAGCAGCCGCTTTATAAGCTTTTTTATCTGCGTGAATCGGCCGTAACAGCTTGGGTGTACATATAGCCAAGCCGGTTATAACCAAAACAAAGAACCATACCCGCAACCTTTGATTATTGTCGAACCGGTCCTTAGAAAATCTGACAGTAAGCCAATCAGCCAATATTTGTAATCCGATAGGCACATAAAAAACAGTAAAAACAACAAGCGGCAAACAATGCCTTCTACTGATGTATTTCCAGTTAGAATACAGTACAACCATCATAATAATATTAAACACAATAAAAACAGGTATGAAAAACCTCTCTGCATCCGTCGCAACCGCCTGTTTACGAAATCTTAAATGGATGCCGAGCAGCAAGGGCAGTATAAAAAAGTGCATTAAATTATTACTGATTCCTTCGAAAAGCTCACCAATCGCTTTTACCACATTGATAGGTATACTTTCTGCCGTATACACATTATCCCGACAATCAACTTTTGAGTCTTGATTTTCCTCCGTTTGCTCCCGGTCAGATGAGTTGATAAGCTGATACAGTTTTCGCGGTAAAATTCTCCCTCTTACTTTTAAGTACGGCGCCGTTGGGACAGCAAAACCAAATAGAAGGATGAATAATGCATACACAAGTTTGGGCCTGTTCATATTACGCCTTGGCAGGAACAATCCAATCAGCAGCCATAAAATCCCGTATAGAACCAATTGTGCGCACTCAGGCCGTACTATATGCCCGAGACCACCAGCCAGACCGACTAATCCAAACATCACCCACTTGCCCTGCTCCGCACCCCAAAGCAAAAACAGAAAACCCGTTGCCAAAAACAGGATATAAGGCCAATCTCTCAGTGCATCACTTCCATACTCTGCTGGATATGGCAGCAAAATCAGAATCAACAGGGCCCAAAAGCTGTTGCGAGAACCAACCAATAGCTTTCCGATAAAATATAATGGCACTAAAGCAAGCACTCTACACAGCAGATTCACGCCATGGGCAGAGTATATCCAACTATACAATGACGTGTTTTTACTGAACAAAGAAACAAATTTATGGGCTGCGAAAATAAGAAACGGATATCCCGGGGGGTGTGCTTTGATAATATTGATTGGTTCGCTTGATAACTTTTGAGCCCGCTCAATGTAAAAAACACCATCTTTGGAAATCAGAACAGCGGTGGCAATTAAGTAAACACCAAGCAAAGACGTAACAAAAACAAGAATAGCCAGATTGATTGCGTCGCTCTTATATTCCCCGCACCTGGCTTCTAATTTGACTGCCATCATATCCCTGATGATTTAAAACACAGCTTGTTATCTGATATTACTAACGACCAACAACTTCAAGATAATCTACAGCTTCCCAACGTGCAATAAATTTCCATTGCGCTTTCGAGTGCTCACAAATTGTTTCTTAAAACTTATTAAAATAAACACGGATAATTACTGAAAATAATTCACCCCTGACAACCAGCTAAATCAGAATGCTAACGCTGCTTTGAGAGAACGAGAAATTTGAAAGGCAGTAAACGTTATGTTAAACATTTGAGATTTGGTCGGGATATGCGGCTGGTGGCCTATAGATGCAGGTTTTGCGGGACTAAAGAGGTCGTATGTCTTAATGACAGAGCTATTTTAACATAGCTACAAAAACCATACGAGAGTAAGAGGAAATCACCACCCCTTCCTTGAAAAAATCACGGGTATGGTCTTTACGAGAGTATACAAATTAAGCAGCAAAGACCTTTGTTGTATGTACAAATAATCATATTTTATTTTGTGTTTGGGCTTTAAATCATAAAAGCTTCTAACTTGCGCCAAACCCGTTATTCCCGGCCTTACTGTCAATCTCAATTCTCGCAAAGACTTGTGAAGTTTGACAAAATGAGGCCGTTCCGGCCGAGGGCCGACCAAACTCATATCACCTCGCAGTACATTGAATAACTGAGGGAGTTCATCCAGTCGTGTCGTTCGCAGAAGCTTTCCAACTTTTGTAATGCGTGGATCATCCCGACTTGCCAGGATAGGCCCAACTCTTTCCTCTGCATCCTTTACCATCGTTCTAAACTTGTATAATGTGAAAACCTTACCATCCTTTCCTACCCTCTCCTGTTGATATAAGACCGGTCCCGGAGAAGTAATTTTAATCAATAATGCACTTAAAACAGCTATAGGTGCAGAGATGAATAAAATTACCAGACTGCCTAATATATCAAGGCTTCTCATTAAAAACTCCTCAACATCTCGTTTCCTGCCGATAAAAGTGTTAAGAAAATGCAGCGAATTCTCGCCGTTAATCCTCTCGGTTAGAAGTTTCACATAAACAGAAGGACTGAAGACAACCTCGATCTTAAACTTTTGTATAAGATAAATTAGAAGATTTAAGTCCTTCTCTTCTTGGATCCTCTCGCAAATAACAATTTCGTCGATATTGGCTCCTTTAACCAGTTCCTCAATCTCATCGATTTGTATTCTTTTAACGACAGTTCTCTTCCCTATGATATCATCTACTTCTCCTTCTCCAATTATCACGGCGTTCTTTTTTACTTTTTTCATAGCTTTTAAGATATACTGGTTAAGCTTAAAAATCAGAAGAAGGTTTATAAATAAGGACAGGACAAAAATGCTTGTCGGAAAAGCGTGCCATATACTTCTGAAGACATAAACAAAAGCTATACTGAGCAGAGTTCCTGAAACCAGCCCCAAAAAAACTCTCTTGAATAAGTCCCACGAGGATTTGAACCTGCTCTTATATACTCTGAAGAAGGATAAAGCTGAGATATAAATCACCGTCAGAAACAAAAAGCTTTTTTTATAAGGGGCGAAGTTATATTCAGGAAAAGGGTGCCCATATCTCAAAAGATAGGACAGAAGAAATGCAATATTTATTACAATTATGTCAGCCAGAAACAGGATAAACTGTATTATCATGGTGAAAGTCCAGATTGTCTTGGATCCATATTTTCATGATTTAAGTTGGCCTGGTCGTGCAAAAAGTTGCAGCATTTTCGTTATTGGCCTGTAGAGAAAAAACCAAGGAGATATACGTATATTGTTTCGTCGAAAAGATCTTATAATTTCCAGGTTGCCGCGAATGATACCCCTAAGAACATTTGCCTTGCCGCCCTTACGCATTTTTACGATTACTTTCGGTAGATAACCGATTTTTATTTGGTGCTTTTCAACAAAACGCAGCATTAATTCGAAGTCCGCTGCGACCTGTAGTTTATCATTAAAATACCCAAATCTTTCAAAAATGTCTTTCCGACAGAAAAAGGTTGGATGGGGCAAAATCCAGCCATAACTAAAAGCCCCCTTTTTGTATTTTCCGGCTTTCCAAAATCGCGTAACACGGTCAGCATTGTTTTGGTCTATATATACCAGATCCCCGTAAGCAGCGTCCAGGCTATTGCTTTGCATAAATTCTACAATCTGGCCAACAATGGTCTGGTCGGTATACACGTCATCGCTGTTCAAGATAGCTATAATATCCCCCGTTGACAAATTGATTCCCTTGTTCATCGCGTCATAAATGCCATTGTCCGGCTCGGATATAACCCTGGCTATACTGTTTTTGTATCTTTTTATAATATCAAGTGTACTATCCGTTGAGCCGCCGTCCACAACGATATATTCGATATTCTTGTAGTCCTGGTTGAGAACGCTTTTTATTGTGGCCTCTATCGTATCGGCGGCGTTAAGAGCAACAGTGATGGTAGATACTTTCATGATAACTTTTTTCTGCGTCCTTGGATTCCTGCCACACAGGAATTCCAGTATAGACTATGCTCTTGTTGTTACGGCGCTTGTGTCAATACTCGGTCATGTAAGTTGTTTAGCCTAAGCAGACTTTCCAAGAGTTCCCTACCCTAAAACTCAGCTTACCGTGCGTTTCTTGAGCAATAGCGTAGATACATAATGTGGATTATCCCTGTTTTTCATTTTCAACATATACCATCTCAGGATAGGCAGCACTCCAGGTGTATAAACACACGATGTCTTTATCATATTGCGCAGTATCGAACGTCCTGGCGTCAGGAAATTATCACGCGAGTAAAGCAAATCAGGCGCCCATGCTTTTTCTCGATAGACAAGTTCAAAACCAATCTTATCGGCATATCGCTCAATAGTATGTTCACCGAGATAGTATCGATGATCCCCAAGATCCCATGAGTAATTATGGTGCCTGGCAACACCATCGCCTACTTCACTCGTGTAGAGCAAAAGGATGCCACCAGGCTGTAGTATACGATGGATGTTTGAAAGCGTAGCTATTGGGCTCAAAAGGTGCGAAAAGACATCTGTTAAAGTGACTGCAGCAAACAAAGCCGGTGAAAGGTCCAACAGTTCTATTGGACGATCGTGTATTTTTGCTCCGGTCAACATACCAGCTAATTCCCTGCGGTCTGATATAAGTTCGACTCCTTCAATTTCGACACCAGATGCCATCGCGACCGCGATAAGCGTGCCAGTGCCGCAGCCGATATCAAGCCATTTACCTGGCGGAGCTGATTCCCGGATCAGACTACAGAAGTGTTGAAATTTTCTCGTGCGGTGACGTTCAGCCTTATTACACACCTGCGCTTGCGCCACGTGCGGGCTGTCATCCGAAAGGCCGGCTTTCATTCCTGTTGCCCGGCTGTTCGGCGATGGCATCTCTGAGAGATAATGTAAACCACAATCAGTGCAGCGCCCCAAATCAAATCCATTCTCACTAAATCTGTACTCCCATTGCGAACTACCGCAACAATCGCAAGGCTGGGAAACATTCTCCTGTTTTGTCTGCATTCTCAATTATATCCTAATATTCAGTGCAATAAAAGTTACGAATTCATGCAATTCATTTGACCTTAGATTTCACACAGTCTGCAGAAATGGACTCGTTCTTGATGATACGATGGCTTCTTGGTTGAGTTATTGCTTTTCGCCTCCTGTCAACGAACCACTTTAATCTTATTATTAGTGGCGCCAGGAAGCTCAACTTTCTGTATACAAGTAGCTTAACCTTGAACTCCAGAGGTATACCAGATGAGACAATTTCCCCAAGATGTAAAGTTTCTTTTGCCAACAGTTCGTAGAAACGCCTTACTTCGTCAAAAGAATTTTTATCATTCATTCCTGAAATCAATCGATTCGTCTGCTCGTGCTCGATCACGTCAATCAACTTCAGCATTCGTTTCGCTCTGAATAAAATTAACTTATCGTCAAAGTTTAATATGCCACCATACGTCTGATTGCTGTGCTGACGGTAATAATACAGTTCTCTGTTAATGTACTGTATATTCCCCGCCCACTTTTTTATCATCAGAGTAAACCAAACATCCTCAAAAGGTAGGTTGGCCGGTATCGGGAAAATCTTATCACCGATACTTCTTGTAAACGACCATATCCATCTCGGAAGACCTTTAAGATACTTCAGACAGTATGAAAAATTCTTAATCAGGATGGATTTGTCCACCGAATAATTCCTGATAACTCTGAGTTTGTTTGTAGTTACATAGCCGTCGTGACAGAGAACATCACAGTTATTCATTATATCGACGTAATCAAAAAACTTCATGTCGAGAACATCATCAGCATCAATACACTTAATGACTTCTCCTGATACGAGAGTATATCCATAATTTAAGCCGATAACTTTGCCGCTGCCCTTGTTTTCGAACACTCTTATGCGAGAATCTTGTTCCTCCATTTCCCTCAATATACTTAAGGTGTTATCCGTAGAGTGGTCCTCAATAATAATCAACTCCCAATCCTGATAATTTGCTTTTATTAATGCACTTATGGCTTCACTTACATAAAGCGAGACATTTTTTGCCGGCATAATAAAACTAATCATAAGCGCCCTAAAATTAGTTAGCACGAGTTATGTTTGAATCCAATAGCTACTAACAAAACTCACAATTATAAACATCTAATTCCTCCTTCGTGAAATTGTCGCTGTTTTTCACAGAAGAGTTAACTGACCTGTCGGGCAAGCGAAGTCGCCACAAGTTATCGAGACAAGCAATAAGTCCCACGCTAATATACAACCGAAATTGATTTGCCATGTGACCAGAAAACATCGCATGTGTTAAAAAGTAAATAAATAACACTAAGAGTAATCTCATTAGCATATGTGAATTTGACAACTGCATATTCCTCAGAAATACAACTGCTTTTCGTACAATTATATAGACCAGTGATATAAATACAAGAAGACCTAAAACGCCAAATTCAGCAGCTACTTCCAATACTATGTTATGAGGAAAACCACTTCTATTGTTAGAATTCCCTGTGCCTATGCCTATAATCGGATTTTCTACAAAATCACGAATAGCTTGTTCCCACATAACAATTCTCATGTGAATAGAACTGCCCGAATCTTGGAGAGCATTAGCAGAAATGCTATAACTATAGAAATTGGCCAATCGTTCCGGAAGAAGATATTTGTAAATACCAAAAAAGGTGAAAAGTATAAAAACGGATGCGTAAATTTTTGTTCTCAGCTTTATTTTACTTATAAGAGAGAAATAAAATATTATCGCGGTTAAAAGACTTATAATTACTCCTCTCGAACCGCTCAACAAGATGAAATATGCAGAAGCTGCAATTATAAAGGGGTTTATAGTCGTGAATTTTCCACTTTCCAACATCCATACTAATACGATTATTAATAAAACCGCGTATGTGCTGCCAAACAGAATTGGATTGTCTTTGACATTGGTATTTTCGAAAAAATACATTGAGAAACGAGTCTTTTGGGCAAGAACGGGATTAAAAAAATGTTCATAAAATGCCGGTGGCATCAGTATTATCGCTACGAAGACACTATATTTAAAGAAGTTTTTGATTCTTTTTTCTGAAAGTAAAAACCGGCTGCCAAAATAAGGCATTACTGCTAATAAAGGAGCATAAGCAATCTTCTTATAGGCCATATCGTTGTCTGTAGAGAATGCAAGATAACTCAAAAAAAACAAAAGGAAGAAAATGGAAAACAATATATCTACAAACGAAAGTCTAAAATTTGCATGTTCTTTGCTGAGTAATAGTGCCTCTGCCAATAGAAATGAAAATGCGAGAAAGCCATAAAAAGCCCCAGTTGAAATCCTGTTTGTTTGAAAGCCTAATTTGTAAACTGCATAAAAGTAAATGAGTGTGCCATTAAATAGAATCGCCAAGGCTAATTCCGGGCTTTTAAGAAATAGAATGAAGGTAAGTAAAAGAAGCAGGGCTGCAATAAATAAGGTGGTGCCGTATATCGTGGCAAACACCACGAGGCTTATAAGTGCTACAGTTGAAAGATATATGTAATTCTTGTGAGTATTTACGGAAAACAACTCATTTACCCGATTTTATTTTTGAAATTGCTGCAGCACATCTTCTCACAATTCCACCAAAAATGTAGTCAATGTCACCTTGGATTATATAATAGAAGCAACGGCGTAGAAGTGACATTATTCTAAATAACGAACTCAACACAAATCTCTTTTTATAAAGACGATTTATATTACGGTGGTCACTTTCTGATATGTGAGTAACAGTGCTGCTCTTGGCAGTTGGATGTATCCGAAATGCACCCAGGTAAGTATGAAACAGCCTGAATTTGATGTTGTTTTTTGCCGCACGAAGGAAGAACTCATAATCCATGGAAAATTGGAATCTCGTGTCGAGCATTCCTATGCGAGAAAAAACATCCCTTGCCCAAAAGGAACTTTGATTCGTAATAGACATGCCTTCATAAAAATGAGTCAAAAGAGAAAAAGGAGTAAATCTCAATTCACCAATCACAGTATCATTCTCGTCAATTAAAATTGTGTTGCCAAACACTATGTCAACGTCAGAATGTTTGAGAAATAGCTCAGCCGTTTGCCTAAATGCAGATGGCATATATACGTCATCTGAATTCTGCCATCCTATGATATCGCCCGTTGCCATTGAGAATCCTTTGTTCAGTGCATAAACCTGCCCTTGATCTTTTTCGCTGGTCCAGTAGCTCAGATACTTCTCATATTTTTGTATTATCTCTACAGTTCCATCTGTGCTTCCACCATCGATAATAATGTATTCCAAATTAGGATAGCTCTGGTTTAAAACTGACAGAATCGTTTTTTCCAGGAATTGCGCATGATTATAAGAAGGAGTCACTATTGAGATCCTAGGCCAAAGCCGGTTTTTCTTACAGGCTGCCTGCTTATCAAAAGTTGCCTTTGATATGAAGTTTTTTATTTCTGCAGAAGTAGCACTCTTCATTACTCTTCTCATCTTTTCCGGAATGTTGTCTGCCATGTGTTACTTTACCCTCCGTTTTCCTGAGGATATGCATCATTTTCAATTCTTGGCTGTTTCTTTGTAACCATACGTGCAGTCTAAGTAGAAACGCGTAAACATTTACGCTGCCCTCGTCTTAACATCGTCATGATCAAAAATGAATCCCATTTTGTTTTTGTGGCCGTTGATTCGGCTGACTCCACGACAAAACGCAGTAACTAAATCATTCATCGTTTCAAATAAAACATTCGCCAACACCGTTCTTTTGAGATGGCCCCATAACCGTTCTATAAGGTTTAGACTGGGGCAGTAAGGCGGCAGCCAGAATATCTGTACAACATCCCTGTGAGCTTTCAACCACTGCTTGACCGCCCGTGTGTGGTGAAATCTTCCGTTATCACAGACCAACCTGATTTTGCGCCCAGCGTATGCCATCACCAGAGTAATCAAAAAGGCCAGAAAGTTGTACCCGCTCTTTGTGTCGGCGACCGTGTAAGTGATTTGTCCGGAAGCATAATCTATGCCCCCATAGACCACCTTCTTGTGATTCTCTCCTGGGGACGGAACTTCCGGCTGAATCCCCTTTAATCCCCACATCCGAGTCAGTGTCGGATGTCGATGAATCTCCGTCTCATCCTGAAAAACCAACGCTTCTTTAGCATCGGGTTTCATCGCTTTTTTTTCAAGCGAAAAAGGCGTTTCTTGGCCTTCTCGCAGGCAGCTTCGTCTCGTCTGCCCTTCAGTGTATGTTTGGGACGATGTACCGAAAAACCGTGTCGATGCAGCAGTCTGATTAGCTGATCGCTGCTGAAACGAATCCCGGTTACCTTGGCCAGATGCTCTGCCAAACGCCCCGCAGACCACGTGGAAAAGCCATACCCCAGCGTAAGCGGATTGGTCAGCACCGCTTCTCGCATCTGCTGCAAAAATTCGGGGCTGGCCCGACTTGGCCGGCCAGGTGGCTTTATCGGGTATAAAGCCTTTATGCCTCCGTTTCTGTATAACCGTCTGATTCGAACAACTGTGTCTGTACCGCATCCTATTTGTCGGGCAATCGTTGCAATAGTATCGCGTGAATCGGACATCAAAATTATCAGGCAGTTGCGAAACACATCTGCGGAAGCTGTTGTTAAACGTAAATTGTCCAGTTCGTCCCATTGTTTTTCGGTAAGTCTAATTCCATGTCCCATGGCGACCTCCTTGGCGATCCTGCCGCCATTAGAAAAGTCGTCATTAACATACAATTTCAATGAGTCTTTTTGCGTTTCTACTTAGATCGAAAAGCAGAGAAGCCGTTATCCCGGCGAGAGGCAAGCCATTGTAAAAAGATAAGACCAGAGACAGTAGAGCAGGAGATGGCTGATGCAGGATTTTATCTCTGGTTCTATGGTCCTCGAATAACTCCTGACCGTTTCCTTCTCGTTTTTGGTAAAATTCGGCCCGAAAAAATACCACCCGAAGATGATCCTTTCGTCGGTGGTCCTGAGATAACACATAAGCCTGGACGGTGGCTCAAGAGCCATTTTTGGCGGCTGAGGGGCATAAAGGCAAACGACGGGAGTTTTTTTAGTCTCAAGACAGGAGTGCACAAGAAATCCATAGAGAGAGTTCCCGGAAGTCCGCGGGGTCAAGAGATTTGGAGAATCCCTGACGACAAACTCATGCTCTATTTTGAAAAAAGGCAAGACATGTATCTACTTACTCACTTTGAGTCTTTTGACGCGATATCCGGTTATTCAACACCATGATTGAGGGGAAATGGAAATAATCGACAGCATCTACGAACATGATAGGCAGGCTGAGGAATATGATAAGCACGTCCTTGAATGGAAGTGGTACGGCCACGATATCCTTTTCGGGATGTGTTTTGAATTTGTGAGTCCTAACCAACGCCTGCTCGACATAGGAATAGGTACTGGGCTCAGTTCAACTCTGTTTGCCAAAGCAGGTCTGGAAGTGTATGGCATCGATGGGTCTTCAGAGATGCTCAGAGTATGTGAATCAAAAGGCTTTGCCAAAGAGTTCAAGCAGTTTGATCTGCGTGAATTGCCACTGCCATATCCTGATGCTTTCTTCGACCACGTGATTTGCAGCGGCGTTGTTCACTTCTTGAGCGACCTTAGGGAGTTATTTAGAGAGATTAATCGTGTGGTCAAAATTCGTGGAATATTTGCCTTTAATATTCTACCGCAGATTATGGAGACAGAAGACGACAGCCATGAAGGGGACTTCATGGAGGTCTCAATCGATGGTGTTTCAATTTTTATGCATAATGAGGTTTACATAGAGAAGTTACTCAAAGAGTGCGGTTATGTTCTATTGAAGGAAATGAGGTTCACGACCCGAAGCTGGTTAGAGGAAGGCAGCGACTCCATCGTTAAGGTCTGCGTAGTACAAAGGAATAGGTGAGTGGTGATAAGTTAAAGATGGCAGGAAACGCTCTATTCGGGAATAGTAAAGCCATGAGCAAAAGGAAATTGAAATGAGTGAAAATATGAAAGATAGATTCAACTGGCGAGGTTTTACTTCGATAATAACGGGACTTTCGTTTGTCGGAATGAGCATTACCGGTATAATTCTCTTCGTAGTACCACCCGGCCGTATAGCCAACTGGACTGACTGGAGGATGTGGGGACTAACGAAACACCAGTGGATCGGACTGCATATTTGGTTCAGTGTTGTCTTCATGATTGCAGCAATATATCACCTTTACCTTAACTGGCGCGTATTTTTGAATTACTTCAAAGATAAAATCCACAAAGGTTATGCACTTCGCTGGGAATGTATTTCTGCGTTTTTATTGTGCCTTATGATTGGTGTGGCAACATTAGCCGAGGTTAAGCCTTTTTCATCTTTGTTGGATTGGAACGAGGCCATTAAACATAGTTGGGATAGAGCTGACCGACGTGCTCCGATTCCTCACGCCGAGCTATTGACTTTAGAACAACTGGCCAAGCAAACTAAGGACATCAACGTAGAAACTATGATAGAGAATCTAACAGCCAAAGGGATAAAGGTTGAATCTTCCGATAGTGTCGTAGGTGAGTTAGCAAAGGCACACAAGATGTCACCGATTGAGCTGTATGATATTGCGATTGGTGCAGAAATCTACAGAGGAGGTCGCGGGCACGGAGGTCGTGGAGACGGTGGGCAAGAGCAATACAGCAAAGAGAGGGCTTCTGGTCTTCGTAGAGTAGGCCAAATGACATTGGAGCAATATTGTACCCATGCAGGCCTTGATCTCAACAAGGCGGTTGAAAAGTTACGGAAAACCGGCCTGCAAGCCACAGCACAAATGACAATCCGTGAAATTGCCGACTCGAAGAACTTGCATCCCTCCGATGTAAGAGCTTTGTTAGAATAGTATTTTTTATCCAAAGAGGCAATTCATAAAAAATTTGAACTGTGGACAGTCATTATAAGTTGTTTTTCATCATCCAACTTTGGCATGTTGATTGAGTACATTCTATTTTTCACCTCCTGCGATGGGCCATTCAGCTGTAGCTTTTTAAACCGGCCCAATTCACCCCAACACGTGGCTGTAACGTTAACGATGTAAACAACAGAGTTGTCAATAAATCTCTGACCTTTTGGCTCTCAGGCCGACTTCAGAAGTGTCAATAGGTTTAAATCCCACCTCAA
>Ga0224495_10001721_pt1 | contig 15105 bp, 11 predicted proteins | sample SF_Jul11_sed_USG_FD_168128 | JGI IMG/M metagenome (GOLD analysis project Ga0224495, IMG submission 168128) | Sediment microbial communities from San Francisco Bay, California, United States - SF_Jul11_sed_USGS_4_1 | ecosystem: Environmental > Aquatic > Marine > Sediment | place: USA: California... | reverse complement strand
CCAGGTTGGTTGTTCTGGAGATGACCCCAGAGCTGCACTGAGCCTGGACAAGTCGTCGGCGTCAACTCGACCGTCTGCATTTATGTCTCCTAGGATTCGAAGCAGCATTTGATCACTGGTTAGCGTGTTATCATCGAGGTTAATTATACTTTCGTTTGGAACAGGGTCAACAGTGGCTTTGATGAAATATTTGCCTGGAGCAGAAGTTGACGTGTCCCAGGGAAAGACTAGTGACGTTGTGTTGCCACCTTGAACAGGTATTGTCTGAGTTCCAATTAATGTCTGATTCGCATAGCATTTCACAGTGAAGGTTTCAACGTAATCGCCCTTGTTCGTAGCGTTGACAGTAACCTCGATTCCTGTGCCTTGATACACCGAAGTCTCAGACAGAGAAATGCTAGTGATGGCCGCATCATGGTACAGGATCTGATCTGAAGTCCTAAAGTAAAGCTCGAAATTTAGGTCTCTGTTAGATGTCCATGCAACCCACATTCTTTTGTCGCTCCCTTGAGCGGCTGAAGGCTGAGCATTGTAACTGGCATTGTAAACAAGCCGAACAGTGGATGACCACGTGTCTCCATTGTTTGCAGAGGTTGCGTAAAATAAGGTAAGAGGCGTCAGCGGATCGTTCACGTCCTGAGCGCTCCAAAAGACCCACAGGGTTCCGTCTCTGGCTAGCGTTGCCGATGGGTCGGAACTGAGCACGGTGGGCGTCTGAGTTAGGCTTCGTTCAGGTCCCCAGGCCGTGCCGTTGTAGACTCGGTACGCGATGTCATAGTTAGTTTCTCCTACGTACTTGGTCCAGAAAATCATGATCGAGCCATTTCTGGCCTCCACAATCGAAGGATTTCTATCAAAAGTTGAAGAGCTTGTCAGCTGCGCTTCGTCCAACCACACGTCACCTCGGTTGATTCTGTAGAAGATTTCGTCGTTTCCAGAAGCCACAGTTTTCTGCCAAGCTACCCAAAGGTCTCCGTTCTTAGCCTCTAGAGCTGAAGGGGTCTTATCATCGTAGGCGTCAATTGGAATCTGGGTGCCATTGGTCACGTTAAAGATTTCAGACCAGGTGCGGCCATAATCGTTTGATTGTTTATATACGATGTCGTAGTCGGTTAATGGAGTTGTTCTGTTTATTGCCCAGAAAATCCACATTGTCTTATTTTTAGACTGCATGATGCATGGTGATATGTCGTCTCTTGTGCTCAGGAACAAGCGCCTGTCTGGGGACCAAGTTCCGTTGGCGTCGAAGCGTATTTTATAATATATGTCGGAGGGGTTTGATGCTGCTTTTCTCTGCCAAACAAGCCACATGTCTTTGTTGTCCATTTGAGCGATTGAGGGAAGCACATCCCAATATGAATAAGTCGTCAGCCTCGTATCGCCTGACCAACTGATAGCGTTGACCGAATCGGGCATAGTCAACGCAACAGTGACCAACAGGATTAGTAACCATGATCCTTTTTTCTTAATCATCTTCTCATCTGTTCATATTTAACAATAACTCGGTGTGGGGTGATAACAAAAAAAAGGGATATTGGATTTTTTTGGGTTTGTTGCTTATGGTACGATGACGAAGTTGAATTCGACGGTATTCTCTCCCCAGTATGGGAGATATCCACCATCGGTTCCAAATTCGACGTATGCTAGTCCAGTGTATGTGCCTTCAGCTAAGTCTGACCACATTACGGTCAACTGGTCAGTGACGTCAAGGTAGTCCAGGTATACTACGTCTGAGGTTAGGTGTGCTACTATTTCGCCTGATTCATCCATCATGTCAATTGCCAGTACGGCGTATTCGCCTTGGTCGTCTGCTGCACGCAGGATGTCATAGGTGTTGTCGAAGTTCGAGATGAAGCCACCGAACACTATGGGGCCATGTTTCATCTTGTACACATGGTCTGCCTGTCCAGCTGAAGCACGGACAATCTTAGTCAATTCAACTGAGCCGTGCAGGCCGAATTCTACCCGTCCCATGTTGTTGGTTGGGTCTTGGTCAAACTCGCTAGTCATTATTGCCGTTATGGTGTATGCACCTGGAGGCACTGGATCATTTATTCCGAAGACGCCAGCTCCGTAGCTCACATCCAATAGGAATGCGCAGCCAAATCCTGTGCCAGCGCCCGGATTTACTGCCCAGTCAAGGCCAGGGTCAAAGTCATAGATGTCGACGAATGCAAATTCGTCTCCGATGACTGATGTGTCACTGTCCATGTAGCAATCAATGTGGAATTCCTCTCTTTGAGTTCCAAAGTTCACCACTGTTATCAAGAGCCACAAAAGCCCTGGTAAGTCCATATAGTAGTCTACGTAGGTTTGGTATCCAGTTATGGCTGTAGTGTCCCATTCGTCCATGGATGGCCAGACGCTTACTATTCCCACGTCACGCCATATTGGCAAGTCTTTGATCACGAACCATGAGGCCATGTCGTCGTCGTCGGTGACTGTCAGCTTCACATGATACGGCTCCTCACGATAGCCTGCATATGTGTGTGTGACTACCATGCCGTTTCCGGTTGAGCCGTCACCGAAATCCCATGCCCAAGCTACTATGTTGCCACCATCGGGGTCATAGCTAGCTGAACCGTCGAACGTCACTAGTTCACCAGGTAGTGGATATGCTGGTGTCCATGAGAATATTGGCTTTGGCTTTGTTGTGCCGAAGTATCCATCAGCTGTTGAGTGTGTAATCAGGTTTCCTTCTTCGTCCCAGAGCTTTGTGTCGAAGAGGTGGATTGCTGATGCTCCAGACTCTGTTGCTTTAATCTGGAACTTCATGGCGGCGAGGGTTCCCTCACCGTCCACAGAGCCCTGCTCCGCTAGGAAGCAGCCTACCAAGACATTATTGTACAGGATATTGTTGACCACGTGGAACTCAGTGAGGAATCCTTGGTCTTGGAAGAAGCCACCTTCCACAGTCGCTGGTGGGAATTCAGTCAGGGCAAGATCCCATGTTACCTTGAATTCCCAAGCTGCAACGCCGACTGCATCAACCAAGTACACTTCTATATCGAAGTACTCGGTTGGGTTGGTGATAATACTCGCTGGGCTGATGAACATATGTGGTGGGTCTTGAGCAAAGCTGAAGTTGACAACTATTGGACTAATCAATAGCACTGCCATCAAGCACATCAATACCAGATTTTTTCCTCTCACTCTATTTCACCTCATTTCTTACGTTGGAGATCCGAAGTTTACTCCCCATTTGCCCAAGTCTAGGTAGTTGATGAGTCCGTCGCCGATTTCGTCTGGTGCCTGTCCGATCATGTCCCAAGTGCCGTAGTTGATGTCTGCAAGTGGGTTATACTGGTCCCAGTCCGTTCCATGAGGCCATGTAGTATCAGTGCCAGATCCTTTCTGGATAGCCAGTCCGTCACCTGCGTCAATTACCTTGTTGTCACTGACGTCGCCGATGTTGTGGAACGACCAGTCTAGATAGCCGGAAACTGCTGCCGTAGGAACACAGTAGCTGGTGAATGCAGCTAAGGATATTGATGTTGCAGTGGATATTGGACCGCCTGGAGCGTGACTCTGGTATATGTATGCTCCTGCTCCGTCTTCCTCGTAGTCGGTGTTTCCGTCGCCGTCACCGTCCTCTTCCCACAGGTTGTAGTTCCTGACCAGCATTCGGTTAGTGAAAGCATTGAAGTCGGTCATTCCTCTTGTGTAGCCCCATCCGTGTCGATCGTTAGCTGCCATCCAGATGTTCTTGCTTATGATTGGCCAGTAACCAGCGTTGTGTACGGAGAAGTAGCTCGGTGAACCGAAGTAGACTTTGACATCTCTTTCTCCTAATGTTTCATCGTCCGTTGCAGTGTCGACACCCAGGATGTCTTCCACGGTCGAGTAGCCCCACGCGACACCAGGTCCGCAAGCCTTGTTGAACTCAATGGCAAACTTGATGTCCTCTGGTGTAATTGGGTCACCGTTGTGGAAGGTTATTCCAGGTCGCAAAGTGAACAATGCACTAGCTTCGTCAGTATTGAATGACCAGGTTTCTGCTAGCATGCCATAGTCCTTTGCCGTGTCATATGGGTTTCTGAGTATCATTCCCTCATATATGACGCCGCCAATGAACGCGTCCCACAGCCACTCACTCGTGACTATGTTGGGACCTGAAAGAGTGCTCTTAAAGGACCAGTCAAGTTCATTGTCAGCTGGGTTTTGAGGAGTGTTGATAGTGTTTATGCCGTTGAGGTGGCTCCATGGAGTAGCCTGTGGTCCAAAGCCTCTGAAATCGACAAGACCATTCCAACCTTTCTTGTAGGCTGTAACGGCTAGTCGAGAGTAGGCACAGATGAAGCTCACTAGCTCTTGCTGGCGCTCCTGAGCGTCCAAGGCTGCTTGCTTGATTGCATCAAAGTCTCCAGAGTACTTGCAGATCTCACAGTAAGCATCGTTTTCATAGTCTGCGAAGCCGCAGTAGTTGCCGCTCCAACCAACGCCGCCCAAGTATCCGATTTCAGTGCCACCCCAATACTGGCTTGAGTGCCACAAACCGTGTATGCTCAGAGGATTGTCAATACTCAAACTCCATCCGCCAGTGTACAGGTGGTAGTCGTAGAGAACCATAGCTTGGTTGTAGCAGACTGTCCTGTCGGTTTCGATAGCGTCAACCCGGAGTCCAGCCTTGCGCATCTGAGCGGTCAATTCACGTCCTACGTCTCTTCGCAGCACATCGTCCATTCTGATGTAGAACTCGAGTGCTTGCAGGTCGCCACCTAAAACAGGATCAATTCTCAGGTATTGGGCTGATCCTGGTGTAGCTGGGTCGTAGTAGGGGTTAGCTGTAGTGCCTTGAGTGAAGCCAGCTGCGTCAAAGGTTTGCGCAGCTTTGACCGTGTTGTAGTGGTATAGCAAGCCTTTGGCGTCAAGATCGGCGTAGTCTGTGTAGCCTGCACAGGCAGGAATTGGAACAGATGTGTGCTGAACGGTGCCATAGCCCTTCAGGATTCTGTTCTTCCATCCTTCTCTGTCAGCTAGGTAGGCTATGCCTTTCCTGAACTCCTTGGCTTTAACATCCACTGGATTGGTCTCGTCGTAGTAGTGCTTGTAAGAAACTGATAACTCGTCCCAGACTCGGGGCAAAGTATTTCCTGTAGGCCAACGCTGGCTGTTTATGTCAACTTCGTAAATTCCGACGTCTGAATAGTCCCTCAGCTCAATCGTTCCTGCATAAGCTGGTGTCTGCCACAAGTCAACTTTGTCTTTTGGCAGAGGCCAGTCTAACAGATCGATTGCATTCTCATCGATGTTTGATTGGAACGCTTCAAACTCTGCTACATCGGTGTCGTAGATGTGGATCAGTAGAGTCGGGGTTTTTGGTCCATTTGCTAAAACAGGCATTGCTAAGAATGCTGAAGCCAACATTGAAACAACTGTTAGAATACATACTAGACTCTTATATTTCATTTAGTTTTTTCCCTTCTCTCCTAAATTTTACAGCGATTATACTATGCCTCAAACCAGTAATTTAAGAGTTTCTCTAACACAGTTCTATATATGACTTCTACCATGAATAGGAGCGTGCGCTTGTTCAGGATATGAACGCAAAAACTTGACTTTAGTCAACTGCGAAGCTTAAAATACCTCTTTTCCTCGATAGGAATGCAGCGAGGCTGCATCCATGGGATTAAGAGCATACATATTGAAGAGAACAATAAACTCATTCATACTTCTCATATTCGTATTGACAATAAACTTCGCTATTTTTACACTAATGCCTGGAAACCCGATTGAAACCCTAGCTGCCTCCGGCAGATTAAGACCCGGTCAGGGACAACAAGTCCTTGAATTGTGGGGCTTCTCAGAGCCAATTCATGTAAGGTATGCCAAATATGTAGTGAACATGCTCACTTGGAATTTCGGCTACTCCTTCCACAGCCAGAGTCCCATCACTTACGAGATGACTGGACGCCTCCAGAACACCCTTCTTCTAGTAGGCACTTCATCGATACTCGCAATCGTAATTGGAGTTCTACTCGGCGTAGTAGCAGCCTATAAGAGAGGCGGAATCTTTGACAGCGCTTCCGTCGTCATCTCTTTGATCACATACTCGCTACCGTCATTTTGGATGGGCATGTTAGCATTGATGTTTTTCTCTTTCAATCTCCACTGGTTCCCGTCTCAAGGCTCCGTACCAGCAGACTGGGCCACGCACTGGCCGGAACCCGCATTTCAGGGTTCTGTGTTAGGAACGCAGATTGCGATACCCAGTCTTACGGAGATAGCAGGCCGCATTCACCATCTCTTCCTACCAATGATGGTATTGACTCTCTTCGCCTACGGAGGGTACCTTCTCCTTACGAGAGCAACGATGCTTGAAACCCTCTCCGAAGACTACGTGATTACAGCTCGAGCGAAAGGGCTTTCAGAGAGAACTGTGCTCTTCAAGCACGCTCTCAAGAACGCCTCACTTCCAATTATAACTAATGTCGCCTTGACATTTGCCTTCCTACTCACTGGCGCAATCATAACAGAACAAGTCTTCACGTACCCTGGTCTGGGACAATGGATATGGGGTTCTATAGCCTACGCAGATTATCCAGTCATGCAGGCCATCTTTTACATAATCGCCCTTTGTGTAATAATTGCTAACTTCGCAGCGGATCTTGCTTATGGCCTAGTAGACCCAAGAGTCAAATACGGGTGATAGCCATGTCGACCCAAAAAAGAAGCATGTCAACTACGTTAAGAAGATTCAGCAACTTCCTTAAAGTCCTAGGGCGCAATAGGCGAGGAATGCTAGGATTGATAATCCTTGTTACTTTCTCTGTAATGTCAATATTCGCAGGCGTATTAGCACCTATCAGCCCCTATGCCGAATATGTCTCAGGCGACTTCGCCACACCAGCTTGGTTTAGATCAGTATTCCCAGGCTACACCTACAGCGATAACTTCAGAATGCTTTCCCAAGCAGGATTCCCCACAGAAGCTTCTCTATTTGAAGAATGGGACATCACAACAAATCAGAACCAGCTGCGTTCAGCCGACATTTCAGTACAGTATGATCCAATTGGAAACCCAACAACCGGAGCCCAACAAACCGGATCTGCAGTCATATCCTTTACGAGGGACGGCCAATCCTATGGCGACGTTGCCGAAATTCACTTCAAGAAACAATTCAACTTCCCATATACTGGTCCTCCTAAGATATTCGAGGCAAAAATCTCATGGTTCGCAATCGATGCAGAAGAACTTCGGCAAATAGAACTGACCCTTCTAATTCACCGAATCGAAGCCAACGGCTCAATCACAACATACCCCCTATGGATAAAACAATTATTCCAATCAAGCTTTGCCTGGGAAACGCCTGTTGAAACCGTATCCTCATACGGATCAGTAAAGAACCTAATGCCAGTAACGCTCGATCCAGCACTTGTAATCTTCAAACCTCAAACTGACTACATTCTCGACCTGCGCGTGAAAATGTCTGACTCCTCAAACTTTGGCCACACAGAAGCTACACTTCACGTTGACGACCTTGACATACAATTCTGGGGCTCATCCTTCGGTGTACTGGGTACCGACCACAAAGGACGCGACCTGTTCTCGCTTCTCGTGAATGGTTCCAGAGTATCACTTTTTGTAGGATTGCTTTCAGCATTCTTGTCAGTATCAATTGGACTGATGATAGGTCTAGTAGCCGGATATTTGGGCAGATTAGTAGATGAACTAATGATGAGAATCACAGACATGCTTCTGGTATTGCCAAACTTACCATTGCTCATAGTATTAATCGCTGTATTGGGACCGTCAGTCTTCAACCTCATCCTTTTAATAGGCGCCTTGGGATGGATGGGCTTCGCTAGAACAGTAAGGTCACAAGTTCTAAGTCTCAGAGAACGACCATTTGTCGAAGCAGCTAAAGCTGTTGGGGCAGGCAAGTTTCACATAATCGTAAGGCACGTTCTTCCAAATGTAATGTCTCTAGTCTACGTCACTCTGGCACTTTCAGTTCCAGGCGCGATTCTGGCAGAAGCTGCTTTAAGCTGGCTGGGTCTCTTCGACCCCACCGTGGTCTCTTGGGGAAGAATGCTCAACGAAGCTCAATTCCAAAACGGAATAGACAAACCATGGTGGATAGTGCCGCCGGGCATATCAATAGCACTAGTATCCCTTTCATTTGTTCTTCTCGGCTACGCACTTGACGAAATATTGAACCCGAAACTCAGACAAAGACGGTAAATCCGTGTACACGAATATGTAATGTACTGGAATACGTGGTCGCCGTGGAGATCAAAGTCGGAAACATCCTAGTAATGCTCGGTTGGAGCATTATTACCTCCTTCATAATCCTGAACGCGGTTTACCACAAGTTTCTCGAACCCATGACCATCAATGAGGTGGCACTCGTTTTCGCCGCCAGTGTGCTAACGGGAATCGTACTAGCAGATCCAGAAACCATAATATTCGCATACATCGGATCACTTGCAATCACGACTTTGATTCTGTATGCAAGTCTGACTTTGCCCGCTTCTCTGATCGCGATAACTCATCCAACCCTGAGAGCAGCTCTCATGGAGGGAGCAATAGGCATCGTTACAAGAATCGTACTGATCGTCGTCGTAGTTCCCTGCCTAATTGGATCAGTTCTCGGAGGAATGATCGGCGAAAGAATGAGAATCCGATAGCAGACTCACTTGAAGGAAGGGAGAAGAACGATAACAAGGAAAACCGTGATCGTCACATTTTTCGCGACTCTTTGCATAGCGGCTGCAGTCTTCCTCGCTGCATCCACATACAACTATGTCGAGTTCTACAGAGCTGTTGAAAAATTCGATGCAAAGCTACAGAACGTTAAAGTTGCAGTTGATGAGAACAATGTCAAAGTGAACATAACCTTCGAAATGCAGAATCCGACCAACTATGTGGGCATGAGCCTCAGAGAATGGTCCTACGCTCTAATTCTCGAAATAGGCAACGAAGAGATTGATTTGTCACATAATTCCATTTCCTATTATTCAGAGCCGATCACAATTACCCCACAATGGACTCGGAACTTTGAATACAACGACAATCTTCGTGCCACACAACAGTCGACATCACGTTTCCTCGAACTGTACGAATCTTACCGAGACAAGCAAGTCAGCTGGAATCTAAAAGTTCAGGTCATTCTTATAACCTTCATGGGAACAATGTACATACTAATGTCCTCTCCACTCACGTCCGAACTCTAGAACAACACGGTTTCACATTTCCACATGGTGAGTTCCAAGAAAAATCCACGCTGAAAACTCAAGCCGGCTCTTCATTCACGCTCCCAAATACACACTTCCCTTCGTCGACATGTCAAAAGCAATCTGAAGATATTTCTCAGCCATAATCGCATTTCCACAAACCTTTATTTACCTATTCAACCATTATTCGCGTTCAAAATGATAAACTACGAAGGCACAGAGAGAGATGCCAACGCTTGAAGTCCAAGATCTTGTAACACATTATAGTATAATGAGAGGCTCAGTGAAAGCTGTTGACGGCGTCAGCTTCCAAGTCGAGAAGGGAGAAGCACTTGGATTAGCAGGAGAATCCGGATGCGGAAAGACCACAGCAGCCCTATCAATACTGAGGTTACTTCCTTCCAATGGCAAAATAGTAGGAGGACACATCCTCTTCAGAAACATGGATCTTGCCACACTTTCGATTAACGACATGAGGAAGATAAGATGGAATGCCATTGCAATAGTGTTTCAAGGAGCAATGAACGCGCTTAATCCAGTTTACAAAGTTGGAGATCAGATCGTAGAAGCCATCCTAACCCACGAACCCAGCACTAACAAAAGCGAGGCAGAAAAAAGGGTGGCGAAACTGCTGGAGATGGTGGGCGTTGACCCCACAAGGGCAGGCAACTATCCGCATGAGTTCAGCGGAGGAATGAGACAACGAGCATTAATAGCTATGTCCTTGGCATGCAACCCTGAACTCGTCATCGCCGATGAACCGGGAACTGCACTTGACGTCATCGTCCAAGCTCAAGTGTTGAAGCTGCTAAGAGAATTGAAGTCAAAGCTTAACCTCTCAATGATATTGATCACTCATGACCTATCCATAATCGCTGAAACCTGCGAGAAGACAGTAATCATGTACGCGGGAAAAGTGGCTGAGTACGGAGACGTTGTTGGTATCTTTAAAGAACCCCTGCATCCCTACACTCAGGGATTATCAAAAGCTTTCCCGAGCATCAAAGCTGCAAGGACAAGAATGGCATCCATCCCGGGATCTCCTCCAGATCTTCTGGACCCTCCATCTGGTTGCAGATTTCGCCCAAGGTGTTCTTATGCAATGGATATCTGCAAGACAGACGAGCCAGCCATCATAGAAGCATCGAAAGGACATTTCGTAGCATGTCATCTTGTTGGATAGAAGGCATAGAGGAATAGGCATGTCAGAAGAGCCTGTAATAAAAGCTGAAAACCTAGTCAAATGGTTTCCTGTAAGAATGGGGTTCCTTTCATCTTTCTTCACAAGGAGAGAACTCTTTGTAAAAGCTGTTGACGGAATATCCTTCAATGTAAATCGAGGCGAAATCTACGGTCTCGCAGGAGAGAGCGGCAGCGGAAAAACAACAACTGGAAGACTGATTCTAAAGCTGGCTGAGCTCACAAGTGGAAAAATCACCTTCAAAGACGAAGACATCACAAACTATTCGGACGCAAAGATGAAGCCTTTGCGAGGCAAGATGCAGATAGTATTCCAAGATCCCTACGAATCTCTGAACCCAAGAATGACAGTCACGGATATTTTATCAGAGCCGCTTCGAGTGCAAGGAATAGGCAACGAGACGGAGATAAAAGAAAAAGTTAACAAAATACTTGAAGACATACAACTTGTGCCTCCTGAGGAATTTCTTCAAAGATATCCCCATGAATTAAGCGGGGGGCAGAGACAGAGAGTAGCGACGGGAAGGGCGTTTGTCTTAAGCCCAGAATTCGTAGTGGCAGACGAACCTGTGTCAATGTTGGACGTTTCAATTCGAGCAGACATACTAAACCTTATGATCTCCCTCGTGGAGAAATACAACGCGTCAATCTTGTATATTACCCACGATCTGGCACTAGCCCGACATATGTGTGACAAGATGGGGATCATGTACCTTGGCAAAATGATGGAACAAGGAGTGACCGAGAAAGTAATCTACGAGCCACTTCACCCCTATACTCACGCGCTGATTTCCGCAGTGCCTGTTCCAGACCCGACGATGAAACGTAGCGACGTCGTCATCAAAGGAGAAATCCCAAGCCCAATCGCCCCACCTTCAGGCTGTCGGTTCCACACAAGGTGTCCGATCGCACAGTTTCCAGTTTGCAAGGAAAAAGAGCCTCCTCTCGTAGATCACGGCGACGGTCACTTAGCCGCATGCCATATGATTGGCACTGCCATTTGGAAAAAGGATTTATCTAAATGAGGCTGAGACTTCTCAGACAGGCAGACAGCTATTGAAGATTCCGAGTGTTGAGAACTTCTGAATCGCAGTCGCCAATTCCACCCTAGAAACAGGGTTTATTAACAGCCGTGTCAGCAATCAACTTGAACGGATCAAACAGGAAGCAGGGCAGGCCAAATGAGACGAGATATGTTGATCCTCGGACTTCTCCTAGTCCTCGTGGGCGTAGCCTTGACCATCCACTCAAATACCCCTATGAACAATACAACTCTTACGTGGGAATTTGTAAAGACTGAGGCTTCTACACTAGAAATCTCAGCCAATTTTACAGCTGGGGATATAGTGAAACTCGAGATTTATCCAAATCACGAATGGTCGGAAGAACCTGAAGTTGATGATGTGCCATACCCACATATCTTCGTATATGTAAACGTCACTTCACCAAGAGGAGACCAAAGCTACTATGAAGTCGCATACGTAAGCTATCGCTTCTACAGCGCTATTCTCAAGGCGCCAGGAGGATTCAGCGGGGAATATGGCAACGAAACTATCAACTCAGAACGAGCAATTGTCGGAAAAGTCATGTATGACGGACTATACTTGGCAAGGATCGTTGGAGTAATCATTCCCTCAGGAGAGCCGAAGGCAGAAGCGCTAAATCTCTGGAAAGGAACCGAAAATATCGAAATAACCTATCCTTACAGAACCGAGCTCCCAATTGCCATAGTCGCGTTCGTGGCAGGCGGCGGCATCTCGATCTGGGGCATCAAATCCGGAAAACATCCAATTAAGGGAAAAAGGAGAAGCCGCACGCGCTGAACTCCCGAGAATAGGAAAAGCAAGCACAGGATCAATTCCAACGAGAACCTGCAGATTGAGAGAACAACTGGCGCCCGAACAGATAAGATTGGATAAATTCAATCATCGAAAAATAAGTTGCGGCAGCTGAATCTCATCGCACTCAGACACTATTCAACCTCGCTGTTGCGTTGTGCGAAGTTCTGGCTAGTCATGCTTCTTAGTCAGAGATCTATACACTTTCTTCAGATAGAGGAATGCTGCTGGTCTATCAGACATAATCATTCTGATAAAGCCCCACCCCCCCAAACCGAAAACAGCGTTTGCGATTAGAACATATACCAAGGGAGATAGTTGAGGCAACCGTGGGTTCTCGATGATTCTTCCATCAAACAATGCTACTTGTGCATTGTCACTTGCATGGAACTCACCAGGGGTGATGCTCGCCTTTGCCTCAATACAGTGCGTTAGGTGTTTCCCCCAGATAAATTGGAAGGAATCCAAAGGAGAAAAAGTCACACTTGTTCGTTCACCAATCTCTAGGTTTACATTGAGAACGAACACAGTTCTATAATCGTATAATATCTCGATTTTGACTTGCTCGGGAAACTCACCATGGTTTTCCACCGCCACAGTGAAGGACAAAGATTCTACCCCGGTGGAGTTGCCGAGACGGACTTCAAGATTAGTAACGGCAACATCGTGGTTTTCAATGGTTGATATGAGCGTTGGATCACCGACCAGATTCAATGCGTTGCACAAAATCTGGTAACGTTCCTGGGAAAAGTGACTCTTAGCATACATCTTGAAAACGTTGCTAAGCCAATGTTTGAAAGAAGCCCCCAGGGTCTTGCCTTCTGATAAAGACCTGTAGAAATCATCGACGGAAACAGTGAACATATCATCACTAGAGCCTATTGCGGCCAACCCCCACTGAGTCGTGAACACGGCCGATCCAGTCAAGTAATCCTGATCTGTATACCTTGACGCAGCACAGGTGAAAAACTGATAGAAAAGAATCCGAGGATTAATAATACTGTAATCTGAGGAATAAATCGTGCCCTCTAATTCAGGGGTTCCATTTACAGGAACATAAAGATAATGCTTGCCCACTTCTCCGTGAGACATAAGATATAGCCATTGAAATCCAACCGCATCCGCAAGCCTATTCCTATAATCCATGGTAGTGGTCGTCGATGGGTCTGCCACAACAGTTCTATCAGGAGAGACGTAACTGAGAGAAGCCTCAGCCTCTTTCACATTGAACGTACCTAGATCATCGATATACAGCAGACTCCTCCACCAAGGAATGTTGAATAAACCGTTTCGATAGGCATGATTCTTGTTAAAGTAGCTATTGAGGAGTGCCGCTTGATCACCCTCAATTGTCGAGACCTTTAATCGCCCTACCCATATTTCGGGTGCAAAATTGCCTCCCCGAGCGTCATAGACTCCATTGTTGTTTAGGTCAAACCAAATACCGTCAAGGTCCATATAGTACATATCCGTTGGAAACTTGTGATCCTCAACTTCAAACCATGCTTCAGAAACGTCACCAACCAGAAGAGCCCCAACGAGACCTTGGCTTTGATCTTGCTGCAAAGAAGCACGTACACCTTCAGGTGTCATATCTGAGAGCAGACCAGTCTGCGTTATGTTCACGGAAAAACCCGAGCTTTCAACATCCATCCTGTAGCGGTCCAAAGAAGGCTGTATCGAACCGTAAACTGCAGAGTCTACAATAACCTTAACCAATGGTCTTTGAGTTTCTCCTAAAGCTGTTTGAAAACCAAAGCGCAAAACGGTGGAAACTAAGAAAGCCGAAAGCAGCAGAAGAACTAAGGTCCGAATTGCCTTTGGAAGCAACCTAATCATTCAGTCTGTGCTATAGTAGGTATTAATAGTTTGTTGAGACATGTAGCTCCGCGGCATCGTCAGCTCTGTCGCCGCTTCTTCTTAGCGAGTCGATAATACTCATCAACAGCTTTTGGGATGTCCCAGTCTAATGTAGAACTGCGGAAGCTCCTCCACGCGCTGATGCTTCGCTCAATCTGAACACGAAGAAAAATGATCAGAATTACGCCCGGTATAAATAGACCGAGGATGACATTGAAAGGAAATAACACGTGCAAAGAAAGATAGCCAACCAACCAGATACCGAAGAAGAAATACAAAGTCAAAAGAACCGGCACAACAAGAGCCCAGAAAATTCCATCAACCCATGGCAATCTTCTCAACACGAAATAAGGGAAGCGTGGATTCGGAAACTTCAAAAACAATTTCAGCAACCAACGATAACGCGGAGGGATTCGCTCAAGCTCCTCCGGACTCAGCAACTCTCTCAAATCTCCAGTATTCCTAGCTAAATCAATAGGTAAATAAACCTTCACACCCTCAAAACCTACAAATATGGCATTACATGCTCGAGAGAGGCGTACCACATGATAGACCAGATAATCTCATTGCTTGAAAAACATGAGAAATGGCGCGAAAGCGAATGCATCAACCTAATTCCCTCAGAGAATGCCATGAGTCCTACAGTCCGCTCTCTTCTGTCTTCTTACGTTGGACAACGGTATACTTCGTCTGAAAAGTTCTATAGGGGAACCCGATTCATAGATGAAATGGAGCACCAAGGCGAAGAGCTAGCGAAGCATGTTTTTGGCGCAGAATACTCAAGCCTGCGTCCACTTTCAGGACACATCGCTGACTTGATTGTGCTTGCCTCATTCGCAAGAATAAACGATGTGCTTATGTGCGTCCATGCAAAAGACGGGGGATACCCCGGAATATGGAACAAAGGAATTCCAAGCTACCTGCGACTAAGAAACATAGGATTCCCCTTTTCGAAAGAAAACATGAACATCAATGTCGAAAAAGCCGGAAAATTGATCAGAAAAAAGAAGCCAAAAATGCTAGTTTTCGGA
>Ga0224495_10001720_pt1 | contig 15117 bp, 17 predicted proteins | sample SF_Jul11_sed_USG_FD_168128 | JGI IMG/M metagenome (GOLD analysis project Ga0224495, IMG submission 168128) | Sediment microbial communities from San Francisco Bay, California, United States - SF_Jul11_sed_USGS_4_1 | ecosystem: Environmental > Aquatic > Marine > Sediment | place: USA: California... | reverse complement strand
CGCGCTGGATGTTGTCCTCGCTCTCCAGCATCTGTTGCAACATCCTTTCTGCACTGTTTTCATCTCCGGTCAGCACCTTTTCGGCAACCACGCCCTCCAGTGCGTTCTCCCAAAAGATGCGACGCTTTGCCGGATTGGAGACGCGCCGCTTGACCAGTTCGCGGAAGCGCTCTGCAAACACGGCAAGTCGGCTATAGTTCTGCGGGATCATGGTCTCGAGCTTGCCGCGCAGCATGCGCGTCAATACCGGCGAAGCGCCGCCACTGGAGAATGCCACCACCATGGGCGAACGGTCCAGAATGGCAGGCATGATGAAGCTGCACAGCTCTGGGGTGTCCACTACGTTTACAGGTATGTTGCGATTTCTCGCCAGCTCGGAAACTTGCCGATTGACACTGCGGTCATCTGTCGCGGCGATGACCAGTGTCACACCCTCAAGGTGTGATGCATCGAATCGCGAAATGATTGCTTCGACATGCTGCTTCCTGGCCAGCGCAGGGTCGATCTGGGGTGCAACCACGCGTACTCTCGCGCCAGCTTCCAGCAGCACCCCGGCCTTGCGCTTGGCGACTTCGCCACCACCGACCACCAGGCAAAGCTTGCCTCTGATATCGGCAAAGATTGGCAGATAATTCACGATTTTTTCACTGCCTTCATGATCAGAGGAATAAGTGCTTCCGGCAGTTTGATGTTACCCGCAAGCACGAACTCATGCGCCTGCGGCGACATCTTTTGCCAGGTCTTGCGGATGATCTTTAGCCATTTCTCCTCGTCGTACTCGGGATGCTGCGCGGCAAAACCGGTCATATAATGCTCGAGAAACACCAGATCGACCACATCTTCCATCAACTGGGTCTCTGGATTGACCTTCAATCCTTTTTTTCCGACGATGGATTTGACGCGATCTATCATTGCTTCGTCATAGCCCACTTCCTGCATGATCCGACCGGCAATCTCCGCATGGAATTTGTACAGTCCAGTGCGCCATTGCAGATATCCCTCTCTGTCCATGGGAAAATCGCTGCGCGGAATCTTCCAGCGCTGGATGTGTTGCGCACGCACCGCGAGTTTGACGGCTTCCGATGCATCGGGAACATAGCGTTGCTGCATTTCGCTCATGCGCTGGGCATAGAGCAACTCCTTGGGATATTCCCTGCCTTCACTGTTTTCTCTGTTCGGATCCTCTGCGTTGGCTTGGTCAAAGGCGTAGAGGGCTGATTGATAGAGTTGCTGTGTCATATTGCCTGTGGGATTGCAAGGTTTGATTGCGAAAACCGCAGTTCATGCCGTTGTTTAATAAAAGAAACGAAACGAGTCGCCCAGTAGCAATTGCCGATGGTGCGCAGGTGCGTATAGGAGGCCAGCAGGTTATGCAGGATAAGTCCGTCACGCTTCCCATCTATACCATGACCACGCTCGACAAGGTAAGCGTAGCGAATGTCCTGCGGAAGATTCTCTAAGCTGGAATAATGGAACTCGTGTGCCTTGATCAGTTTTGCAGGAGCGCTCGGGCGTGGCCAAGGGTGCACGGAATTTTCCTTGAGATGCACGTAACCACGACCGACGGGTTTGTCGTGCATTTCCACATCACCAGGTATGACACCGACCATCTGATAGGTATGTTCATGATAAGTGATGCCGCGTGACAGATACATCAACCCCCCGCATTCTGCATAGGCCGGCATGCCGTTTTCGATGGCTTGCCTGATCTGCGCGCGCAATGCGCTGTTGGATTCCAGTTCGGCGGCACATATCTCTGGAAAGCCCCCGCCGATGTATAGCCCATCAACTTCCGGCAACCGCTCATCCTTTAAAGTATCGAAAGGGACCAGTTCAGCTCCTGCCGCTTCCAGCGCATCGAGGTCGTCAGCGTAATAAAAACTGAATGCACGGTCGCGCGCAATGCCAATACGCACTCTTGCTCCGCAAGGCAGTGGGCTAGCCTTAGCCTTGTGAGGCACATTCAGCAGTTCCTTGCTTGATAGCGCGAGTAGTTTGTCCAGATCCACCTGCTCAGTGATCACATCACCGATCTGCTTGATCTTGGCCGCGGCCGCATGGGACTCATTGCTGGGCATCAAACCTAAATGGCGTTCGACAATGCCAAGTTGCTCGTCATAATGGATCGCGCCGACCACTGGCACATCGGTGTAGTGCTCAATGACGGCGCGCAGCTTGGCTTCATGCCGTGATCCACCGAGGTTGTTGAGAATTACCCCAGCAATGTCGATATCGCGATCGAATGCCTGATAGCCAAGGATCAGCGGCGCAATACCCCTTGTCATGCCACGTGCGTCAATTACCAAGAATACCGGCAGGTCGAGCAACTTCGCCAGCGCTGCATTGCTGTTGCTGCCATCCAGTGCGAGGCCGTCATAAAGTCCCTTGTTGCCCTCGACCAAGTTTACTTCCGTGCTGTGATGCTCAAATGTACCCAGCACATCGTCGCGCTCCATCAGGTAAAGGTCAAGGTTGCGGCAGGCCAACCCCGCAGCCTGGCTAAGCCACATCGGATCGATATAATCGGGGCCTTTCTTGAACGGCTGGACTGCATGGCCGCGGGCCTTCAGCGCGGCACACAAACCTATGCTGACCATCGTTTTTCCGGATGACTTGTGCGCTGCGGAAATCAGCATCCGGTTCATGTGTAAAGTTTCCTACTCGGGAATGTAGGGCTTGTCATGCGGGATGAAATCGAGCACACGGATACTTACGGCTGTAATCAGGAAAGCGATCGCCAAGCCGCCAAATCCCAGCAAGAATTCGTATAGAGAAGGATGATAACCCGCAACTTGACCGTCGCCAAAACTGCTGCTGACTTCATAGCCGGGGAAAATATTGAGCGGATAGGCTTGTCCGCCGATGATGAATACATACAGCAGCGCAAAGGCTCCCAATATGACCAGCAGCGATGCTGCCATCACGCACTTGTTCTTGCCCAGACCTGGCATATAGATCAGAAGCAACGGCAGCAGATTGCCTAACAGCACATATCCCCACCAGAACAAGCTTGGATAGACACCTCCATCGCGCAGGATGAAGCGTTCAAAGCCGGTCTGATGAGCGAAATAAAGATTGGTCATGTGATATGTGGCGACCATGTACAGCGAGCCGATGACAAACACCCCGAGCAGGTTCTTCTTGCGCTGCAGGATCGCAGGATCCAGCATTTTATCGTTCCATACATATATCACAGCCTGCACCACATGGAACACCGCCAGGCCCCAGGCGAAAGACAGCACGATGAACATCGGCGGCAGCAAGGCCGAACCGTAAGCCTGACGCGCGGTCAGGAAAGCAAAGATCAGTCCGGTACCGGTGGTAAGAATAAAACGCCATGCAAAAACCGCCAGGCCGGCGGGCTTTGACCAAGTGTTCATACGCCGTTCCATCATCGTCCACAGATAGACGACCACCAGCGAGAACATGCCAGTGTATAGCAGCACGTTCCATGCGAATACGGAACTGATGTTGTAATTGGTTGCGGCGACAACAACGCGCTCTGGCCTGCCTAGATCAAGCATTAGCACGGTCAGTCCGCCTGCCAGCATCGCTATGGACAACAAACCCGCCAGCGGGGCCCTGACCTTGTATATCGCCTTGCCGAACACCGATCCGATCGAGGCCACATTGAGCACCCCGGATGCTGCGACGATCATGAAAATGGCAAACACATGGGGAATCCCCCAAACGATCTGGTTGTTCATGCCGGTGATGATATGGCCATGATGCTCCATCATATACACGGCATAGAGACCCATCAGCGCAACCAGGCTGCCAGCCGCGACCAATGCATAAAAGAGCCGATTCTTGAATTGCAAAGGAGAATGAGTGGGCATCATAATCATAGCCCCTGGTATCTGATGCCGGTATCCAACCCCAGATCCGCACGCAACTGGACTGAAGCCACCGTGCGTATCTTTCTGGAAATCTCGCTATCTGGATCATTAAGGTTTCCAAACAGGATGGACTTGTTCGGACAGGCTTCGGCGCAGGCAGGTTGCTGGCCATTATCCACGCGATGCACGCACATAGTGCAGCTTTCCACGGTGCCCTTGCCGCGCGGCACATCCGGCTTCTGGTCGTATAGAGGCTCATGCACAAATGAACGTGCCTTGTACGGGCAGGCCATCATGCAATAGCGGCAGCCTATACAGAGATGCTTGTCTACCAGCACAATACCATCGGCGCGCTTGAATGAGGCACCGGTCGGACAAACATCAACGCAGGGAGGTTCCGAGCAATGCTGGCACATCACCGGCAAGGCCAAGGAGCGTCCACTGCGCATATCCTTGAGTTCGACCTTCCGTATCCACTGCGAGTCGGTAGGGCTCAATCCTCCAGACAATCCGTTTTCCTTGTTGCACGCTGTCACGCAATCGTTGCAACCATCCGCACAATTCGCGGTGTCTATCAGCATGCCCCAGCGCACCTTGCTCGAAACGGCTTCGGATTTGCCGTGCGCCATATCAAACAACAGCATACCTGGAGCGATTGCAACCGCGGCGGCCCCGACCGATGTCTTCAGGAATTGCCTGCGCTGCGAGTCCATGTCGCTCATTTTGAATCCTTCCGCGCCAATGTCGATTTGCGCTTGCCGGAATGACACTCGAAACAATCTATCTTGACTGCCTCGAAGCTATGGCAACCCACGCAAAAACTATCGGCTCGCGCTATCACACTGTCGTCCTTGGTGCTGGCATGGCATTCGATGCAATCTTTCAGGTTGTATTTACCATCACGTATACCCTTATGTACCGTCTCATCTCGCTGCTTCAACAGTACATGCATGTGATTCATGCGCATCCACTGCGGATCTTCCACGCATTTACCTCCCTTGCCGATGTCGAGCTTTGGAATCAAGGAATCAGCCGCCCAAACGGGTGTAACGGCAAGCAATAGGGAAAGCAGTAAAACTTTCATGTCATTGATATAGCCGCAGAGATCACAGCGGAATCCATCCACACCGTGAAGTCGCGTGCTCTTTTTCTGTTTTCGGTAACCAGAATTGAGGCTTCATCCATCATTCTCCAAGCCCCATCTGTATATACCCCGTTGGGCATACATCCGCGCAGATATGGCAGCCGATGCACTTGTTATAGTCGGTATCCACATAGCGTCCCAGTGTCGCCTGATTTTTCTTGACTCGAAACACGGCAGTCTGCGGGCAATACACCACGCAATTGTCACATTCAAAACACATACCGCAACTCATGCACCGCTTGGCTTCTGCAACTGTCTCTTCCTGGCTGAGCACACCAAGACGATCCTGGAAATTTCCCAGCGCTGTTTCCTTGCTCAGCGTGACCACATTACGCTTATTGCGCGCAACGATGGAAAAATGCCCGAGGAACAACTTGTCGTGAGGAATCACATAGCGATCCGAGCGGTTATCAAAGTTATGCACCGCAACATTGGAATCGCATGTTCCACGCAAAGGTTCATGCACCTCTTTGACTTCAAGGCCTTTTTCCATCATCTTGCGCATCAGATCGAATTGATGCGCATCGATTTTTGGGCGCTTTTCCAGATCCTTGCCAAGCAGATAATTGTGGATGCCATCCGCTGCGATAGAACCATGACCTATGGCAGTGGTCAGCAGATGCGGGCGTATCACATCGCCACCGGCGAACACACCCTTTTGCCCTGAAACCAGATAATTGCGGTCGGTCGAGACTGCGCCTTTTCCATTGTTGAACTCCTCGAGCCCGGAGAAATCCACAGCCTGGCCGATCGCTGACACGATCAGGTCAGCCGGGATATCCTGCTCGGTGCCCTCGATGTTCTTGACTTCCAATTTTCCACCGGCAATCTTGGCTTCGCACTGGCTGACACGCAACGCAGTAGCGCGGCCATCCGCGCCACGCACTATGCCGATCGGCGCCAGGCTGCCGCGGATCGCGATACCTTCGGCTAGCGCCTGTTCGATTTCGTGTTTGTTTGCCTGCATCTTGTCGATATTGAAGATCGATGTCAGCGTGACTTCCGCACCCTGCTTGACCGAGATTTCAGCCACGTCATGCGCGATCTGGCCTGAGATGGCCTGCTCGAAATCGGTCGGCTTGGATTCTTCAAGATGACCAAGGCGGCGCGCGACGGTGGCCACGTCGATCGAAGTATCACCACCCCCGACAACCACGACGCGCTTTCCTACGTGCTGCAGGCGCCCGTCATTAAATGCCTTGAGGAAAGCCGTGGCCGTCACTACGTTGGGTGCAGTACTGTCCGCAATAGGCAAGGCGCGGCCGGCCTGAGCGCCCATGCCGAGGAATACCGCATCGAAGTCCTTGCGAATTTGTTCCAGAGTGATGTCCGTGCCCACGCGGCATTTCATGCGTGTCTTGACACCCAGATCGGTGATGCGCTTTATTTCCGCGTCCAGCACTTCGCGTGGTGTCCGGAAACCAGGAATGCCATAACGCATCATGCCGCCGAGATGTTCGTGTTCGTCGAATATCGTGACCTCATGGCCCTTCAGCCTGAGTTGATAGGCGCAGGACAAGCTGGCAGGCCCCCCGCCGATGACCGCCACTTTCTTGCCGCTGGGCTTGGCATTGGTGTGATAGGCAAGCTTGTTGGTTATCGCGTATTCGCCGAGAAAATGCTCCACCGAATTGATACCGACATGATCCTCCAGCGCATTGCGGTTGCAACCTGTCTCGCACGGTGCGGGACAAACACGGCCCATCACCGATGGGAAGGGATTGGCTTCGGTCAGGCGTCTCCATGCATACTCCTGCCAAGGCATTGCCGGTTTACCATCCGCCCCGACTGGTGGTTTTTCCGTGCCGCGCGCGATAGCTAGATAGCCACGGATATCTTCGCCTGCCGGGCAGCTACCCTGGCAAGGCGGAGTGGACTGGATATAGGTCGGACATTTGTGTGTATGGCTGGCCTGAAAAATCTTTTCGCTCAAACGGCCAACCTTGTTATCGCCATCCTTGTAGCGGCGGAAGGTGATTTTTTGTACTGTTTCGGTCGTTGATGACATTGCTTGCCTCCAATTAATTGTTACTTAGCACCCAGCTTGATCGCATTGCTGACCAGTTGATGAACTCCACCAACCATTTTTCTATCGAATCCGTAAATAGGCATGACCTTGGTGAACTGTGCCTTGCAGATAGCACAAATGCATGCCATGAAATTGACCCCATGCTCGTCTTTGACTTGCTGCAATACTTCCATGCGCGGCAAGGCCCCTTTGACACGCAAATCCAGCAGGTCATCGGTCAGAACACCTCCGCCGCCACCACAACAAAAGGTACGTTCATGCGTGGTCGCGGGCGACATCTCGACAAAATTGTTGGCGACAGCCTTGATGATGTTGCGCGGTATGTCGAACTGGCCGCCGGGATAACCACCCATGCTCGAGCCGCGCGCCACGTTGCAGGAGTCATGGAAAGTGATGATGTGCTTGTCGTTGGCTTCCTTGTCGAAGGACAACGCACCCTGCCCTATCATGTCCCACGTGAATTCGCAGATGTGCATCGGCTGCTTGTATCGATGATCGAGTTGCTTCTGCAGCATCATCGCAAACTGGTCGGTCTCGTCTGCACCATCGCCCACGCCGCTCAAGGTATTCCAGAAGCTATAGGCAACGCGCCAGGCATGACCGCACTCGCCGACCACGATGCGCTTCACACCCAGTTCCAGCGCAGCCTGACGTATACGCAAGGCGATCTTGCGCAGTTGTTCGTAATTGCCGATGAACATGCCGAAGTTGGCCGCCTCGGAAGACATCGAAGACAGCGTCCAGCTAGTTCCCGTAGCATGGAAAACCTTGGCGTATCCGATCAGGCTGTCGATATGCGGCTCGGCAAAAAAATCTGCAGAGGGGGTGATCAACAATACTTCCGCGCCTTTCACATCCATAGGAAAACGCACGTCGATACCCGTTGCTTCCTTGACGTCTTCTTCCAGCCCTTCCAGCGTATCCCTTAAGGCTGGTGCTGGCAGACCAAGATTGTTGCCTATCTTGTGTACCTTGCCGATGATCTCGTTGGAATACTTCTGTCCGTAACCCACGGAATCGAGAATTTCCCGTGCCGCCATCGTGACTTCGGCGGTATCAATGCCATAGGGGCAGAATACCGAGCAGCGGCGGCACTCAGAACATTGGTGAAAATAGTTGTGCCACTCGTCGAGAACCTCGCGGGTCAAGTCGCGCGCTCCAACCAACCATGGAAACAGTTTTCCGGGCCAGGTGAAATAGCGGCGATACACGCTGCGCATCAAATCCTGGCGCGCGACCGGCATGTTCTTCGGGTCTTGGGTACCGATGAAATAATGGCATTTATCGGAACAGGCTCCGCAATGCACACAGGCATCCATATACACCTTGAGCGAACGGTACTTGCCGAGCAGGTCGCCCATCTTGGCTATGGCACGGTCATGCCAATCTTCAACCAGTTGGCCGGGGAACCCAATTGCTTCCTGTATCTTGTCGCTCGCAATAAAAGGTCCTTTCCCTTCCATTGCCCCTGGCTTCAAGACCGGAATGATGGGAATGACACGGTAGGCCGGAGCGGCAATATCAGCCACGTTAATTCTCCGATTCCAACTGTTTTGCCCAGGCAGCAATGTGACGCTTCTCGCGCGGATTGTCCGCCTGGTTACGACTGGGTGAGAAGAAAACACCCGGAGCATGCAGCAATTTGCTGACCGGGAAGATCATCAGCAACACAGCGACCATCAGCAGATGGGCGTAGAGAGCAATGCTTGCAGGCAAAACCTGCCAGTCGAAATACATCAAACCGAGCATGAAACCCTTAACCGAGATCACATCTGTATGCGCCGCAAACGTCATTGTCAGGCCGGATAATGCGATCACCATGAACAGTGCCAGCATCAGATGATCGGAGGGAGTGGAAATATACCGGATACGCTCGACAAATATACGTCTACCCCACAGTCCGGCCACTCCAAGCAGCATCGTAATGCCTGCGTACATGCCAAACGGCTGAATGAGCGCGACCCATGTCCAGACAGGTTCGATAAAATAGCGCAAGTGGCGAAGCAGAACGAGAGCCAAACTGGCATGAAACAACCAACCCAGACCCCACGTCCATAGATTCGCCTTGAACAAGCTCTCAAAAAACAAAACTTCTCGCGACATGCGCAACACAACCCCCCCAGTAGTATTGGGGGCCGGCGTGGTAGGTATTTTCAGCGGTGCGGGAGTGCGTGCATATGCGTTAACGCGGTAGGCCAAACCCACCACGAACACCAAGGTAGCAAGATACAACAGGATTGCGAATAAGGTGCTCATCGTGGGTCAGTTTTGAAACGGCCATCAAATATCGCGGCAAATATCCGGCTTATACGCAGCCAGTTGGTTTGGGCAACCCTGCGATCTTGCAAGCCTGCTTGCCAGGGCCGTAGGGGAAAAGGCCATACAGGTACTCACTGTTACCCTTGTCGGCACCCAGCTTTTTTCCTATAGCCTTGGTCAACACCCGAACCGCAGGAGCGATTTGATATTCTTCAAAATACTCACGCAGGAAATTGATGACTTCCCAATGCTGCTCGGTCATCTCAACGTTTTCAGTCTTAGCAATGTAATTGGCGACGTCGGCATTCCAGTCGGCCAGATTCACAAGGTAGCCCTCTTCGTCGGTTTCATAAGATTTTCCTGCGACTTCGATGTTGGCCATGGTAATTCTCCTTATATGATATTAATTAACACTTAGAGCCAGGATTGGCAGTTTTTATTGGTCGTGGTGAGATCGACAAAGCCGCCATAATCGACAGGCGTAATGCCAGCAATGAGCCGATCGGCAAGACCGCGCGCCTCAAGATCCGGCTGCAAAACATATACCTTGAAGCGCCCCATTGCCTCACGTATTTTACCTTCAAATGAATTACCGGAAGTGGCGGCATAAACTGCATCTTCGATGAGCAAAATATCGCCGGATTGGGCAACGCGCAAACAATTGCCCAGCGAACTGTTGGTTAAAGGAGATTTGTTGATGATGTGCAGCATTTGTCGATTCTCCCTAGAAACTCAAGACCACGTCTTGCTGGCTCATCAACTCACCCATTTCCTTGCTGCCCAGAACAGTGACATCAACCAGCAGATCTGCCTCACTCAATCCGCGGGCCTCAAGTGATTCCTTTTCGACATACAACTTCTCGATGTCATAGCCCTCAAGCGCGCGATAGGCGGGTGAAAAGTTCTTGTTCTCTATACCCTTGGTCTGCTGCCCCTTCTTTAGCTGATAAACCCCGTCATCCAGGAATACCAGCGAAACATCCTGATCAAAGGCGGCGGTGATAAGCACGACTTCCAGCGACTCTAGCGCGTAAATCGTGCCATAAGGCGCCTTGCGGTTGACGAACATGAATTTTTTGACATTGCTGGCTTCACTCATGCCCGTCTCCTAATCGCCAAATACGACCGTGCGATCGGTCTGTATACCTGCTTCAACCAGTTGTCCGAGGCCGGAGATCCTGAAACCTTTTGCAAGATTCTCCTCCTTGATGCCGCGACGCAAAGCTGCCGCGACACAAACCACCAGATCCACGCCATGCTCTTCAGCGAGCTTGCTCCAGCGATTCACGATATGCCGGTCATCCTGCGGTGGTTCAGTAAGCCTGGATGCGTTATTCACCCCATCGTGATAGAAAAACACGCGCCACACTTCGTGGCCTTTAGCGATAGCTGCCTTGCAGAACAGGTAAGCAGTATCGCTGGATTGATGTTGGTATGGTCCTTCGTTAACAACGATTCCAAATTTCATGCAGCTATCTCCATAGTTGCCAAGGCTCAGAAGCGGATATGCGTTGAAGCATTGAAAGTGGAACGGGAACCGCGCCAATCGTCAATCAGATACTTGGTGAATGGCAGTTCGGTCTTCTCGAAGAAACGCGGCCAGCCGATGCGATCTATCCAATCAGCCATTCGCTCCCATGGACGGGCATCTTCCTTGTACACATGCAGTATCCGCTTCACCACTTCATTGACTTCGGGCCATCTTGGCGCATTATTCGGCAGACCTGAAGCCACCATTTTCATGAAAGTCGGCTTGCCGCGCGCATTGGAGTTCTTGCCGCCCACCCATATCGCCAGCTTGGAATACTCCGGGTCATTGATCTGCATCGGCGGGCAGGGAGGATAGCAGGCTCCGCAGCACATGCACTTGGATTCGTCGATTTCCAGCGAAGGCTTGCCATTTACCATGGCCGGGCGTATCGCCGCCACCGGGCAGCGCGCAACGACTGTGGGGCGTTCGCACACGTTGGCAACCAGATCGTGGTTGATCACAGGAGGCTTGGTATGCTGCACAATGATCGCGATGTCAGCTTGCCCGCCGCAATTGATCTCACAGCATGAAGTGGATAGATGCACGCGGTTGGGCATCTCCTCGCGCTTGAATTCTGTAATCAGCTCATCCATCAGCGCCTTGACCACACCAGAAGCATCGGTCCCGGGAATGTCGCAGTGCAGCCAGCCTTGCGTATGGGCGATCATCGAAACCGAGTTGCCGGTGCCGCCGACCGGGAATCCATGCTTTTCCAGCTCGGCGATCAGTGGATCGACCTTCGCCGCCTTGGACACCATGAACTCAATGTTGGAACGTATCGTGAAACGAACGTGGCCTTCGGCATACTTGTCGGCAATATCGCACAGCAAGCGTATCGTGCCCACGTCCATTTGCCGTTGCGTCCCAGCACGCACCGACCACACTTCGTCGCCGCTATGCGAGACGTGATGCAACACACCTGGGCGCGGGCGGTCATGGTATTTCCAGTTGCCATAATTCTTGGCCAGTATCGGATGCAGGTATTTCTTGTTATCCGGCACACCTGTCTCTTTGGGCTTGCGTCTTTGAACTGGCGCAGCAGCTTGAACGGCTTGGTTCATATTCTATCTCCTCAGGCAGCCTGTTTTTTGGCTTTAATTTTGGCGACTTCCTCATCCCAACCGTCGGTCCGGACATAAGGATTGGTGCGAGGAGTGGAAACCATGTTCGGATCAACATCGACTTCCACGCCTTCCAGGAAATTGATCAGGCCGATACGCTCGATCATCTCGCCGGTACGCTCATGTTCCAGCGCATTTTCCGCAAAAAAGTCTATGGTGCGTTGCGCCAGGTCGACCAGCTTCTGCACATCCTCATCGGTATCCAGCTTCATGAACGGGATAATGACCGTGCCCATCAAGCCACCGATCTTGAGTGTGCTCTTGCCGCCGACCAGAACGCTCGCGCCCTTGTCCTTGCCGGGTGCCAACGCGCCTGTCATCACGTTGATGCAGTGCATGCAACGCACGCAATCGTGGTTGTCGATCTCTATTGCGTGAGTGTCGTTGATCGCCACGCTGGTGATGCTGGGGCCTTTCTTGACCTTCTTGATCTCCTTGAGCTGGAAGGTCTTGGTCGGGCAGCGCGCCACCACGTCGTTCACCAGTTCATCCATGCCATGCTTGGCGAACCATTTTTTCGCCAGCGCCTCATCGGTGCGGATGTTGTCACGCCAGGTACCAATCACGGCCATGTCTGCACGCTGCACGGAATTCATGCAGTCATTCGGGCAACCGGAGAATTTGAATTTGAATTTATAAGGCAGGGAAGGACGATGAATGTCATCCAGAAATGTATTCAGCACACTGCGCTGCGCCTTGGCTTCGTCGTAGCAGGACTGCTCACAACGCGCTGCGCCCACGCATGACATCGAGGTACGCACAGCCGGACCGGCGCCGCCGAGATCGAAACCCATCTCGTTGATTTCATCGAAAGCCTTCTGCACGTTTTCTGTGGTTGCGCCCTGGAACATGATGTCGCCAGACTGGCCATGGAACGCTATCAAGCCTGAACCATGCTTCTCCCAGATGTCGCAAAATTGACGCAACGTGCCGGTATCGTAGTGCATGCCGGGAGGAGGCATAACGCGCAATGTATGAAATTCGGCACAATCCTTGTACACAGGCTGGCCATTTTCGTCCTTGAGCTCGGTAAAGCGGGGAATGATCCCGCCACCATAACCGAACACGCCTACTGTACCGCCCTTCCAGTAGCCTTTTTTGGTTCGGTAGGAGGTTTCAAGCTGACCCAGCAGGTCGACGACGTAATCCTTGTTCTTGGCCAACTCTTTCAAGCCGGTCACAAAACTGGGCCACGGGCCACTCTCGAGTTGATCGAGGTTCGGGGTATCATGCATCTTCTTGGCCATAATAATCTTCCTTTCAGTCGCGTTGCCCGTAGCATGCTGCTGGCAATCGATTAATGACCCGGCAGGGGCGGGGCTTGATTAACTTTAGAGCAATCTGAGTTCTACCGCCAATGACTGCGGCAGTCCCCTATGTATTAATGTATTAGCATATTACGATGTATCTCCTCAACCATTCCATCACCCATAGCGGGTATCTTCAATAACCCTTATGGGTAGTGTTTATTCGTCCCCCAGTAGTATTCCACTGGCTAGTATATTAGCGATAGACTTCGGCATCTATAATAACTCGTTGAGGATATTCTGGGGGCATTGCCATCACGGGTCTGGGGAATTAAGAATGACACAAATCAGCGAATTAGCAAAATTCAAAGTTCCATTGGGCAGCCAGGAAATCGAGCTGCAGCAAATAGATCATGTCGAGGGCGGAATGAGTTTGCTGCGCATACGCATACGTGAAGGCAAGCGTTTTACGATTTTCGATATTGACCCCGTAACAGCACAAAATTGGGCGATTGCAATGCAACGCTGGGCAGATTCCCAGAAGCTGGCCGCGAATGACTAGAAGGAATATACCCGAGATGGTCGATTTGATGTTCGATCTCGCCGGGGGCACACTGCCCTCCGCTTATCCCTTTGCGCTATGGGCAGCACTGTTGCGCCATGCTCCGCAACTTGAGGGAGAAAAGTCGGTCGGAGTACTGCCGCTGCGCGGAACAACAAACAAAGAAGGGCTGATGTTATCCAGGCGCGCCAAATTGGTGATGCGCTTGCCTGCAACATCCGCAGCTAATGCTTCATCGCGATTGATTGACCAGCAACTCGATTTAGATGGAAATATCATTCGATTGGGATCGGCAAAAATCCGCCAGATCCAGCCATACCCTACCATACACGCGCAACTGGTAACCGGCGGCAGCGATGAAGTACTGTTCACGGAGGACATCAAAAGACAGATGGGGGAGCTGGACATTACCGGAAAATTGATCTGCGGCAAGCGTCATGGCATTAACGGCGGCCCCAAGTCTATACAAGGTTATAGTCTGGTTTTGCATGACCTGAATGCCGAAGCCTCACTGCAATTGCAGTATCTGGGGCTTGGAGATGAGCGTCGCTTCGGATGTGGCATTTTCGTTCCATACAAAGTCATATCTGGTTTGAGCGAAGATTGAGTTTCTTATTTTATTGATGGAGGTCAGTCATGGGATACATGGTTGCAGGAAGCGAACTTGAAACTGATGCAGACGGTTATCTTCTGGAGCCCGACTACAGCGAAGAGGTTGTCAATGTCATTGCCGCTGCGGAAGGCATAGAGCTAACCCCAAGGCATTGGGAAGTCATCAACTACATGCGTGACCAGTTCCGCGAACACGGTCACACCCCAAATTTCCGCAACATGCTCAAGGGCGTCAATGAATTCTGGCCGGAGGCCGATAGCAAAGCCCTGTATGATTTGTTCCCCACCGGGCCAGCCAAACAGGGCGCAAAAGTAGCCGGACTGCCTCAGCCATATGGCAAGGGCGGGTATTGAGACGGCAGAAATTCAAGGATTATCAGGACAATACATCATGAGCACTCAAAACTTGCACATCAATGTCACACTGGATATGCGCGGCCTGACCTGTCCCGCTCCCTTGCTTGGGGCCAAGCGCGTCGTTGACGACCTGAAAAAAGATGAAGTTCTATTGCTGATCTCTGATTGCCCGGGCACCAAGGACGATCTTTTTGCCTGGGCGGAACAGACTCACAATAACGTTCTAAAAACAGAGGCAATGCCGGATGGTGGCACTGGTTACTACATTGCAAAAGGGAAAGGAACCGAGCTCAAGGCAAATGTGATCCTCGATATCCGTGGCGTGCTTTGCCCCGGCCCCATCGTGGAAGCCAAAAAGCTGTTGAACGGCATGAATTCCGGCGAAATACTCAAGCTGGTCAGCAACTGCCCCGGCA
>Ga0224495_10001719_pt1 | contig 15118 bp, 13 predicted proteins | sample SF_Jul11_sed_USG_FD_168128 | JGI IMG/M metagenome (GOLD analysis project Ga0224495, IMG submission 168128) | Sediment microbial communities from San Francisco Bay, California, United States - SF_Jul11_sed_USGS_4_1 | ecosystem: Environmental > Aquatic > Marine > Sediment | place: USA: California... | reverse complement strand
ATTTTTAAGTTGACAAAAAGTCTGATATTCCATATTGTCTGTTTATGAAAAAATATTATGTAATCATAAGCAGTTGCTGCTTGCTTTTTTTTGGCTATATCTATGCTTCGGAAAAAATGTCGCCTGTCGGCAGATGGGAAACCATTGATGATAAAACCCATGATGTCGCATCTATTGTAAATTTGTGGCTGGATGACTCCGGATTATTGCATGGAAAAATTGAAAAGGTGATCATAAAACCAGGTGAAGATCCGCAACCGGTTTGCAAGAAATGCACAGATGAGAAAAAAAACAAGCCATTGGTTGGTATGGAAATTCTCTGGGATTTTAAACAGGAAAAAAAAGATGACCCAACAAAGTGGACATCCGGCAAGATCCTTGATCCCGACGAAGGTAATGTATACAGTTGCAATTTAACAATGAATAAAGACGGTAAATCCCTCGAAGTGCGTGGTTTCATTGGAATCCCGTGGATTGGCAGATCGCAAACATGGAATCGCGTTGAAAATAAATAAGGAATACCATGAAATACACAATAATTTTATTTTCGTTTGTTTTTTATCTTTTCTTAGCGGGATTTACAGCAATACCCACTTTTGTTTCGCCGCTTGCTGCACAAACTCAAAATTCTGCGGATGAAGCTCAGAAAAATTATGATAAGGGCAAAAAGTTATACGATCAACAAAAATATAAAGAGGCATTTCCCTGGCTTTTAAAAGCGGCCGAAATGGGTCATTCTGATGCCCAGATGCACCTTGGCAAAATGTATTACAATGGGTGGGGTGTGCCTCATAGTCATGCCAAAGGCCGCCAATGGCACGAGAAGGCAGCTGCGCAGGGAAACCAGGAGTCCATGGCCAAATTAAAAAGTATGAATATGCACGATCAAAAGCCGGGGCATAAACCTGAGCATTAGATATGCATGCTTATATTTTTTTAAAAAGTCCGGAAAAAATATTATTCATTTAATCCTGAACAATACCCTGAAAAAACATTGTTTGATCCCTGATTAAAAATTATTATAGTACAAAGTACTTTATCTCTGATAAATGAAGGCAAGAAAGCGCTGTGCCGGGAATTTTTTATGCAAAATCGAAAAACAAAAATAATCTGCACCATTGGACCGGCTACATTTGATTATGAGATAATAAAAAGAATGGCTCTGGCCGGCATGAATATTGCAAGAATAAACATGTCTCATGGCGACCGAATATCTCACAAGGAAATCATAAAAAAAATTCACAAATTAAACGAGGAACTTTCCTGGCCGCTTTCCATTTTACTGGATACCCAGGGACCGGAAATCAGAACAGGCGAGATGGATTCTCCAATGCAGATGGATGCCGGCGAGTTGGTAGTTCTTTATGTGGACAAAACGCATAAACCATCCCAAAAAAGCATACTTGTTAATTATCCCGAAATTATAAAAGATCTCTACAAGGGGGCGAAAATCACCCTTGATAATGGTCTTATAAATCTGCTTGTAATGGAAAAAAGTGAAAAGGAACTTGTTTGCGAGGTTGTTGATGGCGGAGTACTTGAATCCCGAAAACATGTCAATTTGCCGGGGATCAAGGTAAAACTGCCGTCCATTACCGAGAAAGATAAAAGCGATATCCTTTTTGGCGTTGAAAATGGTGTGGATTTTATTGCCCTTTCATTTGTCAGGGAGCCGGGTGATATGTTTATACTGAGAAAACTCATTCAGGATAATGATGGCCATGCCCAGATTATTGCCAAGGTAGAAGACCGGGAAGCGGTCAACAACTTAAATGAAATTATCGAAATGTCCGATGGCATAATGATCGCGCGGGGAGACCTCGGTGTGGAAATTGAATTTGAAGAATTGCCCATAATACAACGCAGAATCATAAAGGAATGCGCCACCCGCGGGAAAAGAGTCATTGTTGCCACCCATTTACTGGAAAGCATGACGCACAACCCAACCCCGACTCGCGCGGAAATTACAGACGTTGCCAACGCGGTTTATGAAGAAGCTGATGCAATCATGCTTTCTGCCGAAACCGCTTCCGGAAAATATCCTGTAAAATGCGTTGAGATGTTCCACAAAATTGCATCGAGAATTGAAAAAACAGACAGAGCTGGTTTTGTCTTGCAACGGCAGCCAAAAAATAAAAAAGAAGAAATGGCCAAATCGGCAGCCATTCTGGCCGACTCCCTAAAGGCGCCTGTAGTAATTGTCATCACAAGAAGAGGTACAACGGCCAATGACATTTCCTCTTTCCACCCTTACTATGCCACCATACATGCCTTTACGAACATGCCATCGGTTATCAGAAAACTCAATTTAAACAGAGGCGTTATTCCTCACCAAATAGACTTTTCCAGCGATCCGGAAGAAACCATTGTTCAGGCAATTCAAATCCTGAAAAACAAAAGCATGATTGCAGAACGGGATCAGGTGGTAATCCTGTCCGATATGATTGCAGGACGCGACAGGGTAGAAACCATTCAAATCAGAGAGGTAAAGTAAATGCAGGGCAATGTATGACAGATTTGCCAAAGTAGAAGTATTTGCCTCGGTTGAGCGTCTGTATCCTTAAAAATTTAAGTATTTTCCAGTTTTGACAAATGATTGAGCAAAAACTGATCGACCAGAATTAGCGCTGCTGCAGCTTCCACTATGGGTACAGCCCTCGGCAATACGCAAGGATCATGTCTGCCGCTGGCTTTCATGGTAACATTTTCTCCTTTGTCATTTACTGTTTCCTGCTCTTTTCGAATTGTGGCAGTTGGCTTAAATGCGATTCGCATAAAAATCGGCTCGCCATTGGAAATACCACCCTGAATGCCGCCTGAAAAATTAGTGCGCGTTCGAATTCGCCCCGCATCGCTGTAAAAAGAATCATTATGCTCCGATCCCTTCATCCTGGATCCTGCAAATCCGCTGCCAATTTCAACGCCTTTAACGGCGGGAATGCACATCATCACCGAAGCCAATAAACCGTCGAGGCGGGCAAATACAGGGCTGCCGAGACCCTCCGGTGGATGATCTACAACAAGATCGATGACCCCTCCTACCGAATCCCCTTCTTTGGCGACATCCAGAATCAAACGTTCCATTTTTTTGGCCGTTTCTTGATCCGGACACCGTACCGGGTTCTTTTCTATTTCTTTTTGAATTGTCCTGGCGTCCGGAACTTTATAATCCCTTGAAAGCTCCAGATTATAAACCGATGACACGTAGGCCGCAATACTTGATTTTGTCTTTAACGCCAAAAGTTTTTTGGCGATCGCCCCGGCTGCAACCATCCCGATTGTGGTTCTGGCCGAAGAACGTCCGCCTCCCGTATGCGCCCGGTGTCCATATTTAACGTGATAGGTATAATCTGCATGTGACGGACGAAAAATGTGTTCCAGATTTGCATAATCTTTTTCTTTTTGATCCTCGTTGAAAACCGCCAATGCAATAGGCGCCCCCGTTGTCATGTTCTGGTAGGTACCTGAAAGAATGCGCACGGTGTCCGGCTCATTGCGCTGAGTTGTAATTTTACTCTGCCCGGGTTTTCGACGATCAAGATCGGGCTGAATATCGGCTTCCGTCAAAGGCATCCCCGCCGGACAGTTTTCGAGAACGCAGCCAACCGCGCTCCCGTGCGACTCGCCAAAAGATGTCATTCGAAAAAAAGTACCCAAAGAACTGCTCATACCGGCATACTACGGTTAAAATTCGGGATGTAAAGTAATAGTTGAGAAGGGAACAGGGGCAAGTCTGCCCCTGCGCCCGGTACAGCAGGTACCGGGCTACCCCTGACTGACAATCCTCGATGGAGTCCGCCTTGTGTTTTTAATTTACTTTAAACTGGTAAGCCGCGTGGCATGAAATGCAGTTTTGAAGTTGCGTATTTAGCATAGAGAGAATTTTATCCTTTGCTGCGCCTTTTTGAGCCTCATTTGCAATCTGGTCAAAGTATTTGTGAACGCCGATACCCTGCATTTTAAAGGCTACGGGCAATTTCAGCATTAAGCTGGCATTGTCATCAAGCATCATTTTGGTACCGCCGTTTAAAGCTGCTTCGGCAATAGCTTTTGAATTATTTTTTTCAATACCGTCAACAACACCTTGAACTGTAAATAGCAATTGCCGCATTTCACCCAAAATCATTACTTTTTCGGATTTTGTTAAAACCACTTCAGCACGACCATCCTCACCTTTTTCTACATTACCCTTGACAAATCGTATTCCCAGAAATACAATCAAGCCAAACCATAGAAAAATTGCAGTTAGAGAAATTAGTTTTATATTCATATACGCTCCTTAAAAAATATTTTAGCACTTACCGCACATAATTCAATTAGCATATTCTAATATACAAGAATACTGTCAACCTCTATTTGTTAATAGTCATTAACAAATAGACACATTCTGGAGCTTGGGCATGAACTCGATATTCAGTCAGAATGATTTAAATTAGCGCGTTTTAATACATTTTGATCTGATTATTGAGGTTCGAGCCCAAACTCCCCGGAGCGCTGGAAAAGGTTGCAAAACGGGAAAAGCTGTGATTCCAATTATTCCAAACAGACGAATAATTGGATACATTTTTTGAAAACCCGCCGATAAAAGATCAATGAGTGTATACCGGAAAGGGAAAATTGTGTTTGTGATTTTTTGCGTTTTCGCAATTCAGAGTTTGTCAAGTCGCGAATCAGAAGAAATTAATGAAGGAATCACGCGCTTTTTGATTAACTGGGATTTGTATCAGTATGAAGTAAAGTCAGTTATGAACATGAATGAAGCGATTTCTCTAAACGAGCGTTTCTATGTGAGAAATCAAATTCGGGAGCTGCTATTAAAACGGATCAGCTCCGATATTGAAAATTTATATATAGACAATTCACACAAAATAAGTGATATTCTGGATGAAAATATAAATTTTAGAAGAGAGTTTCCAATTTATTTGCAATCGATTAATCTGGTCAGGATGCTTTTTCGAAATAATGTCATTGAAGCCTCTACAAGCCTGCCTTTGCGGGGCAATCAGGGATTATTGTCTCACCTGCCTCTTCCGTGGGCAACTATGGCCTATAATTCTCTTTCTGAACCTGAATATGTCGGAGAAGCATACCAAAAAACACGGGTTGGGAATGATTTTGAGGCAGGACTCGTTCCCCTCCAATATTCCGGCATCATCATTGATCTTCGCGGAATGGAAGTCAACGAAGCCCTTGCGCCGCGAATATATTCTCAAACAGGGCAGTTAATTTATGGACCCGAATTCATAATGCAGAAAATAGGCGTTCAAAGAGGTATTATCGCATATGTGAACAGCATGGATGATCCCGAAGCAAAGATTCGCGCCGGCAGCTCTGCATATTTTACTGTAGGATTATCCACTCGCGGCCAATATAAGACCGATGTGGTTGTTTCCAGCCGCGATGCCACACGTATTATGCAACACATAAAAACTCTGGAGAGTCTTCAAAAATGCAGGGTAATTTTTTTAGTAGATAAAAAAAATGTTTAATTTTTTTCCAAATTAACCGAAAATTTGAATTATAGCTCTATTTTTCCTTGTATCCTGAAAGACTATCATAACTTCCATTAAAACTCAATAACTTCTACTGACATCATGTAACTTCAACTGTCCTGCTTTACGTTTACGACTATATTTCTCCGAAGAGTACCTCATAGAAAAGGTTTGGCGGCAATCTGCCGGGCTGTTGGACAAACACAGGAGGTGTTTATCTAACAGTATCGCCCTTTCTTAAATTGGTTCAAGGAGGAATCAAAATGATAATTAATCACAACATGTCTGCGGTAAATTCTCACCGGGTTCTGAAGTTTCAGAACTGGGAAGCCCAGAAAAATCTTGAAAAACTTTCAACTGGCATGAGAATCAATCGCTCTGCTGACGATGCATCTGGTTTGGCCGTATCTGAAAAAATGCGTACCCAAATCAAAGGTTTGCGTCAGGCAGAAAGAAACACAGAAGACGGTATGAGTCTTGTCCAGACTGCTGAAGGATTTTTAACAACTACTGCGGATATTCTTCAGCGTATTCGTGTTCTTGCGGTTCAAAGTTCTAACGGTATCTATACTGATAACGATAGACAGTTGATTCAAGTGGAAGTTTCCCAGTTGGTCAACGAAGTGGATCGTACTGCTTCCCAGGCGCAGTTTAACACCATGTCATTGCTTCAGGGTGATTTTGCAAGGGATTCGCGAGTTGCCTCCATGTGGCTGCACATGGGACCCAATATGCACCAACGGGAAAGGGTTTTTATTGGCACAATGACAGCAAGATCATTAAACATGAAAAATATCGACAGCTCCATTGTCAGTATTTCGACTGCCGGTCTTGCCAATGAAACCATTGGCCGGGTAGACGCTGCTCTTGGCAAAATAGCCAAACAAAGAGCGGATCTGGGCGCTTACTACACCCGTCTTGAGTTTGCCGCAAAAGGGCTAATGAATGCCTATGAAAACGTTCAGGCATCCGAGTCCAGAATCAGAGATACTGATATGGCCGAAGAAATGTCCGATTTAACGAAAAATCAGATATTAACGCAAAGCGGTACCGCTATGCTTGCCATAGCAAATCAAAGACCACAAACAATATTGAGACTTTTACAATAATGTTTTATAACCCGGCTTCCTTTGGGGTGGCCGGGTTTTTTGCTTTTATGCAATTATTGACATCATAAATAAAAAAACGTCAGCAGAGAAGTTCGGCTCTCCTTCCGAACTTTTTTATGACGAACTTTTATAAAAATAAAACCATCTTTCATGTTTTCCTGGAGGTTCCTATCGGACCTCCAGGAAGCGTGCGTAGAACGAGTTTTACGCATGGCTGCCTGGACGTCCGATACCAAAAGGAATGGACGTTCAAATCAAAGACAAGGAGTGTCTATGATCATTAATCACAACATGAGTGCAATTAATGCACATAAGGTTTTGAAGTTCAAAAACTGGGACGTTGACAAAAATCTGGCGCGTCTTTCTTCCGGATTAAGAATCGTTAATGCGGGAGACGATGCAACTGGATTAGCAGTTTCTGAGAAAATGCGAACACAGGTCCAAGGTTTGAGACAAGCCGAAAGAAACACGGAAGATGGTATGAGCTTCGTGCAAACGACAGATGGTTACCTCGATCAGATGGCCAATATTCTGCAGAGAATAAGGGTTTTATCTATTCAAGCAGCTAACGGCGTCTATTCCAATGATGACCGTCAGTTGATGCAGGTCGAGGTTTCTCAGTTGGTAAATGAAGTAGACCGCATGGCGTCGCAGGCAGAGTTTAATCGCTTTAAAGTATTTCAAGGCGACTTTGCCCGGGCAAGTAAAACCGGATCAATCTGGTTTCATATGGGACCCAACATGCACCAGAGAGAACGTGTCTACATCAGCACCATGAGCGCCAAGGCGCTTAATTTAAAGCAAGCCGATGGAAGCCCGATTACGTTATCTACGGTTGGTAAAGCCAACGATGTAATTGGTTTCATCGATGAAGGTTTAAAGGTTCTAATGAAGCAACGAGCCGATTTGGGAGCTTACTCAACCAGGTTAGAATATACTGCAAAGGGATTGATGAGCGCGTACGAAAATGTACAGGCCAGCGAGTCCAGAATCAGAGATGCCGATATGGCAGAAGAAATGGTTTCTTTTACAACCAATCAGATTCTGGTTCAGAGTGGTACGGCGATGCTGGCCCAGGCCAATGCAAGACCGCAATCTATTTTAACCCTGTTAAAATGAAACCTTTCAGATCGACTTTAGTTCCCTGCCGTTTTTTTTGAAAAAATTTTCTTCGGGCTGGTAAATTTGCCTCACCTCGTAAGCGATAACAGATGAAGTTAGGAAGCCGCGCCCAGCGGGCGCGCCTTTCTAACTTTCCTGACAAGCAACCCTGGGAATGAACAATTTTACCAAAAAAGTCCGGACAAGAGATTTTCAGAAAATCTCGGAGTGGTTACTATTCTGTGACTGTTGCTGTTTTGGCGCGTTCCGCGCAGCAAAACAACAACAGTCCAGCCAAAATGTAGCCAATCCCGAAACTTTAAGACAGTCCGGTAATTATTCCGGATTGTCTTTTTTTTTGTTCTCATGAAACTCTATTTTTTTTAACGACAGTAAAAATCTCGGGACATCATAAATTTCCCTTACAAACGAAGGCGCAAGGGATTGTCCACACCCATAAAAAATGGCGGGAATCATATTGTGGGTGTGAACCGGGATCGACAAATCCTCAAAGTTTCCATGATCCGATGAAACAACTACAAGCTGTCTAGATGGATCCAATTCCTCCCAAATACCCTTTAGAAAACCTTCCAGATGATCCACAATAAATTCAACATCGTTAATTTCAGAATCATGCCCGTATTTATCCGGAAAAAAATATTCAAATACTACCAGATTATAATCAGAAGCCAGCCGGACAAGGCGGCGACCAGATTCATCTGGCAAAATTTCCGGAACCTTGTATCCAAGTTCTTTTCGTAAAAACCAGTTGGTAATATCCATGAAAATACTTTTTTCCTCAAGCAAATCATCAACGGACAGCAGCCTTTGTCCAGAACCTGTTTGCATCATTGTCGATGCGGACATAAACCGTTCGCTGCGGGGTTTGCCTAAAATTTCAAGATATTTCTTTGTGTACGTATTTATCACGCTGGCTTTCAGGGAGTTTTGAAGGAAATAATGGATGATGGATTTGTTTTTTAAATAAGGGCGCAGAGAAAAAGGAGGAAATCCAGACATATGCCGGTGAACAAGGGATATGGTATTGTAACCCGTAAATAATGCCGCCTGCCCTGTCCCGGACTGCGGAGGAGTTGAATACAGGCTCATATGGGCATCCGCAGGGATCAATATGCCAGGGGGGGTAAACGAAGATTTTCCCCCCAATGCTGAAAAAAAATCTTTTCCATACCTGGTAAACGGATTGGTATCGGAATTTTTTAATCCAATGCCTATGCCATCGATAAATACAAAAATGATCGTTTCAGGATCATTTTTGCTGGCTTTAATCATATGACATTTATTAATTCACAGGCCGACAGTATCGCGGGACTGCCTAAAAAGTCGGATTGACCACGGAGGATTGGAGAATACGGAAATTTTGATAAAATAGCGTTGAAAACGCATTTTTTTGTATTTTTTCCGTACGCTCTTTGTCCTCCGTGGGATATTTTTTCTTTTTAAAAAATCCCCGCGTCAACGTTATGCCGGCTGTATACCCAGATTCGGGATAACCTTTTTTTTCCTGACGCCTGCCTCTTTATTTACAGGAGTTGATGGAGTATTTTTTTTCTCGTTTTTTTCATCACGAGATACTTTTTTGCCAAAAACAATTTCCACCACTTCCGCGCCCGTTAAAGTTTCTTTCTCCAGAAGCTTTGCCGCGATGGTATCCAGTTGTTTCTTGTATTTCTTCAAAAGAGCTTGTCCCATATGAAACGCGCCATCAATAATTCTTTTTACTTCTTCGTCCACAAGTTTCGCATAATCATCGGAATGGTTTGAGTTTCTCGAATAATCTCTCCCAAGAAAAACGCTGCTTGAATCGGAATTGCTCAGATGAATAGGTCCTATTTTGGCAGACATACCCCACTCCATTACCATTTTTCTTGAAATGGCCGTCGCTCTTTCAATATCGTTTGTAGCGCCTGTTGTCACATCCTTAAATTGAAGTTCTTCGGCAAGTCGGCCTCCCATTAAAACGGCAATTTCATCCAGCCAGAATTTTTTGGATCGCATGTGTTTTTCGCCTTCAGGCAAATGCTGGGTGATCCCCAGAGCACGGCCTCGAGGGATGATACTGACCTTGTGAATAGGCTCTGAATTTTCCACAAGAGAGCTGATCAGCGCATGACCCGCTTCATGGTAGGCAATAATGGCTTTTTCATCATCATTAATAAAAAAAGATTTTCTTTCCGGACCCATCATCACTTTATCGCGAGCCTCTTCAAGTTCATCCTGGCTTACCTTTTTTTTATCGCGACGAGCTGTCAATAATGCAGCCTCATTAACCAAATTTGCAAGATCAGCTCCGGTAAAACCCGGAGTGCCCCTCGCAATATCCTGAAGATTTATGGCGGTCTCAAGCGGAACTTTCCGCGTATGAATCTGTAGAATTTTTTCTCTTCCGTTTAAATCTGGCGTATCTACCACAACCTGTCTGTCAAAACGACCAGGTCTCAGCAAAGCCGGATCAAGAACATCAGAACGATTGGTCGCGGCAATCACGATGATTCCTTCATTGGTCTCAAATCCGTCCATTTCAACCAACAATTGATTGAGGGTTTGCTCTCTTTCATCGTGTCCTCCGCCAAGTCCAGCACCTCTGAGCCTTCCGACTGCGTCGATTTCATCAATAAAAATAATACATGGCGCATGTTTCTTTGCCTGAGCGAACAAATCGCGTACGCGCGATGCGCCCACGCCAACAAACATCTCTACAAAATCCGAACCGGATATGGAAAAAAACGGCACCCCTGCTTCGCCGGAAACAGCGCGCGCAAGCAAAGTTTTCCCGGTTCCCGGAGGCCCAACCAATAGAACCCCAAGAGGAATTCTGGCGCCAATATCCTGAAATTTCTTGGGCTCTTTTAAAAAGTCAACAATTTCTATTAACTCTGTTTTTGCTTCATCAATGCCTGCAACATCTTTAAAGGTGATCTTGTTTTTCATTTCAGGCTGTAGCTTCGCACGCGATCGCCCAAAGCTCAAGGCCTTGTTCCCCGTGGATTGAATCTGACGCATCATAAAAAACCAGATAACCCCCAGAAGCAACATCCATGGAATAATATTTACAAATATTTTCAAAAACATACTATCTTCCTGCTTTCGAATTTCAAAGTCAAGACTGTGCGCTCTGAATAATTTTATCAATTCATTGTCAGGAAGAGCAATTACCGTATTAAACTGGGATAATTCCCCGCTTTCCAGCTTGTAAAAACCATAAATCATCCCGCTCTGTATAAGCATGGGTTTGTCTGGCGTTGTGTGAATTTTATTGGATTCCACATAATCAAGAAATGTGGAGTATGTAATAGTCGATGTCTTTGGGCGATCGCTTCTTACGAGTTCAATTAACAGAACGCCAAGTACTGTAATTAAAAGTAACATCGTTATATGTTTCGAATTTTTGTTCATTTTTGTACCTGCTGAATTTTTATTTTATCCCGTTTAGCCATGAAGCCTTTGGGGGACTTAACTGTATTATCATTTAGATTAAGGAACCTCAAATAACCTCAAGTTTTGGTTGTTCAATATCCTCTTTACAATACAATAACCATAAAGATAAGATAGTCAAGCGAATAAGTCCATAAAAAGACCATAGACTGTCAATAGAAAGATTGGTTTTTTAGATTGGTTTTTTAGCTATTTTACATGAATATTGTGAGCCTGGGCTGGAACCCGGGAATCAGTCATGGTTATTTAACAAAAAAATATCGCCCTTAATGCTATCCGCCCTTTTTTTTATAATTTATCTTTTTCATCAACCAATCGAATAGTAAATTTAATATAAATATATATTGACAAAATACGTTAGCCAAATAAAGTCATTTAGAATCTTTTTTTATCATCTATATTCCTGCCAATCGCAAGATTCAAAATCGGCAAAAAGGCTAACCTTTTGCCGGTTTTTTAATTTGGAGGTTTTCTTATGCGTTTTATAAAATATTTTGTTATACTATTTATCATGGCATTTCTCAGTTACAGCCCTTTTAACAAGCCTTTAATTTCGCAGAGCGCGAATGCTTCTTACAACGACTATTCTGTGTACATTGCAAATATAAAAGCGGGCAAGTATGAAATTGTCAACCGCGAAGGAACTATCGGCAAAGTTTCGATCATGGGGGGGGGTAAGAAAATTAACAACGCACCCTCCAATATCGAACAGGTTCTCATTAATGTAAAAGAAATTCGTTTTGCCAAAGCCGATGGTAGTGTTATTACAGTCGCGGGCAACACTGGCATTTTTGACCTGATGAAGCTTGGTACCGACGCAACAGTTTTATTTACAGACGCCGCTCCGGTTCCTAAAGGCGCGTATACCCAGATTCGTCTGGTACTCGACAGTACTGGCAACAGCGTTGTTATTAGCGGCACAAGTTATCCCCTGACAATACCCAGCGGAAGTACAAGCGGTTTGAAACTTGACGGCGACTTTGACGTAATCTCCGGATTTTTTATTACGATTACCTTGAATTTTGACCTTGATATAATCCATGATACGCCTGGCAATGGCTATATTTTGCGCCCTTTAATACATCTTGATAAAGTGATAACTTCTCTGCCCTTTGTACCTGGTTATTTAATCGTAAATTTAAAACAGGCCGTAACTATTTCCAAAGATACCTATGGTTTTGATAACCGCACCGGCATTGCAAGTATCGATGCGCTAAACGACAAATATCTTTGTGTTGCGGTACAATCGTATCTGGATTTGTTTAAAGACGAACCTGATTTTGACTTGAATCTGGCTCAACAAGCTGGTTTCGACAAAAAATATTTATTTTATTTTGCGCCCGAAACGGATATGGTAATGGCAATGTATGACTATTTGCAAGATTCCAGTGTAGCCGATGTTCATCCCAATACAATTTCATCGTCCAGTATGGTACCCAATGACCCTGCGGCTAATCAAACGCCCGATACTTTCACGGTTAATGGCATTAATTATGATGATGCCCAGGTGGATTATTTAACCGCCATTAACGCCTACAATGGCTGGGACTACAGCGCCGGCAGTAGTTCCATAAAAATAGCCGTTGTAGATTCAGGAATTGACGATACACACCCGGATCTGACCGGAAGAATCATACAGGGCAAGGCTTTTTACGAAGGCTGGTGTGAAAAACAGGTTTGCAGCGGCTGCAACAGCTGCACGACACAAAAGGTTCCATGTCCAAAAACAGCAGACACCTCTCCAGATATATATGGACATGGTACCCATGTAGCCGGTATTATTGGCGCTACAACAAATAACAGTGCCGGAATTGCCGGTATAAACTGGAGCAGCCCCATTTTATCGCACAGAATTATGCAATGGGGCCAATCTGTGGATCCAAAAAGTTCGTTTAATTGCGATAACGTATCGCAGCCTTGTCTTTCAAATGTCAGTTTTCAACGCGGCATTGTTGCAGCCGTTAATAACGGAGCAAAAGTTATTAATTTAAGTCTGGGCGGCGAGGGTTTTGGAGTATGTTATTTCCCTGGTGTTTGCTTTTATTCAAGTTCGGAACAAAACAGCGCCATTCAATATGCAGAATCTAAAAATGTCGTTGTGGTTGCAGCAGCCGGAAACGGCGGTTCCGATCTCATTGGAGATTATATTTGCCCTGCAGACGATTATTATGATTTTTGCGCCCTCGCTCATGGTTTACCTGCCGGATTAAACACATTTTTACCCGCTGGCTTTTCAACGGTAATTTCGGTAGCAGCGATGGATACAGATGATAAAAATCCACTGGGAACAGCTACTGTAAATACAACAGACTTTTCCAATTTTGGCAAGGTCGACGTAGCAGCGCCTGGATATTATATATTATCTACTTTACCCGGGAATAATTATAGTAGGCCATTTGGTACTGGTACCTCGATGGCAGCGCCAATGGTTTCCGGTCTGGCAAGTCTTGTCTTGTCTATCAACCCCAACCTTACGCCGGCAGAGGTAAGAAAACTGATATTTGATAATGCCCGCGATATTGGCTCTGGAGGAGGCAATACTACAAGCGGTTGTGCAACAAAAACAGGCGTTGACGATTGTACCGGCCATGGTATGATTGATATTGGAGCTACCCTTGCAAAGGTCAATCCGCCAAAAACTGGCGGAGGCGGCTGCTTTTCCGGTTTGATATTATTTTGGCCGGGAATGTATCATCAATTTGGTTTTCTGGGAATGTTTATGATGTTTACTATGTTTCGGGCAAGATTCAGGGTAAGGAGACAGAAATGAATCTCTGCAAAAAAATATTTTTATTATTGATATTTATATTAGTATTTATAATTTTAAATTGTCTTTGGACGAAAAAAAATGGGTTCGGAATTGGATGTGAGGGATTAACGCCTGTTGTTACGATTAACTTTTCTAAATTACAAATGTATGAAAACTCTAATTTTATTTACACTTCAGACATGGCCTCTGCGAACATTGTTCTTGGTGGGTGTACAAATATAATTGATATGGGTTTTGACAATCCAGCTGGTATTTCCGTTCAATTAGAATGGAATAGTAGTAAAACGTCTTTTCAAAGTGCGACAATATTATTGTCAAACCCCGCCAATAATTACCCAGCAACTATCGACGGCACTCTTGACACCTTCACACAGATTGTCGGCGGACCGTATAAACTGGTTCCTCTTCGTTGCAGCACATCAATACCGGTAATCTTGAATTTTTCACAGCTTCAAATTTATCAAAACGCAGCTCTTTCCTATACGCAGGCTACCTCAACGCTGACGGCAAATGAAGAATGCGGTATTGTGTATTTGAAAAATTTTGATGCGGCATCGCCCGTTACAAATGTAGTTCTTTACTGGGACTCCGGTCATACGGCCATTGTGGATGCCTGGATTTATGACACGGGCAGCCAGATTCAATCGACCATTACTGCCCCGGCCTCGCCGGTTACGCCCGATACGTTTACCAATGTTTTGGGTGGTACATATCAGTTAGTTCCGGTACGGCCATAATATGCACGAATGTTTTTACGATAATTGGGTTGTAAATAAAAGCCGGAGTCGACGATTGTACCGGTCACGGTATGATTGATATGGGAGCTACCCTTGCAAAGGTCAATCCACCACAAACTGGCGGCGGCGGCTGTTCTTCTGGTTTGATATTATTTTGGCCGGGAATGTATCATCAATTTGGTTTTCTGGCAATGTTCATGATGTTTACCATGTTTCGGGCAAGATTCAGGGTAAGGAGACAAAAATGAATCTCGGTAAAAAAATATTTTTAATAATAGCGTTCAGTTTAACATTATTAAACTTGAGATGTCCTTGGTTTAATCAAAAGCCTATTAGTAACATTGATTGTGTAGAGGGAGGTATGCCTGTACAAATCAACTTTTCCAAATTACAGATATATGAAAATTCCAGCTTCGTTTATTCCTATGATATGGCCAAATCATAGGAATAAAC
>Ga0224495_10001718_pt1 | contig 15122 bp, 11 predicted proteins | sample SF_Jul11_sed_USG_FD_168128 | JGI IMG/M metagenome (GOLD analysis project Ga0224495, IMG submission 168128) | Sediment microbial communities from San Francisco Bay, California, United States - SF_Jul11_sed_USGS_4_1 | ecosystem: Environmental > Aquatic > Marine > Sediment | place: USA: California... | reverse complement strand
GTGCCTTGATAGCCGTCGAGTGTCCGCAATAATTCCGCTGCCTGTATTGGTTCGGTAACGGCGGCAAAGTGTTCGCCCTTCACCGGGGGGAGTGCGCCGCGCAAGTCGCCGGATGGATCGCGCGTTGCTCGCCCGGTCGCAATCGCATAGCGAAATACCTGCCCGCAGTTGCCCAGCGCCCGGTGTGCAGTTTCCAGCGCGCCACGGCTTTCAATGCGGCGTATCGCGGCCAGCAATTCGGGGGCAGTCACCTCGGCAATCGGTCGCCCACCAATCCACGGGAAAATGTCGCGCTCGAATCTGCGGATAATGCGGTCGCCGTGATGCTCCACCCAATTGGGGGCGTGTTTGCCGTACCACTCCCGCGTGATTACTTCAAAGCTGTTCGCTGCACGATCCTGTTTTACTGCTTTTATAGCCTTGCGGTTTTCGCCGGGGTCTATGCCATCGGCCAGCAGTTTGCGCGCGTCATCGCGTCGTTGCCGGGCATCTTTCAGCCCCACGTCTGGATAAACCCCAAGGGATAGCAGTTTTTCCTTGTCGTCGAATTTGTAGCGGAATCGCCACCACTTACCCCCGGTTGGGGTAACAATCAGAAACAGGCCGCGCTCATCAAACAGCTTGGCAGGCTTTGCGCCGGGCTTTGCATTGCGGATTGCGGTATCGGTCAACGGCATTTGGGGTAACTCCTTTCTGAGTTGTGGAGTTACCCCTGAGAGTTACCCCTATCTAAAGCTGGATGCTATAGGACGATGTTACCCCTTGCTGGACAATAAAGTCAATAAAAAACCCGCACATAGGCGGGTTTAAGGATGTTACTGGACTTCTTAAAACACTTAATTGGTGGAGGCGGCGGGAATTGAACCCGCGTCCGCAAGCCCTCTACAGGCAGTTCTACATACTTAGCCAGGCTGTTTGATTTGATCCCGTACACGCCAACCGGCGGGCTGGTACGGAACGAGTCACCTTGTTTCTAGCTCCGGTCAAAGTGACCCTGACCGGCACGATCCCATGTTATTTACCTCACTCATCTCTACCTTGCGGTTTCGAGCCCCTCCATGGACAGCAGGGTGTGAGGTTCAGCCGACTAAGCGGCTAAAGCGTAGTTTTCGTCGTTTGCGACTATTTTTTTCCAGCTGATTTACGAGGTGGCGGGTCCTCGGTATGCCCTACACTGCTTTGCAACCCACGTCGAAGCCAAGTCGCCCCCTGTGGTGATACTGACAACGGTACAGATTGTACCAGTTTCAGAGTGCGATCATGCCGAGAAGTTCCGTCGGCTTTTCGATACTGCCTTGTGCGTTCCAATTCTCGACAGATGCGCCGGTGCCGACATAGCCGTAGCGGGCGATGATGCCGGGCATTCCTGCTGCGTTGGCTGCCTGCATGTCGCGCAGGTCGTCGCCGAGGTAAATGCACTCTTCCGGGGAAACTCCCATCTTTTCGCAGGCCTTAAGCATCGGCTCGGGGTGTGGCTTGGCGTGTGCGCAGGTGTCGCCGCTGATCAGGCAGGCGGCGCGCTCGGCATAGCCCAAGGCCTGCATCAGTGGCAGCGTGAAGCGGTGCGGTTTGTTGGTGACAATGCCCCACTGGATGTTGTGCTGCTCCAGTATGAAAACCAGCTCTGCCATGTCGCCGAATAACCGCGTTTGCACGCAGATGTTGCGGGTGTAGTAGTCGAGGAAGATGTCGCGCAGGGTATCGTAGTCGGAGTGCTCCGGCTCGATGCCGAAGCCAAGCTTGAGCAGGCCGCGAGAACCGTGTGAAGCTTGCGGGCGGATGACGCCCAACGGTAGCGGCGGCAGATGGCGCGTGGCGCGGGTATGGTTCAATGCGGCGGCAAGGTCGGGCGCGGTGTCGGCGAAAGTGCCGTCGAGATCGAACAGAACACCTTTCACTGTATCAGTTTGTCCCGGGTTTGCCGAAGGGTGGGTGCTCATGCTTCGAATATGCCAGCACGAACGGTTTTATTGTTAATCACGATGGCAGGCGATCATGTAATTTACATCGGTGTCCTTGCCTAGCGTGTAAACTTGGTTGAGCGGGTTGTAGGTCATGCCGGTCAGGTCGATGAGGCTCAAGTCGGCATTGCGGCAAAACTGTGCCAGCTCGGAAGGTTTGATGAATTTTGAATAATCATGTGTGCCGCGCGGCAGCAGTTTCAGCACGTATTCCGCACCGATCACCGCAAGCAGGTAGGATTTCATGTTGCGGTTGAGCGTGGAGAAGAATACCCAGCCACCCGGTTTGGCCAGCTTCGCGCAGGCGGTGATCACACTTTGCGGGTTGGGAACGTGCTCCAGCATCTCCATGCAGGTGACGATATCGTAGGCGCCTGCTTGCCCGGCGGCGAATTCTTCTACGGATATTTTTTGGTATTCGACCTGTTTGCCGCTTTCCAGCAGGTGCAGTTTGGCGACCTGCAATGGCTTGTCGCCCAGGTCGATACCGGTAACGTTCGCGCCCAGTCCGGCCATACCCTCGGACAGGATGCCGCCGCCACAACCGACATCCAGCACGGTTTTCCCAGCCAGGCTGGCGAGGCGGTCGATGTATCCGAGACGCAGGGGGTTGATGTCATGCAGCGGCTTGAATTCGCTGTTCGGGTCCCACCACTTGTGGGCAAGTTGGGAAAATTTTTCCAGTTCGACAGGGTCTACGTTTGTCATGGTGGTTCGATGGGTTCAGGTTAGTCAGTATTGTCCACGAAAGGCATGGAAAAAATCAAAAGATATTCTGGATGCGATTCAATCCGGTGAATGTTTTTCCTGGCGAGTCACCTTCGAAACATGCCGATTTCATTCTCCGTGCCGCTTGATTCTCTATGGGTTGTGTCATTTGCGGGTGACTGTACCAAAAACCGGTGCATAAGCCAAATCATCCCGCCTTCATGGGTGTCAAGCGGGTGGCTCCGGGGGGTCTCAATGTGCTAAAATCGGCGCTTTGAAATTGCTTCAATTGCCCCGGGTCTGAGTCTATTCATGGAACAACAATTCGCCAAAGAAACAATCCTTGTCAGCCTCGAAGAAGAGATGCGCAAGTCCTACCTGGACTATGCGATGAGCGTCATTATCGGCCGGGCGTTGCCGGATGTGCGCGACGGCCTGAAGCCGGTTCACCGTCGCGTTCTGTTCGCGATGCACGAGCTGTCCAACGACTGGAACAAGGCCTACAAGAAATCGGCGCGTATCGTCGGTGACGTGATCGGTAAGTACCACCCGCACGGCGATACGGCGGTGTACGACACCATCGTGCGCATGGCACAGGATTTTTCGCTGCGTTACATGCTGGTCGACGGGCAGGGTAACTTCGGTTCGGTAGACGGCGACAATGCAGCGGCGATGCGTTATACCGAGATCCGCATGGCGAAGATCGCCCATGAACTCCTGGCCGACCTGGATAAGGAGACCGTGGATTTCGGGCCGAACTACGATGGTTCGGAAAACGAACCGCTGGTGTTCCCGTCGCGTTTCCCCAATCTGCTGGTGAACGGCTCCTCGGGTATCGCGGTGGGCATGGCGACCAACATTCCACCGCACAATCTTTCGGAAGTGGTGGATGCCTGTGTCGCGTTGCTCAGGAACCCCGACCTGAGCGTGGATCAGCTCATCGAATACGTGCCAGCGCCGGACTTCCCGACGGGTGGGTTCATTTATGGACTGGCAGGCGTAAAGGAAGGCTATCGTACCGGGCGCGGCCGTGTGGTGATGCGCGCACGCTGCCATTTCGAGGATATCGGCAAGGGCGACCGCCAGGCGATCATCATCGATGAGCTTCCCTATCAGGTAAACAAGGCAAGCCTGTTGATGAAGATCGGCGAGATGGTGCGCGAAAAACGCCTGGAAGGCATTTCCGAGATCCGCGACGAGTCCGACAAGTCCGGGATGCGCGCGGTGATCGAGTTGAAGCGCGGTGAGAATGCTGATGTGATCCTCAACAAGCTGTACAAGGATACCCCGTTGCAGGACAGCTTCGGCATCAACATGGTTGCGATCATCGACGGCCAGCCGAAGTTGCTCAATCTCAAGCAGGTGATCGACGCGTTCCTGCGCCATCGCCGTGAAGTCGTTACACGCCGCACGAAATTCGAGTTGCGCAAGGCGCGCGAGCGTGGTCATATTCTCGAAGGCCTGGCTGTGGCGCTGTCGAACGTGGACGAGGTCATCGCGCTGATCAAGGCGGCGCCGACCCCGGCAGATGCCAAACGCGAGTTGATGGCCCGCTCTTGGCGTTCATCGCTGGTGGAAGGCATGCTCAGCCGCGTCAGCGATGCATCCCGACCGGAAGGTTTGCTGCCAGAATTCGGGCTGGTTGGCGAAGGCAATGCGCGCGGCTATCACCTTTCCGACGCGCAGGCGCAGGCGATCCTGGAGCTGCGATTGCAGCGCCTGACCGGACTGGAGCAGGACAAGATCGTCGGCGAATACCGCGAGGTGATGGACAGGATCACCGACCTGCTCGATATCCTGGCCAAGCCGGAACGCGTTACGCAGATCATTCATGATGAGCTTGTCGCAGTGAAGGCGCAGTTTGGCGACAAGCGCCGCAGTGAGATCACTACACACACGCAGGACATGAGCATGGAAGACCTGATCGCGCCGGAAGACGTCGTGGTCACGCTGTCGCATGGCGGCTACATGAAGGCGCAGAAGCTGGATGAGTATCGTGCCCAGAAACGCGGCGGGCGGGGCAAACAGGCTGCCGCGACCAAGGAAGACGATTTTATCGACAACCTGTTCATCGCCAACACTCACGATTACATCCTGTGTTTCTCCAACCGGGGGCGTGGATACTGGCTTAAGGTTTACGAGGTGCCGCAAGGCAGCCGGACCTCGCGCGGCAAGCCGATTGTGAATCTGTTGCCGCTGGAAGAGGGCGAGAAGATAAACGCGGTGCTGCCGGTGAGCGAGTTTGTCGAAGACAAATTCGTGTTCTTCGCCACCGCCGACGGTACCGTGAAGAAAACTCCGCTGGCGCAATTCGCCAACCCCCGAACGAAAGGCATCATCGCCATCGCGCTGGACGAAGGTGATTTCCTGATCGGTGTGGCGCTGACCGACGGCAAGCATGACGTGATGCTGTTCTCTGACGAGGGCAAGGCGGTGCGTTTCGACGAGAATGACGTGCGCGCTATGGGACGCGATACACGCGGTGTGCGCGGCATGAATCTGGCCAAGGGCGGCAGGGTGATTGCGCTGCTGGTGGCTGAAAATGAGCAGCAAAGCGTGCTGACCGCCACTGAAAATGGTTATGGCAAACGTACTCCCATCGTCGAATACACCCGCCATGGGCGCGGCACCCAAGGCATGATCGCGATCCAGACTTCAGAGCGCAATGGCAAGGTGGTTGCCGCAACGCTGGTGAACGAAGATGACGAAATCATGCTGATCGGTACCAGCGGTGTGTTGATTCGCACCCGCGTCAAGGAGATCCGCGAGATGGGCCGTGCGACGCAAGGCGTTACGCTGATGAACGTGGAAGAAGGGGAAAAGCTGGCCGGATTGAGCCGCATTGCCGAGCCTGAGGAGGAATAACCGGATTAGGCGGGTAGAGCGAAGGATGTTGGCATTAAATAATGATTCGTTCTCTATTGACTAACGTCTTTGCCCATTAGCAAAATTTTTAACAGGGGGGATTGAATAGCATGGCGATTTACAACTTTAGCGCAGGGCCGGCAGTATTGCCGAAAGAAGTGTTGCTGCAGGCACAGGCAGAATTACCAGATTGGCATGGTAGCGGCATGTCGGTGATGGAAATGTCGCACCGCGGCAAGGAATATATGGGGATCCACGCCCAGGCAGAGGCTGATCTGCGCGAGTTGATGGGTATCCCAGCCAATCACAAGGTGCTGTTCCTTCAGGGCGGCGCCAGCCAGCAGTTTGCGATGATTCCGATGAACCTGCTGCGCGGCAAAACCTCAGCCGATTATCTGCATACCGGGGAATGGTCGAAGAAAGCGATCAGCGAAGCCAAGAAATTCTGTACTGTAAATGTCGTGGCGACAGGCGCGGATAATAATTTTTCCAGCATTCCGGCTTTTGAGTCCTGGAAGCGTGCCCCGAATGCCGCCTATCTGCATTACACGCCGAACGAAACCATCGGCGGCGTCGAATTCAACTGGCTTCCTGAAGTTGGCGATGTGCCGCTAGTGGCGGATATGTCCTCAAATATCCTGTCGCGCCCGGTTGATGTGAGCAAATATGGCCTGATCTATGCAGGCTCGCAAAAGAACATCGGGCCGGCTGGTCTCGCCATTGTCATCGTCCGCGACGACCTGGTCGGGCAGACTTTACCCGGCACGCCGACCATGCTGGACTACAAGACCCATGCCGAAAACGATTCGATGTACAACACGCCCCCGACCTATGGTATCTATGTGGCCGGGCTGGTGTTCCAGTGGCTTAAAAAGAACGGCGGTATCGCCGCGATGGAAAAAACCAACATCGCCAAGGCTAAGCTACTGTATGCGGCAATCGACGCCAGCAACGGTTTTTATCATTGCCCGGTAGCCCTGTCGGATCGTTCGCGCATGAATGTTCCTTTTACGTTGAAAGACTCGAACCTGGATGGGGATTTCCTGAAACAGGCTGATGCCCGCGGTTTGCTGCAACTCAAGGGGCATCGCTCCGTGGGGGGGATGCGTGCCTCGATTTACAATGCAATGCCGCTTGAGGGGGTGCAAACACTGGTTGATTTCATGAAAGAATTTGCAAAGAAGAACAGCTAGGATATTTTTAAGGGAGCAGGCTCGTCTGTGTTTTAATCCGGGAATGCTAATAGAAGCAGCAGGCCAGGCTTGAATCGAAGTGCTGTGCGTGGGAATGTTTTTGTTTCGATGGCGCCGCGTTCCAGCAGACTTTATTCGGCCTGACCGTATGGTTCAGGATCGAAGTTGGATAAAAGGGGATCAGTAAATGGCCAGACCGTATCGCATTCTCACACTGAACAAGATTTCTGCACAAGGATTGAAGCGCTTTCCTGCCTCCGACTATCAAGTTGGCTCGGATATTACCGAGCCGGATGCGATCCTGGTGCGCTCGCAGGCCATGCATGATATGGAGATTCCTTCCAGCGTGAAAGCGATCGCGCGTGCCGGCGCCGGAACCAACAATGTTCCAATTGCCAAAATGAGCGCGCGCGGCGTGCCGGTGTTCAATGCGCCGGGAGCGAATGCCAATGCGGTTAAAGAACTGGTCATCGCGGGCATGCTGCTGGCCTCACGCAACATTGTGCCCGCGTTGCAATTTACCGCAGGACTGCAGGGAGACGATGCAACCATGCACAAGCTGGTCGAAGAAGGCAAGAAGCAATTTGCGGGCAGCGAGTTAAAGGGGCGCACGCTGGGTGTCATCGGGCTGGGGGCGATCGGGCGTCTGGTTGCCGATGCTGCAATAAGTATGGGCATGAAGGTGATTGGCTATGACCCGGAGATTACCGTGGAAGGAGCATGGAGCCTGTCGTCACAGGTCAAAAAGGCACACAGCGCTGAAGAGTTGCTCAAGCACAGTGATTTCGTTTCGCTACATGTGCCGTTGCTTGATGTGACGCGCAACCTGATCGACGCCAAGCGCGTGCAGGCAATGAAGCAGGGTTCGGTGCTGCTGAATTTCTCGCGCGATGCCATTGTCAATGAAAAGGCGGTCATTGACGGCCTTTCCGGAAAGCATATCCGTTACTATATTTGCGACTTCCCTACCAACCAGACGCAAGGCAATCCCAGGGTTGTTGCATTGCCGCACCTGGGCGCATCTACCGAAGAGGCCGAGGAAAACTGTGCAGTGATGGTGGTCGACCAGGTGCGCGAGTATCTGGAACATGGAAATATCACCAATACAGTGAATTTCCCCTCGCTGGTGATGCCACGTGAGTCGACTTTCCGCCTGGCGATTGCAAACAGCAATGTGCCGAACATGCTGGGGCAGATTTCCACTTCATTGGCAGGGGCCGGAATAAATATTCACAACATGATGAACAAATCTCGTGACGAAATGGCGTACACTTTAGTGGACACCGATACCGTAGTACCGGATGAACTGATAGCGCAAATTACAGCGATTCCGGGAGTGCTTCTGGTGCGCGATTTACCGCTGAGGGAAGTGTCGTGATAGGCAGTTTTTTGGAAAAATGTTTGCCAGTGTATGGTTATGAGCGATAAATTCAAACAGATTCGCGAGCAGATCGATCACCTGGATGACGAATTGTTGAAACTCGTCAATCAGCGTGCCGCTCTGGCCCAGCAGATCGGGCATCTGAAGCTTAACAATGTGGTGATGCGCCCCGAGCGCGAGGCGCAGGTTTTGCGGCGCATGCAGGACAGCAACAAAGGCCCGCTGAGCAATAAGGCTGTAGTGCAGCTCTTTACCGAAGTGATGTCGCAATGCCGCGCACTGGAAGCCAATCTGTCGGTGGCCTATCTCGGCCCCGAAGGAACGTTTACCGAGGCCGCGGCATTAAAGAGGTTCGGCCATGCGATAGAAGAGCAGTCATGCGCAACCATAGATGAGGTGTTCCGTGCGGTGGAAGGCGGTGCTTCCCAGTACGGGATCGTGCCGGTGGAAAACTCGACCGAAGGTGCAGTCGGGCGCACGCTGGATTTGCTGATGCAGAGCCCTTTGCAGGTTTGCGGCGAGGTGTCGCTTGCGGTCCACCAGTGCCTGCTGTCGAACCAATGCGATACAAGTTCGGTAAAGACTGTGTATTCGCACCCGCAGTCACTGGGTCAATGCCAGCGCTGGCTCAACGTAAATCTGCCAAACGCTGTACGCATACCGGTGGCCAGCAATGCCGAGGCTGCCAGACTGGCATCGGAGAATGCACTTAGCGCAGCAATTGCAGGCAGCCAGGCTGCTGCGCATTTCGGGCTGAGGATATGTGAGGAAAACATCGAGGATGAACCCAACAACACCACGCGCTTTCTGGTGCTGGGCAACCATCAGGTGGCGCCCTCCGGCAATGACAAAACTTCGCTGGTGATGTCTGCCCCGAACCGCCCTGGCGCGGTGCACGATCTCCTGGCGCCATTGGCAAGACATGGCGTCAGCATGACAAAACTCGAGTCACGTCCGGCGCGCTCCGGCCTGTGGGAATACGTTTTCTACATGGATATCGAGGGTCATCAGGCAGATGCCAGGGTGGCTGCTGCATTGGCCGAACTGAAGCAGGTTGCGGCATTCGTCAAGGTACTGGGTTCCTATCCAGTTACCGTCTAGGGGGAGTGCTTTCCCCGCGTATCCGCATGTATTGATAAAAATGAATTATTCTGAACTGGCACCCGAATACATTCGCGCCATTGCGCCCTATCAGCCCGGCAAACCGATCTCTGAACTGGAGCGCGAACTGGGCGTTACCGGTATTGTCAAGCTAGCCTCGAACGAAAACCCTCTGGGTGCGAGCCCGAAGGCGGTAGCTGCGGCACGTGCTGCGCTGGATGAGATCGGCCTGTATCCGGACGGAAACGGCTTTGCGCTGAAAGATGCGCTGGTGCAGCGTTACGGTGTGGCGCATGACCAGCTTGTGCTGGGCAATGGTTCCAACGACCTGCTGGAGCTGTCTGCGCGCGCCTTCCTGACCGTCGGTGACAGGGTGGTCTATTCTGACCATGCTTTCGCCGTATATTCGCTGGCGACACAAGCAGTCGGCGCAAAGGGTATCAGTGTGGCAGCCAAAAATTATGGCCACGATCTGGATGCGATGGGTGAGGCGGCGACGGAGCAGGGCGCAAAAATGATCTTTATCGCCAACCCGAACAATCCGACCGGTACTTTCCTGTCCGGTGAATCATTGCACGCATTCTTGCAATCTTTGCCCGCGAGTATTCTGGTCGTGCTGGACGAAGCGTATAACGAATACCTCCCGGAAGCGTGCCGCTACGATTCTGTGGCGTGGTTGAAAGAATTTCCCAATTTGATCATTTCGCGCACCTTCTCCAAAGCCTATGGACTGGCTTCACTACGCGTCGGCTACGCCCTGGGGGATCCGCAGGTCATCGACATGCTTAACCGGGTGCGCCAGCCGTTCAACGTAAACAGCGTGGCACAGGCTGCCGCAGTGGCAGCCTTGCAGGATGAGGATTTTGTGCGGCAGACTTTTGCGTTGAACCTGCGCGGCATGGCGCAGATTACCGGTGAGTTGCGCAAGCTCGGGCTGGAATATCTCCCGTCCTTTGGCAACTTCGTGAGTTTCAGGGTTGCCGATGCCATGGTGGTATACCGCCGCCTTCTGGAGCTGGGCGTGATCGTGCGACCGATCGCAAACTATGACATGCCGGGCTGGCTGCGCGTGAGCATCGGCCTGGAAACAGAGAATGATAAATTTTTGTCCGCGCTTGAGCGGATACTTGGAGAGCAATAGATGATTATCGTAATGGGAAAAGACGTTACCGACGAGCAAGTGGGTGCGGTGGTTAAAAGACTTGAGTCAGCAGGGCTGCAGGCAAATATTTCGCGGGGCATCGAACGCACCGTGATCGGTGCGATCGGGGATGAAACCCCCTTGACCGAGGAGATGTTCACGCCGCTTCCCGGTGTGGAATCGGCGATGCACATCGCCAAGCAGTACAAGATCGTGTCACGCGAATCGCACAAGGAAAACACCGTGATTGATATTTGCGGCGTCCCGCTTGGCGGCAAGCAGATCCAGGTGATTGCCGGGCCGTGCTCGGTTGAGACACAGGAGCAGATGGATCTGTCTGCAACATTCGTTAATGAGGCTGGCTGCCGCCTGATGCGCGGCGGGGCATTCAAGCCGCGCACCAGCCCGTACACCTTTCAGGGAAAAGGCAAAGACGGCCTGGACATATTCCGCAAGGCGGCGGCCCCATTCAAGCTGCCGATCGTTACCGAATTGATGGATGCGCGCCAGCTTGGCATTTTTATGGAATACGACGTGGATGTAATCCAGATCGGCACGCGCAACATGCAGAATTTCGATCTGCTCAAGGAAGTCGGACGCATCAACAAACCGGTGATCCTCAAACGCGGCATGTCAGCGACCATCTCCGAGTGGCTGATGTCTGCGGAATACATCGCAGCCGGCGGCAACCATAACATCATCTTCTGCGAACGCGGTATCCGCACTTTCGAGACGGCCTATCGCAATGTGCTCGATGTAACTGCGATCCCGGTGCTGAAGAAGGAAACCCACCTGCCGGTGATCGTCGACCCGTCCCACGCGGGCGGCAAGGCCTGGATGGTTCCGGCGTTGTCACAGGCAGCGGTCGCTGCTGGCGCGGACGGACTGCTGGTGGAGATGCACCCCAGCCCGTGCGATGCCTGGTGCGATGCCGATCAGGCATTGGCGCCGCAGGAGTTGAAGGATCTGATGGGCAAGTTGGGTGCCATCGCTCAGGCGATCGGGCGCACGCTTTAGCAATATCCGCGGAATATATCGTTTCTGCCCCTTCTTGTAACCTTTCCCTGGCTGGAGAGGGGCGCTGGGCGGGTTTGAAGCAGAGAGGAGCTGTCTATGACCGAACCGCAATTCAAGAAAATCGTCATCTTCGGCGTTGGCCTGATCGGGGGCTCGTTTGCGCTGGCGTTGCGTAAGGCGAACGCCGTCGGCGAAGTGGTCGGTTTCGGGCGGAGCGCAGAGACGCTGCAGCAGGCCATACAGCTCGGCATCCTTGACCGCATCGGCGAGGATATTGCGCGCGAAATGGTGGATGCCGATATCGTGTTGCTGGCTACACCGGTCGGGCAAATGGGTGAATTGATGGCACGCATCGCGCCGCATCTGGGTGCACATACGCTGGTTACCGACGGTGGCAGCACCAAGTGTGATGTGGTCGCTGCGGCACATGCCAACCTGGGTGACAGGATCGCGCAGTTTGTCCCTGCTCATCCCATCGCCGGTGCTGAAAAGAGCGGCGCGGCTGCAGCGCAGGCTGACCTTTATGTCGGCAAGAAGGTCGTGCTGGCTCCGTTGCCGGAAAACAGTGCCGGATCTGTGGCACTTGTGCGCAAGGCGTGGGAGCTGTGCGGTGCGGTGGTCAGCGAGTTGACGCCGGAGCAGCACGACGAAGTGTTCGCAGCGGTGAGCCATTTGCCGCACCTGCTGTCGTTCGCGCTGGTGCACGACCTGGCGCAGCGCGACAACCGTGACTTGCTGCTGTCCTTCGCCGCGAGCGGTTTCCGGGATTTTACCCGCATCGCTGCAAGTTCTCCTGAGATGTGGCGTGACATCTGCATGGCGAATCGCGACGCGCTGCTCGTCGAGCTGCGCCGCTATGCCGATGAACTTTATGCACTCCACCAAGCCCTGGAACGACAGGATGCCGCAAAGCTCGAAGAGGTGTTCAGCGTGGCGCGCAAGGTGCGCGGCAACTGGCCGGGGCAATAGGAACAGATGGGTGTCCTCTCGACCCGCCGGGTTTTGTGGCTGCTTCTCGCCGTAGCGGTCATCTGGTTCAGCAATATCGAATACCGCAAACTGATCAAACCCGATGAGGGGCGCTATGCCGAGATAGCGCGCGAGATGGTTGCGAACGGAGACTGGGTGACGCCGCGCCTGAACGGCCTCAAGTATTTCGAAAAACCACCATTGCAGTACTGGGCGACGGCCGCCGCCTATACCGTATTCGGCGAACACCAGTGGACGGCAAGGCTATGGCCTGCATTGACAGGATTTGCCGGGCTGCTGCTGGTGTGGTTCGCCGGGCTGCGCCTGTTCGGGCGCGAAGCGGCGGACTATGCGGCGCTGCTGCTTTCCGGGAGCTTCCTGTATGTGGCGATAGCACACATCAACACGCTGGATATGGGCGTCACGTTCTTCAGCGCGCTGGGCATTCTGGGATTTTTGCTGGCGCAGGCAGAAGCAGATGCTGCAAAACAGCGTAACTGGATGCTGGCAGCCTGGGCCGGCCTCGCGCTGGCGGTATTGAGCAAGGGTCTGATAGGGTTGGTGCTGCCGGGTGCGGCGCTGTTCATTTACATGGTGGTGCAGCGCGATTTTTCCGTGCTCCGGCGCATGCACTGGCTGCCCGGTCTGGCAGTGTTCATGCTGGTCACCGCACCCTGGTTCTATCTGGTGATGAAAGCTAATCCTGAATTTTTCCAGTTCTTCTTCATCCACGAACATTTCGAACGTTTCACCACCAAGGAACACGGCCGTTACCAGCCCTGGCATTATTTCATTCCGATCCTGTTTTTCGGCATGTTGCCCTGGACTCTGTTGATGCTGGACGCGTTGTGGCGCACCACATTTAACGCAAGAACAGATAGTGGCGCCAGCCCGGCATCGACTGATTTCAATGCCGGGCGTTTCCTGCTGATCTGGGCGGTATTCCTTTTTGTGTTCTTCTCGATGTCCGGCTCCAAGCTGCCCTCCTATCTGCTGCCGATGTTCCCGGCGCTGGCATTGCTGATGGGCAGGCAGGTTGCAGGGATGAGCGCACGCAGATTGTTCTGGCTGATTGCACCGATGCTGCCGCTGATGCTGCTTGGGCTGGGGTTGGCGCCATTTACCGGACGGCTGGGGGAAACGCCGGTGCGGGTGCAGATGTATGACGACTATGCGCAATGGCTGATTGCAGCGATGCTGATCTGGACGCTGGGTGTGACCGTCGCACTGGTGCTGCTGAGCAGGAAAAATTTTGCCCAAGGGCGCAAACAGGCTGCGGTAGTGGTGCTGGCATTGTGTTCACTGATTGCCGCACAGCTCGGCCTGTCTGGCTATAACACGATAGCGAAGGAACGTTCCGGTTATCCGATCGCCGACGCGGTGCGCCCCTATGTCAAGGAGGGGATGCCGTTCTACTCGGTGCTGACATACGAGCAGACATTGCCCTTCTATCTGAAGCGCACTTTTACCCTGGTACAGTATCAGGACGAGATGGGATTCGGTATCATGCAGGAACCCCACTTGTGGGTGCCGGACATTCCCACCTTTGCGAAGGTCTGGCAGGCGCAACCGGAAGCGCTGGCGATCATGGCTCTGGATGCATACCCGTTACTCGAACAACAGGGTCTCGCAATGAAGATCATTTATGAAGATACCCAGCATATCGTGGTGAGCAAACCATGAACCTGACCAGTTTCGGCCTGATCTTTACCGGCGTGATGCTCAACGCCGCAGCACAGATACTGATGAAGGCGGGTACCAACAGCATCGGCCATTTCGATTTCAGCATGGGGAACATCCTCCCGGTCGGCTGGAAGCTGGCCACCGAGTGGCACATCGTCACCGCACTGTTCTGCTATGCGCTGAGCGTGGTGGTCTGGATACTCGCGCTGTCGCGGGTGCCCGTCAGCATCGCCTTTCCGATGCTGTCGATGGCCTATATCGTGACGGCCCTGGCAGCCTGGTATCTGCTGGGTGAGCCCTTGAGCCCGACCAAAATGGCCGGTATCGGCGTGATCATCCTGGGCGTCATCATCATTTCTCGAGCATAACTCCAATTTTGCGAGCATTCGCTTTTCGCCATGCCTCGCTTGGAAAAAAGATTTTTGCGAGGCATATTAAATGAGCAACACATTTCTCCCTTTTTCTCGCCCAAGCATTGACGAAGCGACCATCGCTGCTGTTGGCGATGTGTTGCGCTCCGGCTGGATCACCAGCGGTCCGAAGGTGCAGGAATTTGAGAAGCTTCTTTCTGCCTATTTTGGTGGACGTCCGGTGCGCACCTTCAACTCCGGCACCTGCACGATGGAGATCGCACTGCGAATCGCGGGCATCGGGCCGGGCGACGAAGTCATCACCACGCCGATCTCATGGATGGCGACATCCAATGTGATCCTCGAAGTCGGCGCGACGCCGGTATTCGCCGACATCGATCCGGTCACACGCAATATCGACCTGGACAAGGTCGAAGCGGCAATCACCCCGCGCACCCGGGCCATCATCCCGGTGTACCTCGCGGGCAAGCCGGTGGACATGGACCGGCTGTATGCGATAGCCGGCAAGCACAACCTTCGCGTGATCGAAGACGCCGCGCAGGCCATCGGCTCGACCTGGAAGGGCAAACCGATCGGATCGTTCGGCGACTTCGCCTCATTCAGCTTCCAGGCCAACAAGAACATCACCACCTCCGAAGGCGGCTGCCTGGTGCTGAACAATGAGGAAGAAGCGAAGCTTGCCGAAAAGCACCGGCTGCAGGGCGTGACGCGCAACGGCTGGGACGGCATCGA
>Ga0224495_10001717_pt1 | contig 15125 bp, 9 predicted proteins | sample SF_Jul11_sed_USG_FD_168128 | JGI IMG/M metagenome (GOLD analysis project Ga0224495, IMG submission 168128) | Sediment microbial communities from San Francisco Bay, California, United States - SF_Jul11_sed_USGS_4_1 | ecosystem: Environmental > Aquatic > Marine > Sediment | place: USA: California... | reverse complement strand
GTGATGTCGTGCAGTCAAACGGAGTAGCCGGCAGGCATATACCACCAAGAAAACAGGCATAAAAGAAGTCCCGTGTCGGGGGAGGTGAAAAACACGGGACATTGGAAGCGACTCCAATTAGCTATCACACGCTCAGATTGTGGGTCGCAAAATAATCGGGACAAAGTACCCAACTACTTGTACCCAATATGCCCAATATTCTCGGCGAGTCAACACGTAATGTTTACGTATCTTTTACGTATGCCGCCTGTCGGAGTCTCATGTGGTGGACTGTTTATCACTGGCTGAACGTCGATTAGCCGGATTTACGGTCCGGCTTAGTTGAGTCTTTGTTGACCAGGTTGGTAGATAAGCCGATGGTCGGGGAGATTTCACGGGAGCCGGTGAGACCGATCCCGCCGGCTTCCCGATCTCGAAAGCACGCGCCGCAAGTGTTCTGCTTGCGACACCTTTAATACCGCGATATCGGCAGAATATTCTATACGAATTTGCGGTTAATCAGTACTTACAGGGTTTCAGGATGACTTTATGGGCAGCCGGTACTCTCAGCCGAATGTCATCAGTAACGAACCACATACGCCGAGCACTATTCCAATTATCCGCCGGGCGTCCAGAGGTTCGCTCAGGAAGATAGCTGCAAAAACAAAAATGAATATGTTACTCATCTGATTGAGAACCCCCGCAACGGAGACCTGGGTAAACTTCATTCCGGCCAGCCACAGGACCATGGCCAGGTAGGCGCCGACAAACGAGCCGGATACCGTGTACTTCCACCCCGTGGTTACCGTCAGCGTACTCAAGATTGCGCGGCGTCGCGGGTGAAACAGGAGAATCAGGCCCAGCATCGCCAACCCACCCAAAAGTCGAATCTCGGTCACCCACAATAGCGGCGAAGAATTCAGTAACGGCTTGATCACGACAATGCCAACAGCTGTTCCTGCAACGGCCAGCACTCCCAGCGTCACGCCCAGAGCCAGATCACGTCGGCTGACCTGTCTTTGATTCCTGCGGCTCGTCGCGATCAAAAGCGCGCCTATGATCATCGCCACTCCAAATATCTGCCAGGAGGTCAGGCTTTCACCGAGCCAGACGACTGAAAAACCGATCAGGAAGGGGGCGTAAACACAATTAACAATGGAGGTCAGGCCAGCCCCGAGCAGATTAAGGCACTTTAAGAACAACGAGTCGGCAATCCCGATTCCCAGAGCGCCGCTGGCGAGAAGAAGCAGGTAATCGCCGGAAGATGCAGGATAAAACAAGGTTTCGCCGAAAAGATAGACGGTCGGCACAAACAGGATTGTGGCCAGGACCCCTTTGAAAAGGTTCAGGGCAACAGGATGGACCGTCTCGCCGCTTTTCTTGAATAGTATAACGGCGAACGCCCAGGCGACGGCCGTGAGAAGCGCCAGCCATTCACCCGCATACGGAATACCGCCGATCATAGCTATACCTCGGATCGCCTTGTTTTTTTGAATCCCATATAGGCAATCCCGAGGACAATGTCAATGGCGGCCACCGGACTTTTCGAGTCAGGACCCGGGCAGGCGGGCGACCTCCTGTCGGCGACGAACGCCTCAGTTGGTGAAGAAATCAAAGATGTTGCCCAGCATACTGGTATCGGCTCTGAAGAACTCCGTATAACTGCACCGCATACAGGTTACGGTCGTAAACCGCTTGCCCTGGACATCAAATATCTTGCTCCAGAAACCGCCGGCTGCCCGTATCTCCCCCACTTCGCATTGAGTGTTGGAGCACTTCGGGCAGCGGTAGCTAATTCCGGTCATGGCCATTATTCCCTTCTTGTGTTGACGCGGATACGTCCGCGTTCTTGTCAATATACCAGAAAGCGGCGCGAAAATTCAATAAACAACGAAATATCTCCGTCGGGGATGACCGCCGGCCAATAAAAAACTTGCGATGGGCGCGCTCAGACTGTAACCTTTGTGTAACACAAAGCAATGATCTGCAATCGTCTTTCGCTCTGGAAGGAGGTGACCAGAAGCCGCATTTCAGATCGACTATCAACCCTGTATATCGCAAGTAACCAATAAAGAAACCAAGGGGTTATTATGGAATCCGTGAGAAAAGGTCTGTGTTTTCTTATGGCCGTTCTTTTGCTGCCGGTGATGTTCGGCACCGCGGCATTTGCCGGCGATGACGACAATGCCTCCATCGGCGCGCAGAAAAGAGTGATTGTCGGAACCTTCAGGGATAAATCATCGCACAGCTGGTACCGCGGCTCGGATCCCGGCACCGGCATGGCTGATATGTTGATCTCGGCTCTGGTTAAGTCCGGCAAGTTCAAGGTGTATGCCCGGGATCAGCTCGATGAAATCCTGGCCGAGAAGAACCTGAGCATGTCGGATCTGGCCAATCCCGGCGTCAACGTTCAGAACAAGCTGGATATCGGTGATTATCTCGTCTCGGCGTCCATAACCGAGTTCGGCTATAAAGAAAAGAGAGTCGGCGGCAGCAAGCTGGGGCTTGGAAAGCTCGGGTACACTGAGTACACCGGCCGCATGGCCGTCGATTTGCAGCTGATTGACCTGGGGTCATCGGAAATATTGTTCGCGGATAACGTCGATAAATCGGAGAAATCTCGTTCGCTTGGCGTCGGCACCGACGAGTTTTCGTTTGCCAGCCAGAACAGGTTCGACGAACATGTTGTCGGAAAAGCGACCCGTAAGACCATCAACGCCATCGTGGACATATTGGCCGAGAAAATCAAGCCGGATGCCTGGGCCGGCGGCTACCTGATAGTCTCCGATGATATCATGTTTGTCGAAGCCGGTTCGGAGATGGGCATCAAGGTGGGCACGCAGTTTAAAGTCAAACGAGTCAAGCAGGAAGTGAAAAACCGCGAGGGCAAGGTTATCAAAGTACTGTACGAGGACGTCGGCGTCGTTGAGGTCACCGAGGTCGAAGAGGGCCTGGCCACCTGCAAGGCGGTCTCCGGTTCAGGTTTCATGAATGACGATATCGTATCGCCTATGAAATAACCCGTAAAATAAAAGTGTGCGGCCGCGCCTTGCGGCCGCACACAAAACGCGTTTGTCCTCGATGAACCGGTCATCGAGGAATTCGCGGATTATCTATTGAGAGGGCCCCATTCTGTTAATTTCGGCCATCTTTATCTTCTTATACCCCTCGGGGATGTCGTAATTACCCGCCGGTGCATCTTTCTTCTGAAACTCAATAATCTCGGTCGAGGAGGTCACCTCACTGCCCATCATCTCGACCTTACCGGTGCTGAACACTGTCATGCCCTTGATCTTCTTCATCTCTGTCATCATGTCCTGGAATCCCGGCATATTGGACATAAACGACGAAGTCAGCAAGCGATACATATCGGCATCTATCTCCAGATCTTCCGTAGCCCACATATCCATCTGCTGGCTGCCCATGGGCATGGTCATCTCCAGCACATATCTGGTGCAGTCCCAGTCACCGACTTTCTTCGTCTCTTCGGTGGGGGTAACCGTGACTTTGATGGCGCCCATCATCGCTTTCATCATCTCGGCCACCTTGGCCGCCTCTTCATCATTGTCAAGCTGGGCCATCTTGGCGATGTCACCGAAAGCATCGAGGGGCATCTCGGCATATTCTTTGGCAGTATTGTCCAACATGTAGATCATGTTCTTGTCGGCGCGCAGGATCGTCGATTTATTGTCGGCGGCGTTCATGCGGGCCATGTCCTTGCCCAGCCATGTCTCGGTGGTATCGTAACTGGCCGGCTTCTTAGTGCCCATCATCTCGTACGCGTCGGTAAACATCGTCTGCTTGATGAAGGTATCTGCCGCGGCCGGAACGGCCCCGACAAAAACCGCCAGCACCGTGGCACTCACCAGAACGGTTAAGACGCCTTTCAGTTTCATTTCCTTCCTCCTTTAGTTCAAGCTTCCATCGTGACTACCAAACAAACCGGTAAAAGATACCCTTGACAAAAACCTAAATCAAGAAAGAAACAAGGGCGTGAGGGCGAAGCACGACGGTTTCCGTCATTATTTGACATGAAGGCGGCCGGCCGCCGATTTGGTGTTGCGATGCAGCCGTGGCGTCGTTTTCTACGGACACGCCGGTGGCGCCGGCCCGGTCGGAATACCGAAAAGATACGCTATCAAGTAACTTACATCCGAGACGTTGACCTTTTCGTCCGGATCTCCGTTGGCGTTTCCTTCCTTCCAGCAGAGTGGGCTCGGCCCGGTCGGTGCTCCAAAAAGAAAATCCACGAGGTATGATACATCCGATACGTTTACTTTGTCATCGGGATCATCGTTGACATTTCCGCGAGAAACAAAACAGCAGCAGGCGTCTCCGATAAAGTCATTATCGTGGTCCTCCTGGCCGGGATTGTAATCATTTGGACAGTTGTCGCAAGCGTTGCCGAGGCCGTCCGCATCGTCGTCGCTCTGCCCGGCGTTGGCCGCCAGCGGGCAGTTGTCCTCACCATCGGCCACGCCGTCGTCATCATCGTCGGTGTCGCAGGCGTTGCCGTCGCCGTCGCCATCGGTATCGGCCTGTTCAGGGTTATACGCCAGAATGCAGTTGTCGCAATCATCGCCAATGCCGTCAGCATCCGCGTCGACAAGATCCAATGTCATCATGATCGGGAAGAACAATGTATCGACGACCGGCGAGCCATCGAGCGTGGATAACACCAGGCTGAAGTGACCTGCCAGAGAGTTTTCCCCTTCCGACAGGTTCTCTGCGCTGCGCGGCTCAAATTCGAGCGTGACGGACAGGTCTGAACCCGGCAATAAAACCGTTGAAAACGGATTCCCGGTGAACCAGCCCGATGCCGTCGAATCGAAATAGTCGACATCGACCCGAAAAGACCGGTCGCCATGGAAATTGAAAAACTCCGCGGTACGCGAAAACCCCTCGGAGCAGGCGTCGACGGTTGTGTCGAAGTACATGAAACTGGTTGCCAGAGAGCGCGTGGGATGATCCCACAAGCGAATGGCTTCGCGCACAAAAAACAGATTCGCCGGAAGGTTCTCGGTGCAAAGCGGCTCTATCTCCGAAGCGGCGGGCCAGAACCACGGGCCGACTTCAGGCACATAGCATACCGCTTTTTTCTTCTCGTATTGCTCTCCGTATTGCCAGTCGCAGGCGCCGCCGTTGACGGGATAAAAGGACTGCTCGATACTGTAGCCGTTGTAGGCGTGAAGCGTGTCCATCTCAAACAGGAATATCCTGTCATCCGGGCCGTATAGTCCGCGCAGGAACGACCACGGCTTCAAGTAGACGTCTCCAAAGGCGTGGTAATTCACGATTACGGAAAAATCGTGGGCGTTGATGAACTCCCTCATCACCTGGGTCTCAGGCTCCGAGAATGCGGCAGTGCCTCGAAAAGTTTCATCAGGCGGCTCGGGGGATGAGCCGAAATCGTCATAGCCCCACAGAAAACCCCAGTTCCGGTTGAGGTCGATCCCGTAGCTGCCATCGCCGTTGTTGCGGCGGTTTTTTCGCCACATCCCTCCCCCGCCGGGGCTGGCCAATTCGTTGTAAAAGTATCCGTCCGGATTGCAGATGGGCATAAGCCAGATCTCCGCGTTGTCGACCAGGGCCTGGATCTCGGAGTCCAGAGCATAATTATCCAGCAGATAATACATGAAATAAAGGATGATCTCGATTCCGATTGGCTCCCGGGCGTGTATCAGGCCGTTTATCAGGATCTCCGGTTCATCTTCGTCGATTTCGACATTATCGGAAATCTTGAGTACACATATCGGTCGACCCTCCAGCGAATAGCCGGCCGTATCGAGGTGAGCCAGGGGGTGAAAGCTGGCAAAGAACAGCTCTCCGTTTGTCTCATCGTAAGTATGATAGCCCCCTTGCGCCTCTCCGGCAACCAAGCCCATTCGGTAGAAATCCTCGAGATTCTCCACTTCGACTACAGCGGCATACTCGGAGACCAGTCTCTCCTTGTCGGCGGCGGTGGCCACGACGCGAAAACTGCCGTCGGGCAGGCGCTGTGCAACGTCAAAGTGACTTTTCAAAAAAGCCGGTACGACCTCGGCCGGCAGCGGACCGACAATCATCATCGAGTGATTTTCATAGATCGGCGGGGTGACGGCAGTCGTTTGTGCGATGGTGCTGCCGGTGCCGGCAACAAGGGCCGTGGCGAGTAAAGCGTACGATAGTCTCATAATGCCTACTGTAAATCTGAAAACGGTTTAGTTAACATTAAGACGGTGAGGGTACGCAATCATTCGAGGGACACCACCAATATACTGACTTTGGCCGGACATGTCAAGCACAATGGAGACTGACGCGATGTGCTATGACCCCGAACCCGACCTAATATAATCGACAGAACCGGAGATAATGATTGCTTTATTGTTGTCAAGGGATTTTAACTGACATAAATTGCAGGCTGACTGCACGCAGCAGGTTAACGTTGAACGTAAGGTGCATGGTGTCATGAGAAAGTACTTTCGATTCGACGAACTACAAACCGGCTATAAGAAAGAGATCATAGCCGGGGTCACGACCTTTGTGACAATTGCCTATATTATCGTCGTCAATCCGAAAATCCTCGAAGCCGCCGGCATACCCCTGGGGCCGTCGATGGTGGCGACCATTCTCAGCGCTTTCTTCGGAACGCTGGCGATGGGTGTCTATGCCCGTCGACCGTTCGCCATCGCCCCCTACATGGGCGAAAACGCCTTTATCGCCTTTACGGTGGTGGGAGTCCTGGGTTACAGCTGGCAAACGGCGTTGGGCGCGATCTTTATCGGAGGAATCCTGTTCACCCTCGTCAGTGTTCTTGGTATTCGCAGTTGGTTGGCCCGGTCGATCCCGGCCTCGCTCAAGATAGCATTCGCTGTCGGTATCGGCCTGTTTCTGACATTTATCGGTTTGAACGAGACCGGCCTGGTTACTCTGGGATCGCCCGGCGCCCCGGTGCATGTCGGGAACCTGACCGACACGCGTGTTATCCTGGCCGTCGTCTGTTTTTTGGTCATCGGGTTCCTGCTCATCCGAAAGGTGACGGGGGCGATATTGCTGGGCATCCTGGGCGTGACTTTTTTGGCCTTTATTTTTGACGTTGCTGAAATCCCCCGGCAGTGGGTCAGCATGCCGCCCAGCCTCTCCCCCATCTTTCTCGAACTCGATATCAGCGGCGCCTTTCAGTGGGGTTTCTTTTCGGTGATTTTGACGGTGTTCGTAATGGATTTTGTCGACACCACCGGCACCCTGCTCGGTCTGGCTTACAAGTCGGGACTTCTCGACGAGCACGGTGATCTGCCGGAAATCGAAAAGCCGATGATATGTGACTCGGTCGCCACGGTCGTGGGGGCGCTTCTCGGAACGACGACAACGGGCACCTTTATCGAATCGGCTACCGGCATTGAGGCGGGCGGCCGGTCGGGTTTCACGTCGGTGGTGACGGCTTGCCTATTCTTGCTGGCCCTGTTCTTCTCACCCTTCCTGACGGCTATACCGCCGTGCGCTTACGGGCCGGCTTTGATTATCGTGGGACTTTTGATGCTCTCCCCTATTACCAAGTTGCCGTTCGATGACTTGACCGAAACCATCCCCGCCTTCTGCGTGATCGTCCTGATGAGTTTTACCTACAATCTGGGAATCGGTATAACCGGGGGATTTGTGGTCTATCCGCTGGTGAAGATTTTCGGGGGCAAAATACGCCAGGTTTCGGCAGGCATGTGGATACTGGCGGTCATGTCGGCGCTGTTTTTTGTGTTTTATCCGTACTGATTTCCTCCGATCAATCAAAAAGGGACAGGCCTTCAGCGCCTGTCCCTGTAATACACATCCCTTATTCTTGCTGACGGTTATTTCAGAAGCACCATCTTTTTTGTAGCTGTAAAGCTGCCGGCCCTCAGTCGATACAGATATACGCCGCTGGCCATCCCGCCGGCGTCCCAGCGGACAACATGCCGGCCGGCTTCCAGTTTCTCATCAACGAGCAGAGCCGCTTTTTGACCTGTAATGTTATAAATCTCGACGGTGACGTGCGATGCCACCGGCAACGCGAAAGCAATCTCCGTGGTGGGGTTGAACGGGTTGGGATAGTTCTGAGACAGCTCAAACCGCTCGGGCAGAGCATCCGTGCTCCCCGCGCTCGTCAATGCTGTCAGGAGTATGCGCGCTCCTTTTTCCGACCAGGCTATCTCAGTGTCGGTATCCAGGCCGTTGACCCGGATGCGCACGGTCTCATCCACCCCGGGGTAAGCCCTGGCGGCGGCATCCTGACTATCGTAGCCATACACAGCGGTGAAAGGCAGGACATCACCGTCGTACCACCCCCGCCCACAGACCTGTCCAACATCAGTAACAGCCTCGACGACCGTTCCGCCCGCCAGTTCAACACCGTCAAGAGTAATGTGACGGCCGTACATGGCGATCCACTGGCGCGAGGCAGTCAATCCGTCATTTGCGCGCGCCGCGGGTGCGGTATGCTGATCATTGTCCGCGGACGCCCCGCCGTATGTCCAGAAAAGGTTGCCGGGTCCAAAGGACTTGATCCAGTAACCGAAGAGCGGTTTAAGCTCGGTAAGCGTATTGAAGTTCTGCATGCCGGGCATCCAGGTGAGGGCCTGCCCGTCATACCCCATGGCAACCATCACGTTGTCGAGAATCGAGGCCAGGCCGATCTCGGTCGGCAGCGCGATGTCGGGCCAGTAACTGACGAGGTTCCAGCCGGGATAAATATTGATGGATTTGGCGTGGGGTGCCCACTGCCCGCAGATTACCAGGGTTGCCGGTTCCTCCATCTTGAACCAGTAGCCGTGGAAGTAATCGACCGTCTGCAGAGTCGAGTATTCCGGCAAAACGGGATCGAAGGTCTGGCCCTCGCCGTCAAAGCTTAGAATGACCTCGATCTTATTCCGGATAGCTGCGATGGCCTCCTCGATCGGAGCCGTGTACTCGATATTCCACGAGATGAGGTTCCAGCCGGAATAGAGAGGAATTTCAAGACAGGTCTGCCGCACGAAATTGCAGGCGTCGACTACGTCGCCGTTTTCATTCCAGACTATATCAGGATCGTGCGCGGCGGCAACGCCGTTGATGGTGAACATGATGACATCTCCGGGCCCGGCGCCCTCGTCCCGCCGTGTATACGGATCGTCTCGATATACGTTAAGGAAGCCATAGGAGCCGTCGGCTTTCACCGTTCCCTTGCCGCAAAGGATGCCATCCGGATCAAAAGCCCGAATCTCTGAACCTGGCTTGAGAAGCCGCCCATCCAGCCAGGGGTTTGGGCAGAACAGACTGATCCATTCGTTGGTGGGGGTAACCTCGTCTTGAGCCGGTTCGCCAAACTCGACAATTGCGCCAACACCGGCTTCGGGAATCACCCAGGGACAGGCACCCATACTGTTCCAGGTACCGATCTCTCCCACAACCGGATCCGGCCAACCGCGCAACGCCAGAAAACTCTGTTGCATCGGGTCGTCGGGTTCACCGGGCCCCCAGTTGGTGTACTCAAACGCCTCGCCGGAAATCCAGGTCCATTGGTCCAGAGGGCTGACATAGCGGCCGCCCAGCCAGTAATCGTAGGTCCAGCCAGGTAACGGCACGGTGTCGACCAGGAATTGAACTATGAAGTCGTTCTCCGCCTGAGAGGTGACAGTAGCCAGGTAACCCTTTTGACCGTCCGGTAGTTTCAGGGAGTGGGCTAAAGCCTCGGCATCGGGCCAGCACATATGCTCAGTGAGAACGCCGTACCAGTGGTCATTGCCGCCCTGGGATTTCGGCCATTGTATGAGTCTGGCAAGCGGTGGGTCGGTATGATCCGGCTCACCCCACTCTATAACGGACCACCAGCGGTGATGACTGGCATGCTCGTCATCGATACAGGCGTTGTTCCACATCGATGCCTGCGCACTTCTATATCCCCACATGGCCAGGGCGTTTTCTATACCGGGATTGTTGGGCTCACCCGGCGCCCAGTTGGTGTAACTGAACCGCTCGAGCGTCATCCACGACCAGGCCCCGCTGGTATCGACAAAACCTCCCAGCCAGAACTCATCGCAGCAGCTTCCCGGCTGTACGGTGTCCATGAGGACGTGCGAGAAAATAAAATCGTTTTCAGCCTGGTCCTTTATTGTGGCCAGGTAGCCCTTTCGTCCGCCAAACTGCAGGTTGACCGCTGCCGCCGCCGCGTCCTTCCACAGCAGGACTCTGGGTAACACGGCGTACCAGTGGTCGTTGCCGCCCTCGGACTTGGGCCACTGCACCAGGTTCAGCAGAGTATCCACGGGTGGCTCGGGTGGTGGCCACTCGACGATGGAACGGTATGACGCCCCCAGCAGAAAATCAGAGGCAATTTCGCTGCTCCAGGTGCCGGCCTGTCCCTGAGTCGGGCTGGTCGGACCCCACAGGGAAAGGGCGATCTCGACCTGCTCATTGTCAGGTTCTCCCTCGGCCCAGTTTGTGTAAAAGAATGGTTCGGCAGTAATCCATATCCAACCGGCGAATCCCCCCGCGTATTGTCCGCCGAGCCAGTACTTGTCGAGCGGCGTCGGGTTCGCCGCCGTGTCAATAACGTGGGCCATTATGAACTCATTTTCGGCCCCTGAGGTGATCGTCGCCAGATGGCCCACCACGCCTTCCAGGACCAGCGTGGAAGCCAGGCTCCTGGCATGATTCCAGCCGACCTCGCGGGTACAAATGGCGTACCAGTGGTCGTTGCCACCGGCCGATTTCGGCCACTGCACGAGATGAATAATTGAATCAGGCAGCACCGTTGAATCCGGCGCTCCCCACTCGATCACGGACCACCACTTGTGCAGGGGATTGACGGAGTCGTTGGGCAGGGAGTTGTTCCATGTACCGGGCGGCCGCATGGGGTCATTAATGGGGTCACCATACCGCCAGCCCCACATACCGAGAGCCGTCTCGATGCCGGTGTTGTTTGGCTCACCGGGCCCCCAATTGACATATGAGAACGGCTCGCCCGTTGCCCACATCCATTCTCCGTCTCTGTCCCTCCCGCCAAGCCAGAACTCGTCCAGAATGCTGCTCTGCGAGGTCCCGGCAATGACGTTATGCAGAATGAAATCGTTTTCAGCCGCTGACGTGACAGTCGCCAGGTAACCAGCCCGGCCCTCGTGCTCCAGAATCCGCGACACGCTGTCCGCTTCCTCCCAGTAAAGCACCTCCGGAAGCACCCCATACCAGTGCCCATTGCCTCCCGCGGCCACGGGCCATTCTATGAGGTTTATCACCTGGGAACAGCAATAGGCCGTATCGGCTGTGTTATCCTCCATATGGGCAGTCAATGCGCCGGTCTGCGCTTGAACCGAAAGAGCAAAGGCCAACGTCGCAAAAACTGCGACAGGAACTTTATGGCTCATAGGATGCCTCCATAGACTTTATTTGAAAGATTCTAAATTACCCTGTTAGTGATGTATCACTTAAAAGATACCATATAATTGCCCACCGTCAACAGGGTTTTGGCCCGAGCCGGGCTGGCAGTCGGTGCCGATGGCCTTCAAAATTGCGCTCGGAAAACCGGCTGCCGATGGTCCGGTCTTCGGAAGAGCATGAAATAAAACGCCTTTAGAGAAAACCATTTGCATAAAAGGCCGTAAACACTTATATAAAGATAGGGCTGTTCAATAGTTGCTCACCTACGCCGCAAGACATAGCCGCAATGGGTCGTGATGTGCATGAGCCTTAGGGTGACTGTTCCAAGGCCCTAAGTGTGTTAGTAGGCCGAAATACCCTTTGCCGCCAAAATAATCTGCGTCCCTACCGATATAAATAGTAGTGGTTTAAAAAGAAGCGTTTTTCAAAAACACCGATAGGAGGAAACGTGATGAGGCAACGTCGACCGATTATTGTCGTGATGCTGGTCGTTCTGGTGATCGCCTGTTTCGGTATATCCGCGGCTCTGGCGGGTGTCACCAAACAGTTGACGATTGGGAAAGTGGATGCCCGAAAAGTAACGGAGAAACCACACCGGCTATTCGTTGAGGGGCAGGCCATAACGCCGCAGATGAAGACCAGTACGGACAAATCTTTCCCCGGTGCGATGCGTACCGAGGAAGTTCAGGGGGGCGAGGACATCGCCAGCGCCGTTCAGATACCGAGTATGCCGGTCACGTATACCGGGACTACGGTCGGCTACGCGGACGATTATGATGAGGCATGTCCTCTGGCTTCTACCTCACCGGATGTAGTGTACTACTATCAACCGTCGGCCGATGAACTGGTCGATATCCTGCTCTGTAATTCTTCTTACAAAACCCACTTGTGGGTGTACGAGAACAGTGCCGCCCAGGTAGTCGCCTGCAACCGGTTTGACGCCGCCTGTGGCGCCAGTCTGCGGTCGGCCCTGATCGACGTTATGATGAGAGCCGGCAACACCTACTATATCGTTATCGACGGTGACAATGGGGAATACGGGGCCTATGAGATGTCATGCTCAGCCGACCCCGCGCCGCCGGAGTACAGCCTTCACCCGGCCTTCGCCGACAATGGTGCCGGCTATCTCATGCTGGCCTTCGAGTATTACGGCCTCGACACCCAGCTGTACTGGCAGGGTTCGGGCACTGATGGTAACACCTGGTCGCCAGCCGTCTACTTCGCCTTTGACAATATCCCGACATACCCGGCCGTCGACTACTGGGGTACGGGAACGCAGTTCTATGGCACTTTTGTGACACCCCGTAGTGTCGGCGACTCCGGGGCCAGCACCTACCTGATACAAATTGCCGACCCGTCGAACGAGGAAACGGTTGGCGCCGTTTACTGGGATTGGAACCAGTATGGCTTCCATGATATGAAAATGGCCGATATCGCCTGCAACGACGCCTTCGAGACCTGGGACTTCGGGGTCATTAGCATGATCCACAGTACCTGGTACGGTGATGATGAAGTGGATGGTCCTTTCCTGTTCCACGCCACCAGCACCACCGGCGGCAGTATCGACTGGTATTCGCTCGACGGTTGTAACAGCACCAGCAACGACATCGACCGCGTCAACTACAAGTCATGGGCTGCCTACGACGTCTACGACGCTGATTCGTCCCAGTGGGTAATCTTCCTGCGCCAGGATTTCACCGATAACTGGTCCGCCGATCCCAACGCCTGGGTCTTCGACCAGGGTACCGCCAACGAGCACGTCCAATACCCGGCGGTTGCCGCCAACGACGGTCACCTTATTATGATTACCGAGTACTGGAACGAAGGTGAAGGAACCGACCGCGACCTGCTCGTGTGGACGGCCTCGGATTCGGCGCTGACGACCATGGCATCGGAAGTTCTGGTAGCTACTACGGATTCCGAAAGATACCCGAAAATCCAGCATGTCACCGGTGATATGTTCGTGGTTACTTTCGTACGCAATGACTCGACCTTCTGGACCCTGACGGAGGACGCCGGCGCTACGTGGACGGATCCGACCAGCTATCAGCCCGAGGGGCAGTCTGTCGTGGCGGATTATCGCTACGGGGATATCACCGAAGGCGGTTCCAAGTTCATCTGGGAATACCAGATTATCTTCGGTGGAAGCATGGCGCTGGAGGAACCGAGCATTTACCTGATGTGGAAGGAAGCCGGGCTGTTCGACAGTGACGGCGACGGCGTCAATGACGCCGAAGACAATTGTCCCACAGTCTACAATCCGCTTCAGGAGGATACCGACGGCGACGATATTGGCGATGCCTGTTGCTGTGTGGGCAGTCGTGGTAACGCCAACGGTGACATCGACGAAAAAGTCAATGTCTCCGATGTGAGCTATTTGGTGGCATACCTGTTCGGTATTCCCACCGGGCCGGCGCCGGACTGCCCGCAGGAAGGCAATGCCAACGGTGATATCGACGACAAGGTGAACGTGTCCGATGTGAGCTACCTGGTGGCGTACCTGTTCGGCATTCCGACCGGGCCGGCGCCGCCGGTCTGTCCGGAATTCTAAGCCCGTTGCTTCTTGCTTGCCGAGATTGTCAAAAGCGCCCCGAGCCAATCGGGGCGCTTTTTCACTCCGGCCGGTCAGCTATTTCGGTTTGCTGTTGCCTTTTTCAAAGGCAGGGCTTAATATCGGAGAGTGGACTATGAGGCAACCCGAGGCGTGACCGCAATCATGGGCGTGCCTCCGGGAACTATGACAAGATGAGAGCAGGGATATGTCAAAAAACTTTGCGCTGACAGGTGTTTCGGGTTACGTGGCGCCGAGGCACCTCAGAGCCATCAGGGATACCGGCAACCGCTTGGTGGCCGCCGTCGACCCCAATGACTCGGCCGGCATAATCGATAGTTTTTTCACCGACGTCAGGTTTTTCACTGAATTCGAAAGATTCGACCGGCACATTGAGAAACTCCGCCGCAAAAACGACGAAAACCGTGTTCATTATGTCAGCATCTGCTCGCCCAACTATCTCCATGATGCGCACGCGCGTTTTGCTTTGAGAGTCGGTGCCGACGCCATCTGCGAAAAACCACTGGTGCTCAACCCGTGGAACATCGACGCGCTGGCCGAGCTGGAACGTGAAAGCGGCCATCGCATTTACACGGTCCTGCAACTGCGCGTCCACCCTCCCCTGGTGGCCCTGAGAGAAAAGCTGCTGGAAAGCAAAGGGTCTTCCAAGAGAGAGGTGTGCCTGACCTACATCACCGCCCGCGGACCCTGGTACCTGGTGTCCTGGAAAGGCCAAGCGGAGCGTTCCGGCGGCCTGGTCACCAATATCGGTATCCACTTTTTCGACCTGTTGATGTGGTTCTTCGGCGGTGTTGAAAGCTGGGAAGTCCACATGGCCGAGCCGACGCGGACTGCCGGCTTTCTGGAACTGGAGCGCGCGAGGGTGAAATGGTTCTTATCTATTAACGACGAAGACATTCCGGCCGGGCTCAAAAAAGTCAACCAGCGTACCTGCCGTTCGATCACCATTGACGGTGATGAAGTAGAGTTTTCCGGCGGCTTCACCGATCTTCATACAATTGTCTACCAGGAAATTCTTGCGGGCCGCGGGTTCGGACTGGACGAAGCCCGTCCGTCAATTCAACTGGTGCACGATATCCGCGAAGCTGAGCGGATCGGCTTCACGGCCAACGTTCACGCCCTGGCCGAGCGATTCAAGAAGTAGACTCGGCCCGGGGACCCGTCGCGGCTTCCCAAAAAGGAAACAGGCAGCCGTCCCCTGGCTGCCTGT
>Ga0224495_10001716_pt1 | contig 15134 bp, 14 predicted proteins | sample SF_Jul11_sed_USG_FD_168128 | JGI IMG/M metagenome (GOLD analysis project Ga0224495, IMG submission 168128) | Sediment microbial communities from San Francisco Bay, California, United States - SF_Jul11_sed_USGS_4_1 | ecosystem: Environmental > Aquatic > Marine > Sediment | place: USA: California... | reverse complement strand
CGGGCCGCCCGGGAGCTTCATGCCTTTGTGGATACGGTCAGCCCATCGGTGGCGGCCAGACTGGGCCGGCCCATCGCCATGCACACCGGCATCAACACCGGCCAGGTGGTGACGGGCAACACCGGTAGCGCAGAAGGGGCAATGGGGGTGGTGGGGGACGCGGTGAACGTGGCTTCGCGGCTGAGTGGTCTGGCCAAGGCAGGAGAAGTTTTCGTTGGGGCGGATACGGCCACCCAGGCCGGGCGGTTCTTTGACCTGGAAGAACTCCCCGCTGCCGAAGTAAAAGGCAAGGCCGAGGCGGTGCGGGTGTTTCGTGTGACCGGCACAAGAGAGCGGCCCCAGGCCACCCGCCGTTTTGCCGGGTTGCGTGCCCCCCTGATCGGGCGGGAGGTGGAATACGCCCTGTTGAAACAGTCCACCCAGCGCTTGCGGGACGGCAAAGGTTCCATTATTGCCCTGCGGGCCGAAGCGGGCACCGGCAAAAGCCGCCTGCTGGAGGAGTTCCGCACGGGCCTGCCGGAGAACTACCAATGGCTCACCGGCAACGCCTACGACCACACCCGGGACATTCCCTATGCTCCGGTGGTGGACATGCTCTCAGGAGCCTGGCGCATCCGGGAGGAGGACAAGCCGGCCCAGGTGCGCGAAAAACTGGAGAACGGGGCGGGCGCTGTGCTGGCTGAACCGGGGGATCATGTGGCCTACCTGGGCAGCCTGTTCTCCCTGGGATATGAGCAGGTGGCCAACGTCAGCCCGGAATACCGCAAGGAAAAACTGCGGGATGCCCTGCTGGCGCTGTTTGAGGGCATGGCCCGCCAACAGCCCACCGTCTTTCACATGGAGGACATGCACTGGGCCGATCCCTCCACCATAGAACTGCTGCGCCATGTGCTGACCAACTTCAAGGTTCCGGCCATCACTGTGGCCAGCTACAGACCGCCGTTCCACCTGTTTCTTGACAGCAGTATCCCCGGTTTCCGGGAAGTGGAACTGGAGGCGCTCTCCCCTACCCTGACAGAGGACATGACCGGCGCCCTGCTGGAAGGGGCCACAGCCCCCAGGGAACTGGTCAGGTTCGTCAAAGACCGGGCCGGGGGCAATCCGTTCTTCATTGAGGAAATGGTGACGGCTCTAATAGAGGCCGGGGCATTGGCCCGGGACAATGGCGCCTGGAAACTGACCGGGAAACTGGAAGATTTCAACGTGCCCGGCACGGTGCAGGGGGTGATTGCCGCCCGGCTGGACCGGCTGGAACCCCAGAGCAAGCGCCTGCTCCAGGAGGCCTCGGTGATCGGGCGCAGCTTCTTCTACGAGGTGCTGGGGCGCATCACCTCGGTCAGCGACGACCTGCGCCAGCGGCTGGATGGGTTGGAACACCAGGATATGGTGCGATCCCAAGCCCTGGAGCCGGACCTGGAATACGTGTTCAAGCATCCGCTGATTCAGGAAGTGGTCTATCACTCCCTGCTCACCAAAGACCGCCAGACCATCCACGAGCGCGTGGGTCGCGCCATCGAGGAAGTGCTGACCGAACGCCTGCCGGAATATTACGAGCGGCTGGCCCATCATTTCCTTCACGGAGAGTCCCGCGACAAGGCCGTGGAATACCTGATCCAGGCAGGGGAAAAGGCGTTGAGGAACTTCAACTTGACGGAATCTCTTGAGCATTTGCAACACGCCTATAGACTCATCGGGGTCAATCCGGAACGTGGGGAGAAAGAACAACTCCAATTGTTTAAATTGCTGGACGCATGGGGATTAAATTTATACTACCAGGGAAACTTCCGTGAACTCATTAAATTGTCTGAAAAACATGAACAGGAAGCCGAGTCTTTGAAGGATACGTCCACACGGGCAATGTTCTTCGCATGGTTCGGCCTGGGGCTATGGCTGCATGGCCAAGTACCACGAGCTAACCAAATGTTGCGTAAGGCCCTTACCCTGGCGGAAACTGCTGGAAATCATAGAGCCCAGGCATACAGTTATGCCTGGCTCTGTTGGACCTGTGGAGACCTGGCAAGATTTGAGGAGGGAATCTCATATGGCTGGAAGGGGTTGGAGATTGCGCAAGCACATTTACCTGATGATGCCTACCCCTTGTTCAAAAATCTGACGGGTATCGCCTATTGTTACTTCCACATGGGTGATGCCTCGAATAGCAACTATTTTGCCGAACGTTCACTTCAGCTATCAGTTGATTTAGGTTCTTTGCGTGGGCAAAGCTTGAGCTACCTTGTTCTTGGAAGTTCCAGAATAGCTGGTGGTGATGCTATTGCTGCAGCGGATTATCTTAAAAAAGCTGCCAGCTTGACCACTGACCCTTTTTACCGCACTTTGCCTTTCTCTTTGCTTGGTATTGCTCAAGCCGTAGCGGAGGATTTCGAGCAAATGCCAGAGACACTAGAAAAGGTTGAGGAACTTGTACAGGCAGGCAGCAAATACTTCGAGCCTTTTATCAATATCATTGCCGGAAGTTTGTGTTTTTATGAAGGAAGATTCTCCGAGGGCTTAAAGCAATTTCATCGAAGTTTTGATGTTCTCGTAAAAGGCGAAAACTTCGTGATCACAGGATGGCATCTAGTGGGAATGTGTTACTTGAAGATCCTTATCGGTGAGAAGCCCCCACTTGGCATCTTGTTAAAAAACGTGTGGTTTTTATTAACCACCATACCGCAAGCTTCAAAAAAGGCGGAGTTCTATCTGAGTGGTGCATTGGAGATTGCAGAAAAGACCAAAGCCTTGGGCCTGGAAGCGCAGGTGCGCCTGTCTTTGGCAAGTCTTGAGATGTTTCGCAAGAAACCGGAACTGGCAAGGGAACATTTGGCGATAGCGATAGAAACCTTTGAACAGGTCGGGGCGACTGCCTACCTCGCCCAAACCCGCGAAGCGCTGGCCCAACTGGAGGGCAAGGCCCCGGCTGGCAAACAGGCAGCTAAATAATCGAAGGGGACAGCCGTGCAGTGTCCGTCATGTACACATGAGAACCCGGAACAGGCAAAGTTCTGCGTGGAATGCGGTCTGTCTTGGCCAACTCGCCCATAGCCCGGGCGAAGTCCCGCACCTGACGCGGATTCACGATGCGGTAGGGCAACTCCCGCTCGTGGAGTTCCAACGCCAGCGCCGCTTCCAATTTACCCGTGCTTTCCAGCACCACCAGTCGCGGGGAAATCTTGGCGATGCGCTTGGCCAGCCTGCGAATTCCCCGGGTGTCGTTGGTTTCACGGAACACCTCCCCGGATGGCCATAGGCCTACATCCAGGCGCTCCAGGCTCACATCCACTCCCACATACACCGGCAAGCTCGTCCCTGTGCTTTCCATGGCGAATCCTCCTCAAGGGTTTGAGGACATCCTCCGGAACGCACCCAGCCTTGCAGGGTTCGATCTCTCCCAGGGGGAGGATCCGGCAACTGTTCGGGCTCTGTCCGGAGGAAAGCCATGTGGCGATCCACGCTGCACCACGGTCTCGTTGGACCCAGGGATCGAACGATCTGCCACATGGCCGTCCCGTTCCATATCTATACCAATTCCAAGACACAAGGGATCAAACCTGCGACCTAAGGCTGTTAAAGCCACCGCTCTGCCAACTGAGCTAACCGCCCAGGTGTGTTCAGCATGGTTGGATTTGACGGGAGCTTGGTGTGATGTGACTTTCGGAAATCGGAGGAGATGCTGCGAGAATACCACTGCTTGCCATCTGTTTGTCGGATTCTGAATGCAAGTTCACCGACATGTAATCTAATTTAAAAATTGGATTGATCCAAAGGGAATAGGTCAGTCTCTAAAGGAATACCTCATTGCCTATGGCTTGAGGTCATAGGTAATTTTTCACCTCCTTCACAGATTGTTTGAAATGGTCGCGGATCAGCTTTTTGCTTTTGGCCACATTGCGGGCACGTAGCGATTCCAGGATTTTTTGATGCTCGGTTAGGTAGCGTCTCACGTGGTCAAAGTCCTGGATGTACTTTAAAACGGTAGCCTCCCACAATGGGTTTTCATTGGATTTAAAAATATGATGGAGGAAATTCACCATCAGGACGTTTTGAGTGGCTTGTGCCACTGCTAGATGAAAGTCCCGATTGGTCTGGAAATATAACGTGATGTCCTTTGACGCAATGGCTCCTTCCATGCGGTGCAGTACGTTTTCGATCCGTTCAAAATCTGACTCTTCGACATTTCGGCAGGCCATTTCCACGATGGCAGATTCCAGGGCGATACGGGCCTGCAATACCTCGAAGGGGCTTGGATTGGATTCCAAAACATGAGTCGCCCGCTTTTTCAATAGGGGCATATTGGTCATGGCCCTGACATAGGTGCCATCACCCGTCTGGCTTTCTAAAACACCCAGCAACTGCAATGCGCTCACGGCCTCTCGGACAGGTGGCCTCGAGATGCCAAACTCTAGGGCCATCTGCCTTTCTGAAGGCATTCTGTTGCTGCCATTGAAATCCCCCCGTGCGATCGCTTCGAGTATTCGCTCAGCAACCTGGGTGCTTTTTTTGGTCTTGCTGGCTGGGTTTAACTTTTGGAAACGCATTTTCTCTTGTGTTTCGGATATGCTTTCTGTTATCTGGTGGTCATACCGAATTGGTCTGACCAATTTCATGGAGAATACAGGAATTCATTGCCATTTGACCAGAGCCGTTCACCCATAAGAATTAATCCATGCCCAGGCCACACTCCTCAGTCAAAATGCCGTGAATGGATAACCTTTCCGACAATGAGGATTAAAACAACTATTTCAAGAGCGCTCATGAAACACACGGGGAAAAAATTTACCTTCGCGGAAATTCGCACTGTAATTGGCAAAGTGCCCAGAGTTGAATTAGCCCTGACTCCTACCCCCATTCATGAGGCCAAAAACATAAGCAGGCGATTGGGTGGCCCAAGGATCTTCATCAAGCGCGATGATCTGACCGGCGTTGCCTTCGGTGGCAACAAGACTCGGAATCTGGAATTTCGTCTGGCGCGGACAATGTCGGAAAATCCGGATGTGGTCATCGTGGGGCTCGATCTTCAATCCAACTCTGCACGGCAGACCATCGGATGCTGCAACAAACTGGGGCTCAAGACCATTTTGGTGCTGGAGGGAAAGTGCCCAGACACCATCCAGGGCAACCTGTTGATGGACTACTTGCTTGGTGCTGACGTGCACTTCGCTTCCAGTCGGGATGAGCAGCGAAAAATGCTGGATCACTTCGCCGATGAGGTGCGTAAGCAAGGTAAAAAACCCCACATTCTTAATGATAACCCAATGTTCGATGTGGCATCAGCCATGGCATATATCGAATCCACCATGGAAATCATGGATCAATTGCAGGCCAAGGGTCTCACCCCTCGGCACTTGTATATGTCTTCCAGCGGAAAGGGCCAGGCCGGATTGGAATTGGCGAAGCGGTTATTCCATCTGGATCTGAATGTGCAAGGAGTTCCAGCCACTAGCGAGTATGATGTGGGGGCTCGTACCGCAGATATCGCGAATCAGACGGCCGAGTTTTTGGGGTTGGATGTCAGGGTGCAACCGCAGGATGTGATTACCCATGGCAATTATGTTGGGGAGCGCTACGGGGTTCCCTCTGAGGCCGGTAATGAGGCGGTGCGATTGTTTGCAGAAACCGAGGGTGTGATTCTGGACCCAGTTTACACGGGTAAATGCGCAGCCGGCATGATTGACCATATTCGGTCGGGAAAAATAGGCCGCGATGAAACCGTGGTGTTCATTCACACTGGAGGAAATCCCGGAATTTTCACCTATAGCCATTTGTGGTCTGCTGAAAAGAAGACGGCTATGGGTGCCTGAACCAATCCGGCGAGAAAAGACGGAGTTTTCGGGTTTGGCATTGCCAGATGGCCTTCCAGAGTGTTTTGCCTTGATGAAGGCATATATTGGCTGATACCGAGTTCTATGTTGTGAACATGTCTCTTCATTAATGCTGGGAGACAATAACAATAACATGCCTTTATGGGAGGGCTAAATATGAGGGGTTATATCCTGCGGGTATATTTCTTGGCGGTTGCCGTGCTGATTGGGTTTGGAATCCCCAATGCTGCGCTGGCTTCGAAAAAAGACAACACGATTGTCTACGGACAGAGCATTGCCGTGGTCAACCTGGGGCCTACCCACGGCGCGTTTTTGAACTACCCGGCGGGGTATGAGGCGGGCTTCCTGCTTTATGATCGTTTGGTGGGATTTGATGACAATCTGAATTTCATCCCCCAACTTGCAGAACGATGGGTGATTTCCTCCGACCAAACCGCCATGACCTTTACCCTGCGCAAGGGAGTTAAGTTCCATGATGGCACGGCTCTAGATGCCGAGGCTGTGAAGTTCAACGTGGAACGCATGATGGATCCCAAGCGCAATACCACCAACCGCCCCCTTTGGGACCCGCTGGCGGGCGCTGATGTGGTGGATGCGCACACGGTACGCGTGCGGACCAAGCACCCCTTTGCTCAGATCCTAAATACTTTCGCCCATGGCTCTGCGGCGATGGTGAGCCCCACCGCCATCAAAGCCAATGGGGATGAAAGTATGACGCTCAAACCGGTCGGTGCCGGGCCCTTCATGCTGGAATCCTTCAATCCTGGCCAAGAGGTCGTCCTGAAAGCCTTTCCGGGATACTGGGGGGGGATGGCCAAGGTGGAAAAGATCATTCTGAAGTACATTCCCGAGGCGGCTACCCGTATTGCCGCACTGCGAACAGGTAGCGTGGACGTTATCGATCAGGTTCCGGTACACATGGTGTCCACCATCAAAGGCGATTCCAACCTAGTCGTGATCAACAAGCCGGGTCTCCGCCCGATGGGATTCGCCATTCTGAACACCAAGGAGCCCTATAACGACAACCGTGTGCGCAAGGCGCTGAACCATGCCGTTCCCGTTAAAGCCATTGCGGAAAAAATCTTCTTCGGCTATGCCCAGGCCTCCAATTCTCCGCTGGCTTTCAATACCTATGGGTATGCCAAGGCGGGTGAATACGGATATGACGTGGACAAGGCCCAGGCCCTGCTGGCCGAAGCGGGCTGGAAGGATACCGACAAGGATGGCATTCTGGACAAAGGTGGGCAGAAATTCGCCATGCGGCTACTCACGCCGGAGGGAAGTTTCCCGGGTGATATCCAGGTTACAGAAATTGCAGCCAATGCCTTTAAGAAGATTGGCATTGAAGTGACCATCACCAAGGTGGAAAAGGGCTCCTATTGGGATGCCTTGCGTGTGAAGCAAAGCGATGCCTCTTGGGATCTCGCGCAGTTTGGGTTCAACCCTTCCAACGCTTCTGGCGCCTACCATCTCAATTCCATGTTTCACTCCAACGAGAACGATGCGGAGCGGCCTTCCGTCTGGAATATCGTGCGCTATCGGAACAAGAAGGTGGATGAGCTGATAGAAACGGCGGACCGTACTGTGGCCCAGGACAAACACTTGATGCTGATGGCCGAAGCCCAGAAACTGATCTGGGAGGAAGCCCCTATGTGTGGATGCATGTGCCAGAGATTGTCTCCGCTACCAGCAAGGATCTGAAAAACGTGGCGGTTTGGCCCATCATCTTCACCATCCTGCGCAACGCACATTATTGATCAATGGAATAGACTCTGGCGCTGGCGGCGGTGAAATCCCGCCGGTGCCGGATATCCTATTTCTCGGAGGAATTTTCTCCAAAGACCTTGGACGCGGGAAATTAACTGCCACGGCCTGATGTTTTCATTTCTGCTCCACAGAATCCTGAGGATCATTCCCGTTTCATTGGCGGTAGTGACGGTCATCTTTTTCCTGTTCCGTATGGTTCCGGGCGATCCGGCCGCGTTGCTGGCTGGAGCGACCTCCACGGAAAAGGAAATCCAGGCCATGCGGATTCAATTGGGGCTTGATCGGCCTTTGTTGGTTCAATATGCGCAGCACATGTTGGAACTGGCACGGGGGGAACTGGGATATTCATACACGTTCAAGGGTGATCCGCTGCCCTACATTGTGGTACGGTTACCGGCTACCTTTGCACTGATGGGGATGGGCACAATGCTCACGATCCTCATCGGCTTGCCCGGCGGCATGATCGCTGCCGTGTACAGCAACCGACTGCCTGACCTAATCATTTCATTTGTCATTGTCAGCCTGCTGGCGATGCCCAACTTCTGGCTTGGGTTGGTTATGATGGCTTTTTTTTCGGTGGAACTGGGCTGGCTGCCCAGTTTTGGATTTACCGGATGGTTAAGCCTGATTATGCCTTCCATCGCCCTGTCATCAAGGTTAATCGCATTGGTCGCCCGCACCACCCGGGGAGTCATGCTCGATGAACTGCACAAAGATTATGTGCGGACGGCACGCTCCAAAGGGCTGGACAATATCGCGATCATTCTCCGTCATGTTTTGAAAAACACCCTGATTCCCACTGTGACCGTGATTGGACTGCAGATGGGATACCTCCTCGGCGGCTCCGTAGTCTTGGAGCGGTTGTTTTCCTGGCCGGGAATCGGGGATCTCATGATCAATGCCATTGGTGCCAGAGATTACCCTCTGGTAGAGGCCATTACGCTGTTGTATGTCGCCGGATTTTTAGTGATCAATCTGGTCATTGATACGCTCTATACACTGATCAACCCAAGATTGCGCCACGCTGGATAATTCCGCCCCAGGACTCGACATGTCTGCCATAGAATCATCTACCCAATTCAGCAAAATGGGTATTCGCAGCAAGCCTTGGAACTGGATGCTGATTCTGGGAAGCATCATCATTGTGTTGTATCTATTGGTCGCGATCTTTGCCGGGTCTATCACCCCTTACGCCACCGATGAACAGGACCTGATGGCCACCCTGGAGAGACCATCAGCCACGCACATACTTGGTACGGATTCGGTGGGTCGCGATGTACTCAGCCGTTTAATCATGGGGTCCCGCTATACAGTCACAGTTGCGCTGGTCTCTGTTTTCCTGGCGTCAGCGATTGGAATTCCGATGGGGTTGATCGCTGGGTATTTCCGAGGCTGGGTGGACCAGATCACCACTGCTGGCGTGGACTTGTTCTTGACCATTCCTTTGCTGATCCTAGCCATTGCCATTGCAAGCGTAGTCGGCGCTGGAATGACCGGGTTGATCATTGCCACCAGCGTTACATTCGCCCCCCCCATTGCGCGGCTGATTCGGGGTCGAGTGCTGGAACTGCGGGAAGAGGATTACATCATGGCCGCGCAAGCCATCGGAATGACCAACCTTAGGATCATCCTGCGCCACGTCCTACCTAATGCGGCCACCATCATCCTGATCGAAGTGACCTTGCGTGCAGGGCAGGCCGTACTGATCGGTTCTGCGCTCGGATTCTTGGGGTTGGGGGTTCGCCCCCCCCTGCCTGAATGGGGCACCATGTTGGGTCAGGGTCGGGAATACATGGAAATCGCACCGCATTTGGTCCTCGCGCCGGGCATGGCCATCTCAGGATTGGTTCTTGGTTTTAATTTTCTCGGTGATGGATTGAGAGACTACTTCGACCCCCGTTCTCATTAAACGATGAAGGAACAATTAAGGAGTGTTCCATGCACGGCATTGTCGATTGTCACGCACACATCTTCCCCCCTCTACAGGAAGCTTGCGGCTTCAAGGACGCCGCCACCCATCTGCTCTACCAGCAGAGGGCTATGCATACCCATGGCAATCAGCCGGTGCGCAGGCTCCGAGATCATCAGATCGTCACTGATCGTCACCTATGGAGCGCTACAGATGCCTCGGAAAATGGGCGTGCTCTGGATGTGAATTTCCGCGCGGGCAGGTTCGGTCGCTTCCTGTGGGAAAAAGACGGGGAGGAGTATTATGTGCAGTTCCTCCCGCCAAATCTCCAGGAAATGGCTTCTCCGGCTGAATTCATGGTTACCCAGATGGATTACGTGGGAATTGATACCTGTGTTTTGCAAAATGACCACATCTACGGGAACTTATCGTCATTCTTTGCCGATGCGGTCAAGAAATACCCCGGACGTTTTATCGGATTGGCCAATGTGGATGAGGCTTTTGCTTACCAGGACGACCAAGTTGCGACCTTGAAGCATGCTGTCGAAAAACTGGGAATGAAGGGACTATACTACACTCTTGCTGCCTTTTTCAGAAACGGATATGCCAAGTACTTCGATGATCCGAAATATCATCCATTCTGGGATGAGGTGCGAAGGCTGAAAATTCCCGTTTTCTGGGTCTTTCTGGCCAAGACACCCCTGGGGGACTTCACCCATGAAATGGGTTGCTTCCGCCGCTGGTTGGAGCGCTACCCGGATATTCCCTCGGTACTGGTGCATGGTATGCCCACCGTGCTCTGGGCGAATGATCAGGATATCATCAAGTTTCCGGATGACATGGTCGAAATCATGACCCGCTTCCCTGTGTATTCGGAAATTCTCTATCCGATCATGTGGGGCGGAAAGATGGATTTCCCCTTCCGCCGTGCCCATAATCACATTCGACAGGTTTACGACAAATTTGGCCCTGACCAACTGATCTGGGGGTCAGATATGCCAAATGTGGAACGGTATTGTACCTACCGGCAAACCCTGACTTACGTTCAGAATTACTGTGAATTTTTCTCTGAGCAGGATAGGGAAAAGATTTTCAAACAAAACACCCTGTCTTTATTTAGCGGAGAATAATGCCCATGTGTCTGCATTCCTGAAATCTCACCACGGGATATGTTGCATCCACAAACTCACCCTGGCCGCCCGTGGGCCAGGGATATTCTCTCACCCCTTCTATGAGAGTCCGTTGAAAATCAAGCATAACTGAAGTCCTGGGATGCGCCTATTGTTCTATCCGAACTTGGGGAATTCTCCCCTGCCCATGCAGGTGCTTCAGGATTCGGTGGTGACTGCCCCATCTCTATACGAGGGTTAGCCCACAGGGGTGTCCGAGTGCGTCACCAAGTCGAGGCGCGTCAACCCAGTCAGACAGCAAGCCGGGTGATACAGACCGCGCACCCAGCGATTTGAAACAGCGGCAGCGATGAGGCTGCCAGGCTTGCCTTGTTCGCGGAGTTTGCATGCAAGTCCGTTCCAACGGAGGTGGATCCTCGCTAGGCGTTGTCGGGCCTCGATCAATACCGTGCGCAATTCTGTGTTGGCCGCGCGAATCAGTCCCGCATCGGCCTGACGCGCTCCGGAGGAAGCATTGCGTGGGCTGAGTCCGCAAAACCGGGCCAGTTGCTTGCCGTTTTGGAACCGATCGAAGCGTCCGATTTCCGCACGCATCGTCCAGGACGCCACTGGGCCGATTCCGGGTTCTTTCATCAAACGCTTCACCAACGCATCATTATTCGTGACCTCGGCCAGCCGGTCTTCCACCTCGGCCATCTCGCACTTCAACCCCTCCAGACGATTCAGGTGGCGCTGCACCACCCAGCGCCCCTGGGGACTCAACGCCGCCTGAAATTTCAGCCAGTCTAGCTAGGGCCGGGTCCAACTCTTCGCCGGAGTGTCCAGACAGCGTTGTTTTCGCAGCAAGGCATTCACCCGGAGCTTGGCGGCCCGCCGTTCATTGGCCAATTGTTGGCGATGGCGTACCAGCATGCGTATTTCTCGAACCTCCTCTGGAGCCAGCCATACCAGGGGCAGCAGTCCCACGCGGATCAGTTCGGCCAGTATGCGGGCATCGCTGTATTCGGTATTATCCGGGCTCAGCCTCTTGCGAGACACGTAACCCGAATAGCCTTCTTCACCCGCCATCCTACCTTGGTAATCAGGGTTTAGGAGAAGTTGGCGGAATCGCCACAGACCTCCACCGCCGCTAACAGGGGAGGAGCAGCGCCGGCAACGGGAGGAGAAGCGGCGCAAGCTGCTGGAAACCCAGGCCCGGCAATTTACCCAAAGCCAGGAGCTTCGCGCCTTTGTGTCGGAGGTGCTGGCCCAGGCGCAGGCAGCCCACGGTGATCAGGGCCTACCGGGCGAGGTGCTGGCCTGGCGCGATTGGGCACTGGATCACGCAACGCGCCTCAATCCCCTGTCCAAAGGGGTTGGCGGGTTCTTCCGGGATTTGGAAGCCACCCGTCGCGAAGCCGAAGTGAAGGACCTGGAAGGCCTTTCCGGCATAAAGGAATAATGCTGAATTACAATTCCTGAGGGTAAAACCTCAGATCAGCGGTCGGCTATTCGCGCCACAATGACGCTGGTCGCATCCGGTTGCAGGTGCCGTACGATTTTCGACAGTCCAGCCTCAGTCAACCAGTTTCGATACTCACCTTCCGTATATGCCCCACCTTCCTGGTATAAATTGATGAACACCAGTCCATAACTGACGATGTCCGGAGGCGAAAGCCGGGTGTCATCCACCACATGGCCAATGACCAGCAACATTCCTCCGGGTTCCAGTGCTTGACCCACATTCATGATGGCCTGTCTGGCTTGCTCAGGGGATAGCACCTGGATCAAGTTTCGCATCACCGCCACATCAAAACGTGCGGACAGCGGCTCGCTGGTGATATCCGCCGCGATGACCTCGATGCGGTCCTCCTCTCCACGTTCAGCCAGATACTTCCGGGCCACCGCGACGGTACTGGGCAAATCCACCAGACTCAACCGAAGGTTTGGACAAATCTCGGCGGCGCCCAATGCAAGACTTCCCGCAGCGCCACCCACATCGGCAAGGTGTTTGAATTGGGAAAAATTGAATTGTTTCGCGAGTGTGCGTCCGGCGGCCCGATTCCCTGAATCGCGGGAAGAAAAGTCCTTCCGAATTTCTTCGGGGCTCAGGGTGGAAAAATCCAGGCCGGCCACGGGCCGATCTTCCCGAATGGTTGCCGCTGTTTGCAGGACGGCTTCCCACCAGATGCGATATCGAATATGCAGATTGCCAATGAAGGTGGGGCTTCCCTTGACCAGGTAATGTCGGGACTCCAGTGTGTTGGCAAACCCGCCGTTGTCCAGCGTCAGCAACCCGGCAGCCACCAGGGCATACAACAAAGGCTGCAAACGGCGCTCTGATACACTCAGGGTGCTGGCTAACTCCTTTGAATTCAGGGCGCCCTTTCCCAATGCGGTAAAAACTCCCAGTTCCATACCGGCCAGCATAGCCAGGGATGGGTAAATTCCCGCGGCCAGTTTGTCTATCGTTTCTTTTCCCGGCGCCTGTTCACCCTTTTTATCAGTAGGCATGTCACCCCCATTGATTTATCACCGACACTAAATCTGCGTATGCGGAAGTCCCAACCCTGAATATTCCTCGGGGTATTCCTTCCCAACTTTGTTCATTCCATGCCCTCCCTTTAGCAAAAATCCAAATCAATTGCGATATTTCCCATTGGAATTGTGGCGCACCCTTCGCGGCCTGCGATCATGAGTGTGCAGCCACCCGCCGCGAAGCCGAAGCGAAGGACCTGGAAGGCCTTTCCAGGCAGGACGATTAATCCAGCCGGAACCCCTTACCCCCACAGCAGCGATTACTGGCGTTATTCTCCGCACGTTATGCGGAGACTATGGCCGTTATTCTCCGCAGACCTAAAATATATCCCGGTTATATTTTACAATATCGCCTTATCCTAAAATATGGGGGCGGGCTGGGAGAATCTGGTCGCCCATAACCGCTCAGCGAAGGTCGTACCAGACTCCTCGGCCACTACCGCGCTGGTTCAATGTGCCTCGCTCAACCAACGTGCGAAAGTGCTGCTTGAGCGTGTTGCGACTGGCTCCGGTCAGCCGGATGGCTTCGGCCATGGTGATTCGACCATGTTCACGGGCGAACTCGACGATCTGTAATTGGAGTTCAGGCATGGCTGCCAGCACGACTCTCTCACGTTCGATTTTCTTCTCCAGCCGTCGTACCTGCTCGGCCAAGGAGCGAAGGAAGTACACCAGCCAAGGCTGCCAGTTGGGTAACTCGGTGCGAAGGGTGCCCTGGGTTTGGCGCAGCGCCAAGTAATAGGCCTCCTTGCTCTGTTCGATGACACTTTCCAGAGAACTGAAAGGAACATACGCATAACCCGCCTGCAGAAGCAGCAGTGTGGTCAGCGCACGGGAGAGCCGTCCGTTGCCATCCTGGAAGGGATGAATTTCCAGGAATACGACGATGAACAGGGCGGTGATCAGAAGCGGATGCAGTCGGGCGGCTTCACGCTCCTGGTTCACCCAGGCCACCAGTTCGTTCATCAGCGGAGGCGTATCGAAGGGTGACGCTGTTTGAAACACGATACCGATCTGCGCCCCGGTCTCGTCGAAGGCGGCAACACTGTTCGAATTGGTCTTGTAGTTCCCGCGATGCCAGGAGTCCTTCTCGCTATGGCGCAGGAGGATCTGATGCAACTGCTTGATGTGGTTCTCGGTGAATGGGATGTCCCGCCAGGAAGAAAACATAAGCTCCATCAACTCGGCATACCCAGCCACCTCCTGCTCGTCACGAGAGGCAAAGGACTTGATTTCCAGGTTCGATAACAGCCGCTCAACCTCCCTGTCGGATAACTTGCTGCCCTCGATCCGGGTAGAGGAACCAATGCTTTCAATGGTTGCCACACGGCGCAAGGCCGAGAGTCGTTCGGGGGAGAGGGTGCCCAAGGCTTGCCAGGCCCCCTTGAACTCATCAATCCTGGCAATGAGGCTCAGGATTTCGGGAGTGATTTGGATGGAGTCAGTTTTAAACATGAACCAAATATACACCCAATTACGCCCAATTTAAAGCTGCTTCCAATTAAGCGCCCATTTACGCCCAATTCGTTTAATTTAAGCAGCAGCATCTGCCCTAGCGCCTTTCCTGGGAATTTTCGGGTCATTCTAGATATTATCCATAATACCAGTGTGTTGAAAGCCCGTTTGATAGACTCCCGATAGACAAAAGGTGTACGGAGGTGAACCCCGTTGATCTTCCGGCAGAAGTGCCTCACTGCCTACTGTCTTCGCAATGCCGAGGTCGAGGGTTCGATCCTCTTCGTCTCCATTCCAAATCCATCGACAATTCAACGAGATGTGCCCGCAAAGCAAGCGCTTTCGCGGGTGCGCGGTATTATTTTCCGCCCTTCCGTCCGCGAGTCTCTGTCCGCCGAGGATATCAAGGCGGGCGGATCCCTGTGGGATTTTGTGGGATTTCGCGAAAATTTGCGCGGAATTGAGAGAAATCTGATAGACAGGGGCGGGGATACAACCAGACATAACCATATGATATAATGATAGAATACAAATCCT
>Ga0224495_10001715_pt1 | contig 15135 bp, 14 predicted proteins | sample SF_Jul11_sed_USG_FD_168128 | JGI IMG/M metagenome (GOLD analysis project Ga0224495, IMG submission 168128) | Sediment microbial communities from San Francisco Bay, California, United States - SF_Jul11_sed_USGS_4_1 | ecosystem: Environmental > Aquatic > Marine > Sediment | place: USA: California... | reverse complement strand
CGGGCTGCGCAACCTCGCCGGGATCTTCCTCGGCATCCGCATCCCGAAGGGCGCGAAGACGACCAACTGGGCCACGCCGCGCCTCACGCGCCAGCAGATCGACTATGCCGCGACCGACGCCTGGGTCTGCCGCGAACTGTATCGGCGCTTTCGCGAGCTCGGCCTGGTGTAGCTCAGCCCTGCCATACTCCGTAGCCCTCCTCACGCAAGCCGATCGCGAGCTCCACCTCCATGTCGCGCGCCGCATCATAGGGCATAGGGTTGGCAAAAGCGTAGAGCGACGGCAGCAGGCGCAGACCGTAGCGCTCCACATAGCGGTTCGCCTGGATGCCGGCCTTGTGCTTCCTGAAGCGTACTTCGGGGCTGAGACCGGTCATGCCGACGTAGACGCAAGGCTTGGTCGCGTCGTAATCCGGGTTCGCGCGACGAAAGCGCGCCTGCTGCAGCACTTCGGGCGAGAGCTCGATGACGTAGACGTTATGGCGTTGGCGCGCCGGCACGATCGTCGCGCGCTCAGGCCCCGCGCACGAAACGCGCGCGGCGCGGATCCAGCGGATCGTAGCGCACCGCGACCCGCTCGCCCACCTCGGGCAGCGTCGCGCGCAGGCAGCCGGCGATCTCCTCGCAGGTGATCGCGCCCCCCGTGCCCGCGGGCGTGAATCGGTAACGCAGCCGGAACGCCCCCGAGGACTCGGGCAGGATATCGAGCACCTCGGCCTCGGCGGACAGCGCCCCGGCATCGAAGCGCGCGCGCGCGCGCCGCGCGCGGTGCCGCAATGCGAGGCCGACCACGACCGGCAACGCGACCAGCACGAGCACCGCGATCGCTTCGGAGTCCATGCCGCTCAGAGACAATCGACGATCCAGGCGCCGATCGCCGCGACTTCGTCCTGGCAGACTTCGTGCGCCATCGGATAGGCACGCCACTCGGGTGTGTAGCCGAGCGCGGCGAGCCGATCACGCGAGCGCTCGGCGCGCTCCAGCGGGACCATCGGGTCCGAGCTGCCGTGCGCGATGAAGATCGGCACCCCGGCGTTCGCCGCATCGCGCTCGGTTTCGAGTGCTTCGGCGAGCGGCAGCCAGGTCGAGAGCGCGAGGATACCGGCAAGCCGCTCGGGGTGGCGCAGCCCGGTCTGCAGCGCGATCGCGCCGCCCTGCGAGAAACCCGCCAGAACGATGCGCCTCGCGGCGATGCCGCGCGACTTCTCACGCTCGATCAGGGCTTCGAGCAGCGCCTGCGAGGCGCGGATCCCCGTCTCGTCCTCGCGCGCGCCGCCGAGCTCGAAGATGTCGAACCAGGCACGCATGCGCAGGCCCATGTTGATCGTCACCGGCTGCTGCGGAGCATGCGGGAATACGAAACGCAGCGCGAGGCGTTTGGGCAGCCGCAACGCGGGCACGATCGGCTCGAAGTCGTGCCCGTCGGCGCCCAGACCGTGCAGCCAGATCACCGTGGCGTCGGGCTTCGGCGCGGTCTCGCGCTCGACGGTTTCGGGGAGGTCGCTCATTGCGGCAGTGTGGAGCGCGGCAGCGAAAATATCGCGGGAACCGTGCACGCTCAGTAGTGAATCACCCGCCCGTAGGCATCGAGCACGGCCTCGTGCATCGCCTCCGAAATCGTCGGGTGCGGGAACACGGTATGCATCAGCTCGGCCTCGGTCGTTTCAAGCGTCTTCGCCACCGCATAACCCTGGATCATCTCGGTGACCTCGGGTCCGATCATGTGCGCGCCGAGGAGTTCTCCGGTCTTTGCATCGAACACCGTCTTGACGAAGCCCTCGGTATCGCCGAGCGCGATCGCCTTGCCGTTGCCGACGAGCGGAAAGCGGCCGACCCTCACGCTGTGGCCGAGCTGCTTCGCCTTTTCTTCGCTGAGGCCAATGCTCGCGACCTGCGGCTGACAGTAGGTGCAGCCGGGGATGCGTCGTGGATCGAGCGGCGCGACATGTGCCAGACCGGCGATCTTCTCGACGCAGAGGACGCCCTCGTGGCTCGCCTTGTGCGCGAGCCAGGGCGCGCCGGTGATGTCGCCGATCGCGTACACGCCGGGCTCGCCGGTCCGCAGCCATGCATCGACCACGACGTGGCCGCGCTCGAGTTTCACGCCCGTGCCTTCCAGGCCGAGGTTCTCGGTGTTGGGCGTGATGCCGACAGCGAGAATCACCCTTTCCACCCGCACCGATTGCTCGCCCGAGGCCGTCGCGACGGTCGCCGTGACACCGCCTGCGTCCTTCTTCAACGCTTTCACCGTCGCCGAAGTCAGGATCTTCATCCCCTGACGCTCGAAGGACTTCTTCGCCGCCGCCGAAACCTCCGCGTCCTCGACCGGCAGCACACGATCGAGCAGCTCGACGATCGTTACCTCCGCGCCGAGCGTGCGATAGAAGCTCGCGAACTCGACGCCGATTGCTCCCGAACCAACCACCAGCAGCGACTTCGGCATCGCCGCGGGGATCATCGCTTCCTTGTAGGTCCAGACCTGTTTGCCGTCGGGTTCCAGCCCCGGCAGTACCCGCGGACGCGCGCCGGTGGCAAGAATAATGTGCTGTGCGGCGAGATCGGCGACGGGTTTGCCGTCCCGGCTCACCGCGACCTTGCCCTTGCCGCCAAGCCTTCCCAGGCCCTCGTAGACGCTCACCTTGTTCTTCTTCAACAGGTGCTTCACGCCGGCCTGCAATTGCGCGGCGATCGCGCGCGAGCGTTTCACCACCGCGGCGAGATCGAAGCCGACGTTCGATGCCGAAAGGCCAAACGCCGCGGCGTCGTGCATCAGGTGCAGCACCTCGGCTGAACGCAGCAGGGCTTTCGTCGGAATGCAGCCCCAGTTGAGGCAGATCCCGCCCAGATGCTCGCGCTCGACCACCGCGGTCCTCATCCCCAGCTGCGCGGCGCGGATCGCGGCGACATAGCCGCCGGGTCCGCCGCCGATGACGACAAGATCGAAGGATTCAGTCATCGCGCCGCCTAGACCAGCATGGCAATCGGCGCTTCGATCACCTTTTTGAACGCGGCGAGGAATTCGGCACCGAGCGCCCCGTCGACCGCGCGGTGATCGACCGAAAGCGTGCAGGTCATCATCGTCGCCACCGCGAGCGCACCGTCGCGCACGACGGGGCGCTGTTCGGCCGCGCCGACCGCGAGGATACAGGCCTGCGGCGGGTTGATGATCGCGGAGAATTCGCGGATGCCGTACATGCCGAGGTTGGAGATGCTGAAGCCCCCACCCTGGAATTCCTCGGGGCGCAGGCGGCTCTCCTTCGCGCGCGCCGAGAGTTCCTTCATTTCGGCGGAGATCCGCCCGAGGCTCTTCTGGTCGGCGCCGCGCACGATCGGCGTGATCAGGCCGCTGGGCGCCGCGACCGCCACCGCGATATCGACGTCGCGGTAGCGGCGGATCGCATTCTCGGCCCACGAGGCGTTCACTGCGGGGAATTTGCGCAGCGTCAGCGCTGCGGCCTTGATGACGAAGTCGTTCACCGAGAGCTTCACGCCCTCGATCACCTCGTTGATCTGTCTTCTCGCGGCAAGCAGCGCATCGACATCGCAGTCCACCGTCAGATAGAAGTGAGGGATGTTGCGCTTGGCCTCGGTAAGGCGCTGCGCAATCACGCGGCGCACGCTCGAGTGTGGAATCTCCTCCCAGGCAGGGCCGTAGGCGGCACCCGCCACGGGCGCACTGCGCTGTGCGGCCTCGACATCGGCCTTCAGCACGCGACCGTTGGGCCCCGAGCCGGCGACGCGCGCGAGATCGACATTCAGATCCTTCGCGATGCGCCGTGCGAGCGGGCTCGCGAAGATGCGCCCCTCGCGCGTTGGCGCGACCGTCGCGCTCGCTGCCGGAGCCGCAGTCGCGCCTGCAGGAATGCTCTTCGCGGCAGGCGTCGCGGCGGGGGGCTTTGGCGCGGAGCCCGCCGCAGCGAGCGCGGCGGGGTTCTCGCCGTTTACCGCGAGCAAGGCGATCAGGCTATCGACCTTGACGCCATTCGAGCCCTCGGGTACGACGATCTTGCCGAGCACGCCGTCGTGCTGCGCCTCGACCTCGACCAGCGCCTTGTCGGTTTCGATTTCGAGCAGAACCTCGCCCTTCTTCACCGCCTCGCCCGGCTTCTTGGTCCAGCGGATGATGTTGCCCTCGGTCATCGACGGGGCCACCTGCGGCATGAGGATATCTATTGGCACGACCGCTCCTTGGATTCTTGCTTACTCGTAGTCAAACCTGCGCTGAGCGGGATGCCACAGCCGCGCCGTGGTGTCCTTCTCATAGCCCTTGCCGTCGGGGAAACTCACCAGTTCCATCTGCATCCCCCAGGGGGTGAGGAAGTAGATCCAGGTCTGCCCGGCGTGCGGGCCGACCGAGCGCACGGTCGGCTCGCCGAGGATACGCACGCCCTTGTCCTTCAGGTACTCGATCGCGGCGTGGATGTCGTCGACGTAGAACGCGAGGTGATGGCCGCCGACGTCGCTGTTCTTCGGCTGGGTGCGGTTCTGGTCGGGCGATTCGTATTCGAAGATCTCGAAGTTGGCGCCGTTCCTGCAGCGCAGGAAACGCAGCCGCTTCATCACCGCGCGCGGATGCACATTGAGGTGGGTCTGCATCCAGTCGCCGTCGGACTGGAACGGTCCGAGATAATGGAAGGGCTCGCAGCCGAGCACGTTGACGAAGAAGTCGACCGCCTCCTCGAGATTCGGCACCGTGAAGCCAATATGATCGGTGCCGCGCAGTCCTGGAATGCCGTGGCTTGGCGCCTGCATGCTCATTTCCTTGCGTCCTCCTGTCGCTTCCCCGGATCGCCCTCTCAGGCGGCGCGCACCAACGAAAGCCCGCGCCCCGAGTCGGCGAGCATCTGCGCAAAGCCGGCGCGGATTTCCTCCGCGCCGACGAAGGCCGCGCGCTCGAGCACTTTCGAGACGCTCGGCGACGATTCGCCGCCGTGGATGCGCTTCACCGGCTGGTCGAGGTAATCGAAGAACCGGCGCTGGATTTCATCGGCCAGCATCGCGCCGTACGGGGTGGTGAGCGGTCCCTGCTCGAGCACCACCACGTTATTGGTCTTGCGGATGCTCGCGCCAATGGTGTCCCAGTCGATGCCGGCTCGATCAAGCGACCTCAGATCGACGATCTCCGCGTCGACCCCCATCTCGTTGGCGACCTGCACCGCGAGCGGCGTCATTGCGAGGTAGGTCAGCACGGTGAAGGCGCCGCCCGTCTTCACCGTCTTGGCCTTGCCGAGCGGGATGCAATAGTCGAAGTCCTCGAGCGGCCCCATTCCGGTGGAGTTGTACAGCCCGACGTGCTCGATTACCAGCACCGGATCCTCGCACAACAGCGCGCTGTTCATCAGCCCGACATAGTCGAAGGGGTTGGACGGTGCGACGATGCGCCAGCCCGGCCACATCGCGTACAGTCCCGCCGGGTCCATCGAGTGCTGCGAGCCGTAGCCGGTGCCGATCGCGCATTTGGTGCGCAGCACCAGCGGCATTCTCGTGTCGCCGCCGAACATGTGGCGCGCCTTGGCGATCTGGTTGAACAGCTGGTCTGCGGCGACCAGCGAGAAATCTGAATACATCAGCTCGACCACCGGACGGTAGGTCCCTTCCATCGCGACCCCGCCGCACAGTCCCGAAAAGCCCTGCTCGGCGATCGGCGTGGGCACGATACGGTCCGGGAAGCGCGCCGCAAGTCCCTTGGTCGCGCCGTTGGTGCCGCCCTTGAGTTTGTGGATGTCCTCGCCCATGCAGAAGATGCGTTCGTCCTGCTCCATCCTGCGGCCCATCACCGTCGAGACGACGTCGATGAACTTCACCTCCGCCGTCTTGCCGCTCGCGGTTTCCAGTTCCTCGAAACGCTGGCCGGCGAATTCCGACAGGTCGCCGCGCAGGCCCTGATCGCGGAACTCGGGCTTGGGCCACAGCGACGGAACGATGCGCCGCTTGCCGCCCTCGGCGACCTCGGTGAGGCGCTCGGCGATCTCGCGCATCGCGGCCTGCGCGTTCGCGCGCATCGCCGCGTCCTCGTCCCTGGACAGCCACTTGCGATCGATCATTTCCTTCGCGATGCGCGCGAGCGGATCGCGCGCGCGCCAGTTCGCCTCCTCTTCCTTGTTGCGGTAGCCGAACGCGCTGCCCACCAGCCCGCCGCCATGGTGGAAGAAGCGGTACACCAGCGCCTCGATGATCGCCGGGCCCTTGCCCGCGCGCATCAGATCGACCGCCATCTGCGAGGCGACCCTCACCGCCATCGGGTCCATGCCGTCGACCCGATAAGAGGGAATCGCGTAGGCGAGACCGCGCGACGAAAGCCGCGTCTCGCGCGTCTCCTCCTCGATCGTGGTCGAGACCGCGTACTGGTTGTTCTCGATGAAAAAGCAAATCGGCAGCGACCACAGCGCGGCGAGATTCTGCGATTCGGGCACCGCGCCGATGTTGACCGCGCCGTCGCCGAAGAAGGTGAACGCCACCGCGCCCTGGCCGCGGCGCTTCTTCGCCCAGGCGACGCCGTTGGCAAGCGGTACGCCCCCGCCGACGATCGCGTTGGTGCCGAGCGCCCCCGCCTCCTCCCAGCGCAGGTGCATCGAGCCGCCGCGCCCCTTGCAGAAACCATCGGCCAGACCGAGGATCTCCGCAAGCGAACGGTACAGGAGCGTCTTCACCGCCTCGGGCAACGCCCCTTTGCGCGGATCGTAGTCGGGCATATCGACATGGCGCAGGCACTTGGCGACGAACTGATGGTGGCCGCGATGCGAGCCGGTGATCGCGTCGGCGCTGTTCAGCACCGACATGCAGGCCACCGCGCCGCCATCCTGACCGACGCTCGAATGCGCCGGACCGTGGATCAGTCCCTGTCCATCGAGCTCGAGCACCATCTCCTCGAAGGCGCGCACCACGTGCAGGTGGTACTGCATGCGTAAAAGCGTCGCCGCGCCCGCCTGGTCCCAGTCCTTGGCGGTGGATACCACCTCCTGCCAGGGGCTTTCCTGAGTGAGATTGATGAGTTTGGGCATGGAGGTCTCCGTGGCGGCTAAATGGGACTGACCTTGATCAGACGGCGGGGTCCGCGGTGCAGCGGTTCAGGGTTCGAATGTTACTCGGGGCGCGCGAATCGCGCAGCAGGCCGGGGCGAAACCGGCGGTATCGCGAATTCAGCGCGATCCGAACTCTGATGCAATGCGTCAGTCCGGCCGTCGGCTCGGTCTGCAATCTCCCCGAGTTCCCCGCTTCAGGCACTCCCGGCGACCGCATCTCGCTCATTTCCTGCTCTCCCGCCTTACCCGCCCGTCGCCGTGACGGTTCACCACCACCCACACCGCCACCGCCGGTTTGCGGCCAAGGGTCCACAACCGGTGCGGGCGATGCGCGTCGAACGAGATCGAATCCCCGGCCTTCAGTTCATATTCGTCGAAACCGATCTTCATCCCCAGGCGTCCGCTGAGCAGATAGGCGTATTCCTTGCCGCCGTGACGAATCATCGAATCCTCGTCGCAGGAGGCACCGCCCACGTCGTAGACGACGTAGAGAAATTCGACCTCGTCGCCGGGCAAGGCGGCGAGCCGTTCCCAGCGCACCCCCGCGGCAAGGCGGATCGCCTCGCGCTTGCCCTGCTTCCTCACCAGTCCGCTTCCGTCATTGGTTGCGGCCGTGCGTGAATTCCTCGCCCGCGCGTTCGTCCCGCCCGCGCGAAACAGGTCGTCGAGCACGAGATCAAGTTCATTGGCGATCGAGTACAAAGTACCCACCGAGGGCGTCACGTTGCCGCGTTCGATCTGCGATACGAGGCTTGCCGACACGCCGATCCTGCGCGCGAGGCCGCGCAGCGTTACCCCGGCACGCTCGCGCGCCGCGCGCAGGCGCGCGCCGAGGTCCGCCGAAACACCCGCCGCGCTGCGCCGCTTGTTCGTCACCGTCCGTTGCTTGACACTTAACATGCCGCCGCGTATGTTTCCGCCACCTGTTTTGTCGCGGCATTATAGAGCCGTTCGACGCCCCAGGCTGCCCCGGGCTGTTTCGCAGTACTGAACGCGCCACGCCCGCCCCAGCCGCCGCCCAAGGAGACCGCCATGCCCAAGCACCACGTCCTGCGCCGCGAAGAGATCCGGCCGAAACCCGAATATGTCGGACACAGCGCACTGTTTTCGCGCTGTGCGATGGTCGATGAGGCGGCGGGTTCGGTGCATACCGGTATGGGGTTGTGCGCGCTCGAGGCAGGCGGCCGCATCGATACGCACCTGCATTCGTTCGAGGAAAGCTTCTACATCGTCGAGGGTGAACCGACGTTGATCCTCGATGGCCATGCGGTGACGCTCGCCCCCGGCGCCTGCGGGCTGGTGCCGATCGGCGTACCGCACGCCTGGCTCGGACCGAAGAGCGGAACAGCGCAGTGGATCGACATGCTCACGCCGCTGCCGCGGCCCAACGGTATTGGCGACGACCTCTTTTTCTTCGGAGCGCCGCAGGACTACGCGACGCAGGATTTCGACATCCGCGATCCACGCTCGCGCCACCTGTTCCGCATGGCCGATGACGATATTGTGGTCGACAAGCTCAAGATCGGCGCACGCAAGGACGCCGCCAAGGTGTCCTCCAGCATGGCCACGGCGCTGCTCGCCTACAGCGGCATCGCTGTGAAGATGCTGGTCGACGAGCGCCTCGATGCGCAGCTGCACACGATGTTCATGGTCGAGTACCAGCCGGGCGGCGTCGCGCACCCGCACGACCACCCTCTCGAGGAGGCCTACTACATCCTCGACGGTGAGGTCGACGCCGAGGGCGACGGCAAGCGCTACACGCTGAGAAAGGGCGACCTGTTCTGGACCGGCGTGGGCTGCGTGCACGCCTTCTACAATACCAGCGGCAAGACCGTGCGCTGGCTGGAGACGCAATCGCCCCAGCCGCCGGCGCGCCATTCGTACCGCTTCAGCCGCGATTGGGAGTATCTGAAGGAAAAGCTCGCGGCATCGGGTAATCCGCAATAATTTTCAGCAAAAATCATCGAACCACACCAGGAGGAATCATGGCCAGTGCATTGATCGTAGGCGGCACGTCCGGAATCGGGCTCGAACTCGCGAAAACCCTCAGCAAGCGCGGCGAGGAAGTCATCATCACCGGGCGCGACAAGGCTCGCACCGAGTCGGTCGCCGCACAGATCGGCGGCAAGACGCGCGGCATCGCGATGGACCTCGCGGAACCCGCGAAGATCGAATCCCAGCTTGCCGGCCTGGGCAAGATCGACCACTTGGTACTCGCGGCGATCGAGCGCGACGACAACAGCGTGAAGAAGTTCGATATCGTACGCGCCACGCGTCTGGTCACGCTCAAGCTCGTCGGCTACACCGAGGTGATCCACACGCTGAGCCAGCGCTTCGGGCCGCAGGCCTCGATCGTGCTCTTCGGCGGACTCGCCAAGGAGCGCCCCTACCCTGGCTCGACCACCGTCACCACGGTCAACGGCGGGGTGACCAGCATGATCCGCTCGCTCGCGATCGAACTCGCTCCGGTGCGCGTCAATGCGCTGCATCCGGGCATCGTCGGCGACAGTCCGGCATGGAACGGCAAGCCCCCCGAGGTGCTCGAGCGCGTGCGCGTGCGTACCCCGCTCGGACGCCTGGTGACGATGGACGAGATCGTCGGCTCGGTGCTGTTCCTCCTCGACAACCACGGCGTCAACGGCATCAACCTGAACGTCGACGGCGGCTGGCTGCTGACGTAGAGGGGAATTGCGCGGCAGACCCCTCTCTCTGTAGGGAGGCTGCCCCCCGGTAGACGGGTAGCACCCGGCCCCCCGGTGAACAACCCCAGGCAATAAAACGGGCCGCCCCTTTCGGGGCGGCCCGAGCACACGAGCCGCGAAACCCGGCGACGGCTAGCGGATCCTGACTCCTCCGCCAAGGAACCCAAGCGCGTCATCGACCGCTTCGTCGGCGTCACCGTGCACGGCATTGCCGGCCTCATCGGTTGCGCTAACTCTCAGCACGTCGCCCTCGAAGATGGCCCAATCGTAAGTCGCACCCGTTGCCGGTACCGCTGGCGTGAAATTCACCACCCCGCCCGCCGAGTCATACGAGACCACCGTTACCACCACATCGGCTTCACCCGCCTGCACCGCTCCGGCAACTTGCCTGAGCAGGATTCGGTCGCCGACGGCAAAAGGCCGCGCCGCGGAGGTAAAGCTTGTCGTGCCGCCCGTCACCGCAAGGGCGGCTGTCACCACTGGCGCCCGCAAGTTCGTGAAGAGCCCGTTGACCCCGATGGTAAAGGGTACGGTGGTGCTGAACCGCAGAGCGGTCGGTGCCGCGCCCAGCGTCAGCGTTGGGTTGGCGAGTGTGCTGTTGACGTCCGCAACGGTGACCAGATCGACGCTTCCGTCGGCGTACCTGAGATTCAGCCACTGCCCGCGAAAGAAGCCGTTCGCACCGGTCGCATTGGCGAAGGTAATGACGTTGCCCGCCACGGTAGACAGGCCCGCCACAGCGCCGACCTGGTAGACGGTCGCCGCGGCCGCCGAACTGGCGTTCACGTAGAGCGTCGTCCCGTTCACATCCCAGACCGGCGCGGTGGTGAAGAGCGAGGCGTTCGTCACGTTGACAATGGCCGCCGCAGATGACGTATTCATCGGCTCACTGAATTGCAGCGCCGCGACCGGGTTGCCGGAAGCGCCCTGGTATCTCCGTGAAACAAGGCTTGTGCCGAGCAGTTCCGGCGCGCGGTTATCGCGCAGCGACAGCATCTTCGTCTGGTCGATCGCGGTTTCTATTCCTGATGGATCCTTCACGGTCACCGCAAAGTCGAGCCGGTTGCCGAAGCGCAGGGTGTTGCTCGTCAACCCCGGGAGATTCTGCCGCAATGCTCCGAGCGCCAGATTGTTGTACACCAGGTAACCATTGTTGACGTTTACTCCGCCGCCAGCGATTGCGAGCGCCCAGTTCTGCAGGGTTTCGCCGGAGGCCGGATTGACGACCCTGAAGTACAGGTTCACCGCCGAGGAGTCGAGATTTGCCTGGGTGCGCGGCACCTGCACGTCGACCCCGTTGTTGTAGGCATTGACGTTCCAAGGCAGCGAGGAATACCTTCCTTTGACGAACCGTTCGCTGATACTGGTGTAATTCTCCGCGGTCGTGGTCAGCGAGTTGCCGGTAATGAGCGCAAGCACCGGGTCATTCGACAGATAGCGGATTACGCCGTTCTCCGCCTGCAGCGCGGTGTCGTATTGACCTGTCGTCAGATACAGCGCCGGCGTCGGCACCGTCGCATTGAGCGCGCTGTTGACCGCGTGGAACTGGGCGAGAGTGTTGCCCACGCCGATGCTCGTATTCGCGGTTCCCGCCTGTACCGTACGGTTGGTGATCAGCTGATAGGTCGCGCCGATCGGGAGTTTCTGCAGATCCCAGTTGGTCGCCAACTCCAGCGTGTAGTTGTTCTGCCAGGTCGCCGTCATGCTGGGGATGACCACGTTGCCGAAACTATCTCTCAGGCGAATGCTGTCGCTGTAGAACTGCGTGGTATTGACCGGCTGATCGAAGATCAACGTAAACACCATTTGCGTCGCGCCGCTGAAATCGATATCCGGCGCGAACTCCACGGTGCTGTTCGCGGGCGGATTACCCGCCGCGTCGCGCAGGATCTGCATGCGGTTCGAACTTCCGCTCACCAGACTGACGTTGGCGGCCACCAGGCCCAGGTTGTTGTCCACCGGCGGAAGCCGGAAATCGACCACGGCGGCCGACGCAAATTGAAGGTTCAGGTTGCCGGCATCGCTGGCAGTACTGTATTCATATCCGCTCGCATAGGCGCCGATCTGGCCTGCCCCCAAATTAAGCCAGAGAGCCGGAACCTGCAGCGAATACCAGCCTGCCGCACCGCTCGTAGCCTGATCGGCGGTGGTCGCGGTAAATTGCGCCGGCAGCATCACCGCGGCATTGCTGCCCTGCGGGGTGATCTTCAGAAACTGGTCGCTCGTATTGAGCACAACCGTTGCGCCATTGAGCCCCAGGCCCGTGGCAGCGTCGGTCACGTAGCCCGATACCGTCGCCGTTTTCACCATGTAATCGACCACGGTGATGAGCGAAGTCGAGGCGGCCTTCTCGGGCAGGTAGACCTCACCCATCATGTCGAGATAGTTCTGTGCCCCGGCGGTCGCCGGTGCCGGCGCCTTGACGTAGTAGTTGATGCAGCCGTTCTGGCAGCCGTTGGTCGTGCCGACGGTCGCCTCGGCGGCGACGCCATTGAAGTACCAGTACCCGTACGAGTCGGTGGTCGCGGTCCGCGTCCCCCCGGCGAACAGCGTCACGGTCACACCCGCGAGCGGGGCATTTGTCGCGTGATCGCGCACGAAACCCTGCACCGTGCCTCGGAATGCGTCGGGCGCGATCACTTCCTCCTTCTTCACGCAGCCTGACAAGGCGACCACGCCAAGCAGCGTCACAATGCTCCACAGCCTCAGTATTCGGCCGTTGATTCGTCCTGCCCCATCAATTCCCATAGCGCCTCCTCGAAGCATGCTGCCAATGATTGAAAGTAACCAAGTTGATTGAATCGCGACGTACCGCACTTCCCCATCGCACCGGCACTCCTACACCTGTCGATCTACCCCTACTGACTACTTCCTCCGCAGAACCGCCGCGCCATCCAGGTAGAACCCTCCCCTCGACGCGTAGATATCGTAGACAAGTCCCATATGCGAAGCATTGGCGCCGAAAAATTGGCCCGTGCTCGACCCGGAACAAGACGAACCGCACACATTGAGGGCGCCATTGTTGTGAGTCATCGTCGCGTACCCCGCGAAAAGCGAACTGGAGCCCGATCCGTTGATGTTCATCGTGTAGTCATTGCGACCCGAACTTCCGAAAAAGGACAGATCCAGCGTGGCATTGACGGCATTGCTCGCAAAATCGACGCTCCCTAGCGCAGAGGTCACACTGCCCCTGCCCAATCCCCCTCCCACGCCATCGGAGAAACTGGGGCTGGTCGCACCGAGAAGCGTGAACTGGCCCGTGCCCGCGCTCGGCATCGGATTGGTGGGCACGCCGACCACGTAGTGAACGCCACGGCGCGCCGTGTACGCGAAGGAACTCTCCGACCACCAGTCCAGCAAGGCAATAAAAGGTGCCCCATCGACCCATTGCCCCCAATCGACCACTCCGGGAACCCCTCCATGGTCGACCACGCTTCCCAGATTGCCCCGGTCGGCGAGAAAGGCAAAGCAAATCGACGCGACCGATCCGCAGTATTCGAACGAGCCGTAGAAGCGCAATCCGCTCGAATCGAAGATCTGGGAGTTTGGCAGGACGTTTGACCCCGCGATGTTCACAGGGAAGATTACCTCGGGCTCCGCGAACAGCCCTCCGAGTCCAGAATAGGTTCCCGCAGCGAACCCCCCCCGCTGCGGCGGCAGCAAACTTGTCGCGCCGTTTGCATCGCGCTTTTCCGTTACCAGAAAAGAACTCGGCAACGCGGGCGGTGGCAGGTTGCCTGAACGGCTATCCGCATTGATGCCCCCCTGCGCCAGGGTTTCGCCCCTTTCCTTGCCGCGCTCTTTCGAACGCGAGCGGCCCGAGAGGCGGTCGTAGAGGAACGACGGCGGCGCAAGCAGCCTTTCGGGCGCCGACATCAGGCTCGCCACATGAAAAAACTCCTGCGCCCCGAACTCATGCTCTCCGGTGTTGTTGAGAACACCGATGCGCCCATCGGTGACGCCCCCATAGGTGCCGTTCGGAATTGATCCGCCTCCCGGCGCGGAAATCTGCGCGAGCGGCCCGGCATCGCTGACGACTCCGCCCGCCTCGGCGAGCACGACGCCGTCTCGTGCGCCGAGCGCCGTCTGTCCGCAATCGTTGTTGCACACCAGCAAGGTGTAGTGGGTACCGCGGATCCCGATCGTCGCCGTCGGGGTGCGCAGCTCGTACTTGTCGCGGCTGTGAAGTCTCCCGATCAAACCTGTCACGGTACGCATGCCGCCTGCCAACAGCGAGAAGATGCTCTTTTCGCTGCCATCGATCTTGCCCGAATAGACATAGTCGTCGAGACGAAAGACTGTTCGCTCGCGCAATGAAATGATCGATTCATCGGTCATGAGGACCTGCGCATTGCTCGCGGGCCCGAGGCGAATGGTGTCGCCCGAGGCGACCGCTGAGCCAGCCGCGAGCGGCACCGCCTGCCCGCCGCGCTGCGCGACGACATCGCCGATCGAAACCAATACGCGACCCGCCTGTCCCTGTGCCCCCAGCGGGGTCGCCAATACCGCGCCCAACACGGCAAGAATCAGACGGTTTTTCATTGCACACCTCATGGCAGTTCAATACGCAGCTTGCAGGTCAGGACATTGCGGTCATAGCTATAAAGCGGCAGCGACGATGCATTGGCGGAATGCAGAAATTCGGCGCGCAATGTCGCCCGCCGCGTAACACGGTAGGAAAGACCGGCATCAATGCCGACGTAACCATCAGTGCGGGTCTTCAGAAACAGCGGATCGGTGGCCAGATAGCTGCTGCCGGCGTAGGTCACGCCTGCGGACAGGGCCCACTTCGGCGCAGGCGTCAGGCCGGCACCGGCGCGCAGGCTTCGAATCGCACGCGAGAGATCCTGGCGAATCGGATCGCGTTCCCAGCCGAAGGTGCCCTGCAACTGGATGACGGGTTGCAGACTGTACACGAACGCCCGGCGCCATCCCGCGCTGGCGCCGTAATAGTTGGCATTGCGTATGTCGCTACCGGGATAACGAAGCGTGGCGTATTGCCCCGCGAACGAAAGGGAGCTCAACTCGCTCATCTGACGCTGCCATTCGCCGCCGACCGCCGCGACTTCGCGGAACGAGGATACGTCGACGATCATGCTCGAATAGGAAACCGTGGCGCGCCACAGATCGTGGTCCTTGCGCCAGGAGCCGCCCCCGTAAACACCCAGATTTTGCTGGTTGAACTGCCATAGTTCGGAGTGCGCATTGAACTTGTTTTCATAATTGGCGCCCGCGAAGAGCGAGATCCCCGGCAACACGGGTCGCGTGTACTGCCCCCCCGCTCCCAGGTGCATGAAGCGATCGCCGCTCTTCGAGGCGTTGCCGGGCAACTGCACCGTGCCGAGCGTGGGAACATTGATGCTGCTGCCGCCGATACCGCTGTTGACATTGCTGTCGATTCCGCCGCCGAC
>Ga0224495_10001714_pt1 | contig 15140 bp, 16 predicted proteins | sample SF_Jul11_sed_USG_FD_168128 | JGI IMG/M metagenome (GOLD analysis project Ga0224495, IMG submission 168128) | Sediment microbial communities from San Francisco Bay, California, United States - SF_Jul11_sed_USGS_4_1 | ecosystem: Environmental > Aquatic > Marine > Sediment | place: USA: California... | reverse complement strand
TGGACGGTTGGAGTTGGCCGAAAGCCGGGAAAGCGGTAGGTGTCCCACAGGCGTCGGTGTGTGTGCATCCGGCCATCATGCCAGATTTCCAGACTCCGTAGAATGTGGAATGCACGCGCCTATCCCCCCGAAGATGTCATTTCACACGCTTCGTTTACCCACTCACCAAGGAGAAGAGCCCGAAAAAATGACGCCGAGCAGAATCGAGATCCCTTTAAATGCTTCCGAGTGGGATCCCGGCAGGTACGGATAGGCGATAACCAATGCAAAGGCGATGGTCACCAACCGCAGCATGCGGAATGTCGGCATCGCCCAATCTGGATCAAATCCGCCGAGCAAGATCGTCCCGTGTTGAATGCCAATGAAATACATCTTCAGCAGCTTGAGCGTGTACCGGATGACGATCGCGAGAATGAGGAGAAAGATCAGGTTTGGCACCGCTTCGATGATGGCCAACCCCATAGTCTGGAGTGGGTCAAGCACCAGCCACAGGAGTCTCGTCGAGAGCGTTTTGGTCCAGGGAAACAGGCCGAGAACGAACTGGCTGTAGACGAAAAACAGTACGAGGATGAGAGACGTTTGTAAGAGCCTTTTCGACGCTCGGATACCGTTCCAGATCCCCTCCGATTCCACGATCCGGAAGATCTTGACGTGCAGGCCCTCCACTTTCGCTTTTGTATCGTTTTTCCAGCAGCTGGTCCAGGCGCCTGAACGCCAGGGCTAGAAGATACACGGACAGCGAGAACGCGGCAGTCGCACCCACCGCATAGAGCGCATGAGTGTAGAGAATCTGCGGATTCCTGTCGCGCCGGTAGGCGTCGACCCCGGTTCTGATACGGTTTTGATAGGTCTCGACCAGAAGTTGACGTGATATCCCTTCGATCTCTGCATCGGCTTCGAAAACCATCACCACAAGTTCGTCCGAAAACTTGACGAGGGAGCGGTCCGTTCGTTCTTCGACCCGAAGGGAGTCCAGCGGAAGGCTTGTGTTCGAGGCGATGCCGCGCAGACGCTCTTCGATGAGGCTGGCCCGTTGCTCAGCCGGAAAGGCGCTGAGCCCGCGCACCTTGAACAGCACCTGACCGTCCAGCGTCACTGGGGCCAATGGAGACATCTCCGCGGCGGCGGTGGGCGGCGGGCTCGTGCGCTGTTCGGCGGCATACGAGACGTCCAGTAGTGTGACGACAAGCAACAGCGCGAGGGTGCACAGGCGGAAGGGCCTGGAGTTGATGGTGGAACCCGCATGGAGCCATGAGCGAGGAAAGGACACGTGTGTAGACAAAAGGAAGACCATGGTAGACCACGAACTCCTGCTGTTCTGCTGCGGCGCGGGGCAGACGATACCAAAGGCAGGGACGCCTTGCAATGTCGGGGATGGTAGGTGCGTGAAAAATCCAGGCTCTTTGGACCTCGTATGGGGGATGTGCCATGTCAGCCGGCCTTGCAAAAGTAGGGCTGGCGTCTGCAGATTCCACCCGATCGACGCCGATTCTATTAGGTAAGTGGTGCGGTGCGAGCACGCGAATATCTCAATAGCGCGCTGGCGGCGCCTTTGTCGTACGAAGTGGAATGGAAGCCGCTCAATCCGGAACCTGTGCAAGAGGCACAAGCTCGCGTCAAACAATGGCGGGATCAGCAGGCCCTCTACTTGCCGAATTCCCCGCCCGACAAGATCGCCGAACTCAAGGGGTCGTTGGACTATCCGGTGTTAGGTTCACCAGATCATCGGTGACAACGAAGCCAAAAAGTTCCGGAAGAGGACTAGCGTTCGACCATCCTCGCGGATGAAGATATGGGGCCCTCATGCGAACTACGCGGGTGATAGGAAACCCATGAAGCTCCAAATTCGTGAGGGGGCGAAAACTTTCCAAGCCGGTGATGCCTTGATGATGGCCTCTTGGAAGGATCCGGCGTTCGATACCAAATAACTGGCATTCTACTATGTGCGTATGCTGGAGATTCCGATCACTCACTAGACAGCAGACAACGTATGACGTAGTGTTCTTCCGGTCAATTTCCGTAGGAGGATGAAAATGAATAGCCATAGGAGATTCAAAATGAACAGCCCAATGAAGTGCCTTTCGCTCCTGACAACGGTCACGGTCTTGGTCGCCTGTTTGGTGCCTGCGCTGCCGGCCCATGGCAAAGAGGTCGCCCTCACCGACGCCCAGGTCGTTAACTTGGTGCGCCGCTCCTACCACTACGTGGCCATGTACAACATCATTCACAAGTTTGCGCTCAAATTTGGCGATCGGTGGAATGCCTGTGTAGCCGATACCCAGCTCAAGGACCATACGACGCGCGAGATTGCACGGCCCAACAACGATACCCTCTATATCACCTGTCTAGTGGATGTGCGCAGGGATCCGCTGATTCTCGAGATGCCGGCCTTTGACTCGAAGTATGTGTCGTTGATGATCACCGCATACGATCATTATGTGAACATTCCGATGGCGACGAGCCAGGGGGATTTTGGCAAGCCGGCAAAGATGCTGATTTATTCCGCCCGCACCGAAGGCTACGACGGTAAACCCGTCGAGGGCGTTGATCGTCACTTTGAGGCCACGGGCGACTTTGTCTCCGTCGTGTTCCGCGTCATGCCGCATGCCAATGAACCGGAACGGTTCAAACGCATCATTACGCAAATGCAATCGGTCAAGCTGGTCACCTTGTCGGAATATCGCGGGGGCAAGGCGAAACCGATCAATGACATCAAGTTTCCACCCGTGGGCAAAACGGATGCCGATATCTTCGGCAACAACCTGTTGCAGGTGATGCAGTTCGTGTTTAACCACACCACCTTCGACCCGAAAGACAAGCTCGACCAGGCCGTGTTGGCTGCCTACAAACCGCTCGGTGTTGTGCCGGGGCGTAAATTTGATACGACGAAAGTGGCGGCAATTGATGGAGCCAGATTCCGCAATACCACTGAGCAAATTGCTAAACAGATACTGGCCAGTACCAGCACGCCGGAATTCCGAAAGAAATTGTTCACCGTGTTCTTGCCCAAGGGCCAGATGATCCTGGATGTACTGCTTGATCAGTCGGTTATAGGTCCTATCGGGATGCCGGCGAGCCAGGCGCTTTACCCAACCATTGAGACCGTCGATGGCAAGCCCATGAACGCCATGCACGACTATGTCATCCGCATGGCAGCGAAGGATTTGCCACCGGCGAAGACCTTCTGGTCGGTCACGCTCTACGACCTCAAGAACGGCTTCTTTATTCCGAACGAGCGCAAGAAATACAGCGTGGGTGAAAACGCCGGGATGAAGCTCAACAAGGATGGTGGCATAGAAATTTATATCGCGGCAGACAAACCCGAAGGTGTACCTGAGGAGAACTGGCTGCCTATTGAGCGTAAAGACGAAGCCATCGACGCAATCCTGCGGCTGTATATTCCCGATATGGAAAAAATGAAGACCTGGCAAACACCCAAGGCGGAAATGCTGAAGAAGTAGAGCTTCGGCGCCAATATGAGAAAGGAGAATACGATGCGAAACGTCAGCTTGATCAGAGCCGTTATCTGCACGATGACGATATTCGCCTCGATCGCATTCCCGACGGTGCAGGCAAAATCTTCCGTGACACCCGAGGAAGCGCGCGCCATCGCCAAGGAGGCGTACATCTACGGCAATCCGCTGGCGGACAGCTACCGCATTCTATACGGTACATTCGTCGATCAGAAAAATCAGGAATACAAGGGTCCCCGAAACCAGATCCACAACATCGCGCGTGTCTACACCTCCGACGACAAGGCGGTGCAGACCCCCAATTCCGATACTCCTTACAGCTGGTTGGGGCTGGACTTGCGCACCGAACCGTATGTGCTGACGGTGCCACCGATTGAAAAGGAGCGTTATTTCAGCATTCAGCTCATCGAGCTCTACACCCACAACTTCGATTACATCGGCAGCCGCATGACCGGCAACGATGGCGGAAATTTTCTGATCGTCGGGCCGAACTGGCACGGCGATGCGCCCAAGGGCATCACCAAGGTCATCCGCTCTGAAACCGAATTGATGATTGCCGTCTATCGCACGCAGCTGTTCAATCCGGGCGACATTGAACAAGTAAAGGCCATCCAGGCCAAATATGAATTGCAATCCCTCTCGGCGTTTCTTGGTAAACCGGCACCGAAAGCCGCACCCGCGATCAACTTCATCAAGCCGCTGACGCGGGATGAGTTGACTAAATCGCCCAAGATCTTCCAGCAATTGAATTTCGTGCTGCAGTTCTGCCCCACGCATCCCGACCGCAAGCGCAAGGAGCTGACAACGAACTACGATGCGACGTTCATTGGCGTTGAATTGCCCAAGGATGTGTCCGCCGCGTTGGGGATCGTGATAAGTGAGAGTTGTATGCAGACAGGACGTTCACGTTGTGAAAATCGTTCAATGGTCACTCAGCCTACTGATCACGGTCCTGCTCCTTACAGTTGCCGCGTTAAAGGCCGAGGCGCAGGAATCGAATTCGGAGTTGGCGAAGAAAACCCAGAAGTTTGACGAAAGGGTTTTAACGGTATTGCGGCCATGTCGGGGAGAACGCGTGGTGATGTGAAGAAATGTTGTTCAAATCGTCACAACATGAGGAAGGAGATGGAACCATGAAGCCGATGAAGATGATTGCCTGTGCACTGGCATTCGCATGCCCGGCATCTCTGGCAGCAGCGCAGGAGATCCTGCCGTTTTCGTCCAAGCCCTCTGGCAGCAGCGCGGGGCGCACGATACAGGATTCGGTGTACAGCCCGCTTCCAGCGAAGAGCCGCCTGCCCAAGGACGCGCCCAACATCCTCATCGTGCTCATTGATGACGTCGGGCCTGGACAATCGAGCACCTTCGGCGGCGAGATCGCGACACCAGTGATGGATCGCATCGCCAAGGCAGGCATCACCTTTAATCGCTTCCACACGACCGCAATGTGTTCACCCACGCGTGCCGCGCTACTCACGGGGCGGAATCATCATCGGGTCGGCGCAGGCCAGATTGCAGAACTGGCCAACGACTGGGATGGCTACTCCGGGGTTCAGCCCAAGACCAGCGCCATGGTCGCTGAGGTGTTGAAGGACTATGGCTACCACACCGGGGCGTGGGGTAAATGGCACAACACGCCGGCCGAGCACACCACGGCTGCGGGCCCGTTCGACTATTGGCCTGCCGGCTACGGCTTTGAGTACTTCTATGGGTTTTTGGGCGGCGAAGCGTCGCAGTACGAGCCGAACATGGTCCGCAACACTGCGATCGTGCACCCCAACACACCGAAGGACGGCCGCCCCTACCACTTGAGCGAAGACATCGCGGATGACGCGATCAACTGGCTGCAGCAGCACAAAGCCTTCGCGGCGGATAAGCCCTTCTTCATGTATTGGGCCAGCGGGGCCGCTCACGGACCACATCACGTTCCCAAGGAGTGGGCAGACAAGTACAAGGGCAAGTTCGATGACGGTTGGGACAAGTATCGCGAGCGGGTGTTCAAGAACGCGAAAGCCATGGGGTGGATCCCGCAGAACGCTCAGCTAACCCCCCGGCCTGAGACGCTGCCTTCGTGGGATTCGATTCCCGAGAGCGAGAAACCGTTTCAGCGCCGGTTGATGGAAGTGTATGCCGGGTTCGCCGAGCACGTGGACGCCCAGGTGGGCAGGATCGTCGATGAGGTTGACCGGCTGGGCTACGGCGACAACACGCTGATCTTTTACATCTGGGGTGACAACGGCGCTTCGGCGGAGGGACAAGCCGGCACCATCAGTGAGCTGCTCGCGCAGAACGGCATTCCCTCGACCGTTGACCAGCATATCAAGGCGCTGAACGAACTGGGCGGCCTCGATGTGCTCGGCTCGCCCAAGACCGACAATATGTATCACGCGGGCTGGGCCTGGGCCGGCAGCACGCCCTACAAATCCACCAAGCTCATCGCTGCGCACTTCGGCGGCACACGCAATCCGATGGCGGTGCGCTGGCCGAAGAGGATCAAGCCAGATGCCATGCCGCGACCGCAGTTTCACCATGTGAACGACATTGTCCCGACCATCTACGAAGTCGTCGGTATCACACCGCCGAAAGTGGTCAATGGCTTCCTGCAGGATCCGATCCAGGGTGTCAGCATGGCCTATACGTTCGACGACCCGATGGTCAAGGGCCGACTGCACACGCAGTATTTTGAGATCATGGGGAGTCGCGGCATTTACCACGATGGTTGGTTTGCCGGTGCACGTGGTCCGCGGGAGCCGTGGCTTCCAGGCATACCAAAAGGATTTTATGACGAACAGCGACGGATTGCGTGGAACCCCGACCATGACAAGTGGGAACTCTACAATCTCAACGAGGACTGGTCTCAGGCCAACGACCTCTCTGCCAAGATGCCCGAGAAACTGGCGCAGATGAAAGACCTGTTCAGCATCGAGTTCGCCAGGAACCAGGGCTTTCCGCTCGGCGGCGGACTGTTTGTCCCTCTCGTGCGACCCGACTTGAGGATTGCGCCGCCATACAAGGAATGGACGTTTGCGAGCGCCCTCACGCGCATGCCGGAGTTTGCCGCGCCCGCGCTTGGCAACAAGGAGAATCTGGTGACCATTGATGCCGAAATACCTGCCGGCGCGACCGGTGTACTGTACGCGCTCGGCGGATTCTCCGCGGGGTTGAGTCTCTACATCAAGGATGGCGTGCTGTCCTACGAGTACAACTTATTCGAGATTGCGCGCACGCGCATCAAGGCGAAAACCAAACTCCCCGTCGGCAAGGTGAAGATCGAGGTTGGGACCAAGTATGTGGTCAAGAAACCCGCCGGTCCGCTCGAAGTGGCCATCATGGTGAATGGCCAAGAGGTCGCCAAGGGCCAGGTGCCTATCAGTGCGCCGCTGGGGTTCACGGCGAACGACTGCCTCGACTTCGGCACCGACCTCGGTTCGCCTGTGTCCACCGAATACTTCGATGATGCGCCGTTCACGTTCAACGGCAAGATCGAGAAAGTCCATGTGAAGTACGTCGAGTAGAGAGGAGCCCATGCGAACGAAAACGGGCCTGATCATTGCGGCGAGACTCACCATGCCCAGATCGTCAAGGGCTGGTGGATGCCAAAGGCGTGGTGCACGAGTAGGTCTACGACGTGATGTGCTCGGATCGCCGCGCCATCACTGACAACCACCGCGGCGATAAGCTGGTCGGCAACATGGTGGACGTCGAACAGGCCACCTCTATAAACAGCATAGGCGATGCTTTGAAGCTCGGTTCGGTCGCATCGTTTTGGGTCATCGAGCGCGTTGTGATACTGGTGTTCGGTAGGGATGTATAGACGTATAGAAGAACGAATTGATAGTATCGGCGACGGTCCAGCTCAAGGGTTCGGATGATACGCTCTGATCAAGGCCAGGATCGGCATGCGGAAAGAAAAGGAGCGATAGTGATGAAACGTCTTGCTGCTGCATTCGTGGGATGTCTGTGGGGCGTGGCGGTTGGAGTCTCGGTCGGAGGGGCGGAGGAAACCGGTGGGGCGCAGGCTGATCGGTGGTCATTTACGCTTGCCCCCTATGTCTGGGGGACCGGATTAAAAGGGAACATTAGAGCGTTGCCTCCGCTGCCGAGTTCCAACGTGAATGCTTCGTTCGGGGATATCGTGGAGAATCTTGACCTAGGATTCATGACCAAAGCAGAATTGCGCAAGGGACGATGGGGCATCCTGACAGACATCATGTGGACCAAGGTCTCAGCCGATGGATCTACGCCGGGCCCCCTCTTTAGCAGTACACGTCTCGATTCTGAGACGCTTATGGCCACGGTTGCCGTCGCCTTTCGGATGGCCGAAAACGAGCGCGCATGGCTGGATTTGGTTGCAGGAGTCCGCGGATATTATGTCAATACCGATTTGAACTTGAGGGCAGGATTGTTGCCGGAACGGACCCTTTCCGATAGCACGGGGTGGGTAGACGGATTGGCAGGGTTGAGAGGTCGAGTCAATATTTGGAAAGGCTTGTATCTCAGCGCCACAACATTGGCAGGCGGAGGAGGCTCAAACATCGCCGTGGACCTGACAGGAGGGATGGGGTACGCATTCAACCAGCATATCTCCACCTTTGCTGGCTATCGCTATGTAAAAGTGGACTACAAGAAATCATCAGGATTTGTGTGGGACGTAGAATACAAGGGGCCGTTCCTCGGCATGGCGTTTACATTTTAGGATAGTCTTAAAGTAGGACTGATCACCTAGGTAAGGTCTGATTTATTCTCATCCGGGTCTATGGTATGGATGGCCCAGCACCAAATGGGAGGCCCGCCATGCAACAACAGACCTTCGCCGAAGCCAGCTTTGAACCGTACCGGAAACCCGTTCGGTGGATTTTCCGAAGCGTACTTCGGATCGTTAAGCCATCCATTCTCGTCACCACCAGAGCAGCGGTTCTGGTTCTCATGACTCTGATCTCGGCGGGCTTATGGTACGAGCGACCGGCGCTTGCGGAGGTCACAGTCAATGGCCGCGCTAGCCTTTTCTATACGGATGTGGACGACGACTGGTGGTCTCCGCCGCGACGGCGTTGTGGGTCACTATTCTGCTATGTGCCGCTGGGTACGTACGGAGGTGTCCGACTGGGAAGTATCAGGAAGAAGGCGAGAATTCACTGCTTGAAGCCGCGCAGACTCTGGCATTTGCCAGGGCTTCGGCAAACGGGTGGGGGGTCCCCCATTCACAACGGCATTGCCGGATGCGCGAGTGTCAGGCTATAGGCTGACACTCCGGATGAGAAAGATGTGAGGACGACAGCATGCCAGGCACCACAATCTGCCCACAACCCCGTTACCCTGTGACTCCGTGCCGTCGGCTCCAACGGGGGTCCGCGTGTTTTGCAATAGCCATAGGCTTGACCGTCGTGTTTTGGGGATGCGCCACAGTGCCACGCCAATATGTGCGGATGGCAGAGCCCGGTGCTACGCTCACCGAGCTGATCGCCCATCCGGAGCTGTATCACACGAAAGTGGCGCTGTTGGGGGGGGGCGATCGTTGAAGAAGAAGAGACTGAGGAGTATCTCTGGTTGCGTCTAAGAAACCGGCCTTTGGACCAAGATTATGTGCCGCATCTTCCTATCGACATGGATGGTCCCGAAGGGGGCTACTACTGGGTGATGGTTGCCAAGCAACAGCTCCCCCCTGAGTATCGACAGTGGGTGCGAATGACGGTGGCTGGACGAGTAACGGGCACGCAGCGATACGAGAACGAGCCGGTGCTGTGGCTCCTCTATGTACGAGGGTGGGGGGCGCGTGTGGAGCATCACGGGATTTGGGAGCATATGGATCCCAATTATATCCCTTCGGTTCCAGGCTTTATTCCTGAGGTGCCAGGACGGTATCTGAGGTGAGTTCGGATGAGGTCAGTTTTTCGCCTTTCAGGGGGAGCTCAACTTGCACAGCGCCAACCAGACCGTTCATGACTCGTGCGGTGCCTAAGGATTCTTTACGCAGGGGCAGTTCACTTTGCACCTTTCTCTGAGGGATCCTCGCGACAGCCACGAAGGAGGTGCTTCATCGTGTCTGCCAGGGATGTGATGGCGCCCTTGGTATAATCCCACGCCGCGGTCTCGATGCTATAGGAGAGGTCTTCTGTCGGGCCTTTGATCCGGACGGCAAACGGAAGGGCCGTAAATCCGTCAGGCGTCTTCAGCAGCGCCGACATGCAGGGGATCTTAATCTTGTTTCCAAGGGAGGGACCGATTTTCACGAAAATCCGCCCATCGACTTTGCTGTCGGGTGAGACAGACATGTCGCCTTCGAGCGTGGCGATGGGTCCAGTGGCAGTCAGGGAATCGGCGTGGATCCATCCATCTTCCAGGCGCACTTTGCCCTGCAAGTCAGCAAACCCCATCTGGTCGAGTTCCTGAATATGCGTGTAATTTGCGAGAAAGTGCAGCACGGGGGATCGGATGAATTGTCCGTCCGCGACTGTGAAATCAATGTTTCCGGTAAGATGCTTTCCGAAGGGCGCTTCATTCGATCGGCCATGTCCGGAGGTCGTCAAAGATCCGGTTCCTCTGAGTTTGGCCGCCTGGCCTGGTTCCGCTGCTTGCAGGATGGTTTCGACGCTCAACCCCTGGCCTTTGCCGGACCAGGTGAAGGCCGTGTTTCTGTCCTGCCGCACAAGGGTCACGGTTGCTTCCACCTGCCCTTTCGCGAATCCCGTTGGTTCCAGGTTGACCTCCAGCTGCGCTCCGGTTCCTTTCGCGACCAGACGACCAGGTCCGATCTTCAGTGTGCGGTAGGAGACGGACCCAATCGACAACTCGGCATCGAGGTTCGCGAGTAGTGGTGGGCTGTTCGATGGTTCCCGTTGACCTCCCCGATCCTTCTTCCCGGCCTGATTCGTCATGGTTTGCGGCCTGGGCTCAGGATCCGAGAACAACGCCTCATACCAGGCAGCATCAAGCGCGGCGATCTCTCCCCTGAGTTGTGCGCCCGGTGGTCCTGCGATTCTCACGGTGCCGCTGGCAGTCACGCGATCAGCCCGGCCACCAGGGCGGTCGGTGGTCATGGTCAAAGCCGCTGCGCGAATTTCATCATCATGTCGGCTCAGGTCATGCTCGATACGAAGGGTAGTCGCATTGGGCCCTCCGTCTTCTCCTTTCCGTGCGAGGCGAATCGGACCGAGTGTTTCCTGACCGCGAACGACGAGACTCCCACTGGCGGAATTCCTAGCGATGGCGACATTGGCATTGAGCAGTAGGGGGCCATGGTCTCGTCCCGGGAATATTCTGAATATGTCCACGAGTGGTGCGGTATCCAAGTCTTTGGTCGCGACAGTGATGACGCCGCCTTGATGGGAGGGCGCGATCGGCCAGGTTCCCGACAGATTTAGTGTTCCGGCTGTCTTACCTTGCGAATCCAGAGTTACGACGATCCTCTTGAACTCGAGGTCCGTCCCTGCCGCATTGAGTTCCAGGGTCGCTTGTGTGAGAAGTGAATATGTGAGGAATTGATCCTGCGAGGGCTGGAACCGAAATTCTCGAATGCGAATCGTAGCCTCAGCTGAAATAGGGGACTGCTGTCCGCGACCGCTCAGACGTCCTTCAGCCGAGACTTTGCCTCCTGTGAAACCTTTGCGTTGCCCTTCGTCAAGTAATCCGATCCCGTCGAGAAGTTTTGCCATATTGTCGGCATTGAATGTGACCGCGAGATTCGTGGAACCGTCATTAACGTCTGTTTGGCCGGTGAATTCCGCCTCCGCGATCAGGCTTGTTGCCGCTCGGGCTTTGACGCGCAGAGCCTCCAGCCGAATACGAGAGAACTCCGTGATCGAGGCATATACCCTGCTGCGCATAACCAGAGGAGTGCTGATGTGGATGGTTCCCGTATCAAGACGCAGGTCTGTGATGTCGAGCGAACCGGTAACGGATAGGATGCTCGCGCCTTCCTGCCCCTGAATGACCCAACGTCCGTCGATGACGCCGGTCTTCATCGAGTCCAACGCCGAGATTCCCCAGACCGCCAGTCGCGGTCTGAGCTGGTCAATTCCAAGATGGCGCACCTCTACAGTGAAGTTGGCGACCTGGCCATTCGGCGATTGAGGTTTCTTCCCATCTGGCTCCTTACCTGGAAGAACAAAGTGAACGGGTTTGTCCAATGCAGCAGTGATCACGGGGCGAGACCGCTCAAGTTCTTGCAACAGTATTTTTTCCAAACGAAGGACACCAGTCGTACGGTCGAAGCTGCCGGATTGCGAGACCGCCAGGTCCAGGGGGACAGGCGCGTGATGCAGCTCGGGAAACCGTAGACTGACCTGATTGCCGCGGAGATCGATCGCCCAACTGATCAGGTCTCCGTTCGTCTTGACCTCGGCTTTCCCGTTGAAGCGGGCGCGGTCGATGCGGACGTCGCTCCAGAGAGCGAGCAGTGGATTGCACGCTTCACCGGGCAGGTCTGCGAGTGTGAGCGATCCCCCCAGCCTCGGGTCTCTCGATGGCGCTTTTAGGTTAATGGCTCCGGACAGCCGTACTGTCCCCACAGACCGGTCGTGGACTGAAGCCGTCATCATCCCGGAATGCAGCTGAAGCATGGTCAGATTGGTGACTGTCCCATGGATGTCAGTGTCAAACTTCAACGGTGCGTTGTCGGCGCGCTTGTCCGCACTGCCCATCCTTACATTCGAGATCGTGAGGCGAGTGTTCAGGTCTATTGCGTTGCCGTTGTCGCGACTGGAAACAGTGGCGACGCCCCTTAATTGTCCTGTTCGGACGCCTGGTAATCCCTTCCAGCTGAAGACAGCACCCCATTGGCGTAGTTCTGCAACGTCGATATCGTAGACCGTGAGCATCCAATCAGCCTGAGAGGCATTCTGAGTGGAGACGCCTGCGCGCGTCACACCGTCGGTGTCGAGGTTGATCGTCACAGGATGTTTCAGCTCTCCCGCAAGCCGGACGTGATCACCCTCCGCAACGCGCAGCTCGAGTATGTCCAAGGTACCATTGCGAGAGGCGACATCGAATATCCCTGTCTGTGCCACGTCGATATCCAGCGGTGGAGTCGTGTTCTCCCCTAAGACGGCCTGTAGTTTCTGCCCCGTGAATGTGGAGCGAATATCGTACCGCTCTCCAATGGCATGCATATAGAGGGAACCGCCCATGTGGGCTGAACGAAGACGGAATACTCCAGCGTTGTTCTGAAAGAGATTGAACGCGGCATCAGTTATTTCTTGAATCTTCATCTCGACGTCCATGACTGTACCGTCGGGTGACGGGGTTCGCGTGAACGTAAGCGACAAGGCGCCGAGAGATGTTTCGCCTTCTCGAAGCGTTAACGATGAGTCGGCGTGCACAGTCGCTTGCATGAAGTCATAGTGACCTGACAGCGTCTGATCGAGCCTCAGCGCAGTGGATCCGGCCAAGGCCACATGCCCGGGCCATTCCCGAACTGTCAACTCATTCGCAAGATCCCACTTCAACTGCCAGCTATCGGAACTTTCCGCAAGATTGCCGGTCACGAGGAGTGCACCGGCCCAGCGGGTCTGGCTTGCAGATCGCTTCAATGCCATCTCGCTGCTAACGGTGATGGTTCCGGTTCGACCAGGCCTGACATTATCGATGGCCACTTGCATGTCTTGTGCCGTAAAATCATCACTGCCTGTTTGGATCGACAGCGTGACGTTCTCCAGCCGCGCGCGTTGAACAGCAAATGGGACCATCACCGCAGTTGTGCCGGACGTCGTCACCGTTGGATGGCGTTGTTGCGGAGGGGATGTCATCCCCGATGTCATGTGCAGTTTGCCATTCTTCAGGTCGAGTGCTTCCACAAGGAGAAGGCGTTGGCGCAGCCATGCCATCACGGAAATCTGAACAAGAAGCTGATCGATCTGCACCGATAGGCCGACGTCGGGTTGTTGGTACGAGAGCCCTGCCAGTTTGAGTGCGGCTGGGAAGGTGAGCGAGCCTTTCTGAATCTCCAGTTGGCCCGGGATGAATCGTTCTAGGAGGGGAACGATCAGGTGCTTGAATGCATGCTGCGTTTGCAAGTAGAGCGTAAGCGAGGCCAGGCATAGACCTATTCCGGAGAGGACGAGGAGAAACTTGCGCCATCGAGGGATACGGCCGCTGGAATCAACGTCTGCCACGACGATCTCTTACACGGTACGGTTCCTTTTATGCAACTCGAGGCGGCCTGCACGGCCTGCACGAGCGATTGACTCTGTGTCGCAATGATATTATTCTGCTCCGCCGTGTGGCCGATGGGCTGCGTTCCCGTACAAGATCTGGTTGCCGCCGTTTTATTCCTTGCCGGATGACAGAATTGAGAACAGAACATTCCCGAATTGGTCGCTTCCTTCCCCTATCGGTTCTTCTTTTCGCGACAATAGGATTGCTATTTGCGGGATTTCAGCCGGCAGGCGCCGAAGAGTCCACATCCCAAGAAAGCCTGCCCGATCGATTTATGGTTCGCGGTGGTTGGGGCTACATCTTCAGTGCCGACACCGTCCTCGGCATCAACGGTTCCTCCGGCATTGGCGCCACGGTGGACTTGAGCAGGGCGCTCAAGACGCAACGTGAGGACAATGCATGGAGGATCGATACTCGTTTTCGCTTTAATCCGAAACACAGCATTGGGTTCAGTTACTACGACGTAAGTCGAAGTGGGTTCGCGGAAATCACCGACAAGATTACCGTCGGCGACACGACCTACGGTGTCGGATCGCAGCTGAGGAACAACCTGGATATTGGGCTGTATCGGTTCTTCTATAACTACTCGTTTCACCACGATGACAAGGTAGAACTGGCCGCAAGTGTCGGCATGTATATTGCCGACATCAAAGTCAGCTTCTCGGGGAATTTTAGCTGTACCGGATCCCCAAGTTGTACTGGTACTTCTCAGACGGTATTGTCCGAAGACGGGAGATTGTTTGCGCCGATGCCACCATCGGTTTGCTGGTGAATTACAACTTTACGCCACGCCTGGTCGGTCAGGCGCGCTTCGATTGGTTTTATGTTGAGTTTAGCAATTTAAGGGATTCATGACCGAGATGTACCTTGGTTTGGAGTATCGACTCTTCAAGCATTTGGCGGTCGGAGCGGCCTTTAACCGGCTGGACGTCGATCTAAAATACGAACCGGATAAAGCAAGTGGATGGCAAGTACGTAACGATTGGAATATGCTGTATCTGTTCGGTTCGCTGTATTTTTAGGTGGACGGTAAGCGCATGTGGTTGCGGGGCACACGCCGGATGGAGGATTGAAAGAGTATGGGGGAAACTATTCGAACAGCGACAGTACTGATCGGCCTGACTCTATTGGCTCTGGTGGTCCAAGGGTGTCAATCGCTTGGTCCCGCGCCGAAGCAACAGTGGAGCCCTCAACCCATTGAATCCTTCGGTTCGGTCGCCGGCAAATGGACCGGGCTCATAGTGAACCACCCGAAGTCGCTCAAAGACGACTGGGTTCGTTTGTCCATCGGTAATGATGGACGCTATGATTTTGCGACCTATCGCACCATAGGGGTGTTCAGCGGGCGCGGGCAATTCACGTTGACCGAGGGACAGTTGACCGTGACGACCGAGCGGGGTTCGGCCACCGGCTCGTTGTTTGTATCGGACGGTTCACGCATGCTGCGGGTCATCGGAATCATGGGAAACGGTACAGAATATACTGCCGAACTAGAGCCTTCCAAATGAGTTCCCG
>Ga0224495_10001713_pt1 | contig 15155 bp, 12 predicted proteins | sample SF_Jul11_sed_USG_FD_168128 | JGI IMG/M metagenome (GOLD analysis project Ga0224495, IMG submission 168128) | Sediment microbial communities from San Francisco Bay, California, United States - SF_Jul11_sed_USGS_4_1 | ecosystem: Environmental > Aquatic > Marine > Sediment | place: USA: California... | reverse complement strand
TGCGGACTTTGGGTGTGGAGATACCGGAGGGGAATGCGAAGGCATTGATTGAGGACCTGGCGGAATGCCGGAACTCCCGCACGGGTGTGGAGCGGTTCCTGGTGGTGGCCGACGGCTTGCTGGATTGCTTTTTTCCCGGCGGCGAGGGTGTGGAGCGTGAGCGGGGCCTCCTCCAGGGGTTCCGGCACTGGTCGGGGGATTGGGAGGAAGGCATCCTGAAACTCCGGGATACGGAATACCATCTGCTGGTGTGTTTGCCTCTGGGTGCGATGCTGAGGCGGGTGGAAAGCGCCTGTCTGGCCCTGCCGGAGCGCGAAGCCCTGCGCATCAGCCATATTTACCGCTCCCCGCTGCTCTCGCCGCGATTCATGAGTCAAGTGTTGCATCTGGTTGCCAGCGGCAAAGCGCCTGGTGACGCATCCGCTATGGATTCCCAGGGCATGAACGGCTGGGTGCGTGACGAGGAAAAAGACTGCCTTTGGAAGCTCTACACCGGTCAGTTGGATGATGTGGATTATCCCTTCGAGCGCGTATTGCCCCAACCCTGGATGTATCCCTTGCCGGATCTGATGCGGCGATTGCATGCCGTGTTACGGCGCCGGTTCACCAGTTATCTGGCGTCGAACCGGAGCCAGGCGGTGGATTATGCCCTGGAAGTATTTCGCCGGGTTGGAGACGAGTCGCTGGTGCCCGCGCTGCTGGAGCATTTTGAATCCTTGATCACGCGGCATTATCATTCCTTCATCGAGTTGATGACCCATTTGCCCCATCAGGATTTCCTGCCCCCTTTGTTGTCCTACTACCGGGAGGGAGAGACCGATTTGAGGCAGTTGATCCGTTTCATCTGCGATGTCCATTCCCGCGTCTACCCCGCTGCGGTGAAGGTCGCCACAGAGGATGAGACTCCGGTACCCGCCTTGTCCACCTTGCGTTTACGCTGCCCCGCATGCGGAGGGGCCTATCAATACCGCCCCAAACAATTGTTCGTGAATGAGGATCGGATTGAGCAACGGCAGATTCCCACACCCAACGACCTGTGGAGTCCGGAGCCGCTGCATTGCAAACAATGCCAGGCCCTGGTGCCCCTGGCTCCCGATGAGCGTTACCTGGCGGATCTGTTTTCTGAATTGCTCGCCCGCCGGATGATGCGATCAGAGCCCCCCGCGGCCATGAATCCGGATCTGCTCATGCTGGTGTCGTTTCCCAAGGTGCATGGGGTCTCCCGTCACCCCGAGGTGTTCATGGAGAGTCTCAAGGCCGCACAGGGCAAAGGCGCTGAGCACATCCGCCTGATGCTGGAGCTGGGGCGGTTTCGAATGGATACGGGTCAACGCGAAGAAGCGCGCGGTCTGTTTACCCGGCTGCTGTCCGGACCCGTCCCCTGTCCGCAGGCCTTGTTCTATCTGGGTCTGATCGCATTTCAGGAACGCAATCTTTACCAGGCCCGGATCTATTTTTCCCGGTTGGTGCAGACCAGCGCACCCGAGGATTTTCAGGACGAACTGGACAACCCGGTAGACATGGCACACCATTATTTAAAGCTATTGGACAAACGGGAATTCAAACGGTCTCAATTTCAGATCGTGGACAATTGACTCCCCCGGACGCCCTGAGCCCTCACCCTGCGCCCATGACTCGGCAAACGCCCCCACCGGTTTACTTGGATTACAACGCCACGGCGCCGCTGCTGCCCGCCGCACGGCAAGCCATGGAAGCCAGTTTGGACGCCGTTTCCGGGAATCCATCCAGCCCCCATGGTTTTGGGCAGTCGGCTCGCGCCGCGCTGGAGGGGCATCGCGCCGTGCTGGCGGAGTTGACGGGCTGGGAACGCGCGGAAGTGCTGTTCACCAGTGGCGGCACGGAATCGAACAATACCCTGCTGCGGTCCTGGGGTCAGGGAAGGCGCCCTGGGCACATCCTCACTACGCCCGTGGAACACCCCAGCATCCTCCGCACCGTGGACTGGCTGAAGGATCAGGGCATGGCGGTGAGCTATCTCCCGGTGGATACCCAGGGCGTGGTCCGGGTGGAAGCTTTGGCCGATCTGCTCCGTCCCGATACCCGGATGGTTTCGGTGATGGCCGCCAACAATGAGACGGGAGTGGTGCAGCCCCTGCAAGCGGTAGCCGCGGAACTGCGCAGGTTGGACCCGGAGCGGCGGGTCTGGCTGCATACGGACGCATCGCAAGCCCTGGGACGAATCCCCCTGATGCTGAAAGCCTGGGGATTTGATGCCGTGACCCTGACGGCGCATAAGCTGGGTGGACCGAAGGGAATTGGAGCCATGATTCTGCGGCGGGGCCGGGAACTGGCTCCCCTGCTGCTGGGCGGGCGGCAGGAGCGAGGTCAGCGGGCGGGTACGGAAAGTGTCTTTCTTGCGGCCGGGTTTGCCGCCGCCGCTCAGTGGGCCTGCGCGAATCTGACGGAAAACACCCGCCGGTGGACCGCGCTGCGGGACCGTCTGGAGTCGCGTCTATCCGGGCTTGAGGGATTTTTTATCAATGGCCTGGGCGCGCCCCGGCTCCCCAATACCTCCAGCCTGGGAATGGCCGGGCTTGACGCCCAGAGTCTGCTTGTGGCGCTGGACCTGCATGGTGTGGGGGTATCCGCTGGCTCAGCCTGCTCCTCCGGAGCCGTGGAACCCAGCCATGTGCTGCGCGCCATGGGTGTATCCGAGGATAGCCTTCGGGGCTCCCTGCGCATTAGCCTGGGCCACGCCACCACCGAGGCTGAAGTGGACCGCTGTGTAACCGTATTGCAACAGGAAACGGGCCGGCTGAGAACCACCCGTGCGGCGATGGCCTGACAGGAGCACTAGGATGACCCAAATCACTACACACTTCCCAAACACCAGTCTCCGGCTGGGCGCCCGCCATTTCGCGGCGGCATGGAAACTTCTAGGGGTGCTGGGATTGGGGCTGCTGCTGTCTCCCGTGCCGCCCGCCGCCGCCCAGGGCGTACCCCAACCCCAGGTTCCTGCTCAGCCCTCCGTCACGGCCCAGCCCGCCCCCCAGGCTTCGGAGACCTCCCAAGCCGTTTTGCCCGTTCTGAAACCCAACGCCCGGGAGGAGCCAAAGAAGAATCCCCTGGACTTTAAGCCTATTCCCTCGCTCAACCTGGTGGAACTCAAGCGGATGATACAGATTGCCCGGGAATCTGGACTTGCTGACGAACAGGTGAGTGAAATCATCATCGAGGATGTGGATGGGCGAAAAATAAAGGCCCTGGACTATATCGTTGGCTACGAACGCTGGCGCAAGGCCCAAAAAGCTCAGGAACGCCTCAAAGAAACCAAGGTGTATCTGACGCCTCAGGATGTATTGACAGAACTGAACGCCACCCAGGCCAAGGATGTGAACCGGCTGCGGGATGAATTGCTGCTGGTGGATTGAACCCCCATCACCCCGTGGGGGAGCCTTCGCCGGGGGAACCGGATGCCAACAGGCCCGTTCGGCATCCCCTTAGCATCGCCTCGCCACCGCCTCAGCCCACGTCCGTGAAGCCCGCTGACCCGTTCGTCCACGCAGCGTTTCACTTCAGTGTGGCCAGCCTGCCCGCCAGCCAATTCCGAATCAAGGGCACTTCATGCTCCGGATCCATCGTATGGGTCTTGGGAAACTCGTGCCATTCCAGGTTTACACCCAGCGAGCGCAGATGCGCCATCTGAGCGCGGGTGCGCTCCAGCGGCAGCAGTTCATCATAGGTCCCATGGGTAACCAACACCGCTTGCTCACGGGCGCAGGGGTGCATTTCAGCGCCCAGTTTCTCAGGCGCAAAGACATACCCGCTCACCCCGACGACTCCCAGCAATCTCTGATCATGGCGCATGGCAAAATCCAGGGACATGAGGCACCCCTGGGAAAAGCCGAACATCAGGATTCTTTCTGAAGCCCAGCCCTGGGCTTCGAGTTCCGCGAACAGGGTGGTCAATAGCCCGCGGCTGCGCACCACCCCAAGCTCGGGCTGCTCCAGATCATACCAGGCGAATCCCGAATAATAGCGATCTGGTGCGTTGAGAAGCAGGTAATTCAGGCGGGGCAGTGCCAGGTATTCCGGTAGCCAGGTGAAGCCCTCCAGGCTGTCACCCAACCCGTGCAGCACAAGCATCAGCGGCCCCCCCTCGCGCGCAGACGGGTCCGATGCCCCCACGAACTGCGAGGAGAACCGACTGATCCGAGGGGACGACAGCGATGCAGGGTTCATGCGGGGTTGTGAGAATGGGAAGGGGGTGAGCAAACGGAACGTCAGGACTCAGAATAGCCAGGACAGGGTAATGGAGTGAGTGGAGTTCACCTGGTTGCGTACAACGGGGTTGGGAACGAGAACATCGGTTTCAGAATCCGTGCGGGAATACCGGGCCGTAAGGCTGTACCCTTCGGCGGCAATCCACCCCATGTCACTATTCATCGTGGCCACCCGCAGCACCTGGGGATTGGTATCCCTGAGCACGCTGCTTCCACCGCCCACCAGGAAATGATCCCACAAAATAACCTGGGTGGCTCCGTGCACCAGGGTCATCCCCTGTCCCAGCCCCATTCCGAAATCGGCTTTTTTGACCATTCCCGCTTCCAGGTATATCCGATGCAGCCCTTTGGTGCGAATGGCTGCGCCCAGCTGAAAAATATTGCGCTCCAAAAGCAGGTCGGGAAAGGGGGTGTTGGGGAGCCGGTTTTTTTGCCGCACCTCCTCCTTGCCCGCCGCGTAACCCAGATGAAACCACTCCAGCAGGTTAACGGAAAATCCCAGCAGGTCTTCCACCGATCGGGTTTCCCAATCCTGGAAATTGGCTGGATCCTCATTCCGCAAAAACTCCCGGCGGGTGATGGTGCTGACTCCGAAGTTGATCTTCTCCGCGACTTTGAATCCAATGCGGAAGGCCCGCCGATTTTGCTTTTGCTGGAGGTAGAGCTGGTTATCCGATAAGTCGATCCAATCCATTCCCAGAGCCACCCGGTCCCAGATCAATCCCGCACCGGCGTAGTGACCCTTCATGAACAGGGGGCGGCCCAGCAGACCCAGGTTATTGTTTGCCTCATGCGTGAAGCTTCCCGCCGCCACCCGATCCGAGGAACCCCAGAATACCGCCGCGGGATTGTCCGGCACCAGCGTAGTGGCCATCACTCCGCCATATTCAGGGGCCACCAGGCGCAACGTGGCGGGAAGAAAATCCTCCGTGGCGGTTTCGGCCCGCACCCCGCCACTCGACGTCACCATCATGGTCAACGTTCCAAGAAACAGTAGCAGTTGATATGCGGTCCTCATCACGGGCACCTGAGCTTGCAAAAAGATTTCCAATGGTTCAGTTCTGAAGCGTTGTCCATTATAGATTAAAATCATGACGTTGTCATTGGGAACCTTCGCGCCAAATCCGCTGAAACCCGCTCAATGCGGTGTGCGGCCCAAAGACTTTGCCTCACGGCCCCTCCGGTGGGGGAGTCCTGCTGATCCAGTGGCGTTATCGGCAAATTCCAGTAAAAACTTGAATCCGGGGAGAACGCACCAGGAGAACCCTTCGGAATTGGGTTGGTTCGTCCGTGGGTTCCTGGTACAGGTTGCTTTACAACCCATCACGGACACCCCCTAGACCCGGGTAGCACCTCCCTCAGGGGTCTCGTGGCCGGTTGCACCCGGAAATGGCACTCAGGAGAACCCATGACGGATCTGCCGCTGACTCACCTCACCCTGCCGATCAACGGATTCCGCATGCATGTGGTCACCGCGGGCGCGGGCAAGCCCCTGTACCTGCTGCACGGCTACCCGCAAAGCTGGTACATGTGGCGCAAGCTGGCCCCCATGCTGGCCCGCAATTACCGGCTGGTCATGCCGGACCTGCGGGGCTATGGCGACAGTGAGAAGCCCCCGCACGGTTACGACAAGCGCACCATGGCCGCTGACCTCCGCGCCCTGGCTGAGGCGCTGGGGGACACGCGTTTCGCGCTGATCGGGCATGACCGGGGCGCACGGGTGGCCCACCGCTATGCCCTGGACCACGGCGATACCCTGGCCGCTGTAGCCGTGCTGGACATCCTGCCCACCCGAACCATTTTCGATACCCTCAACAAGGATTCCGCCCTGTCCACCTGGCACTGGCTCTTTCTGCCCCAGGTGAACCTGGCCGAGCGGCTGATCTCCGCCGAGCCGGAGGCCGTGCTGCGGCATTTCTTCCGCGACTGGTGCGGCGAACTGACGGCCATCGAGGAGGCGGCCGTGCAGGAATACCTGCGCGTGTTCCGGCTGCCCGGCACCATCCGGGCCACCTGCATGGACTACCTGGCGGGGTCCAGCACCGACCTGGAGCACGACACGGCGGACGAGAAGGCGCGGGTGCAGGCGCCGCTGCTGGCGCTGTGGGGCGCGCTGAGCAAGCTCACCAAGCGCGACGTGCTGGCCGCCTGGAAAGAGAAGGCCGTGAAGGTCCGCGGCCGCGCCATCGAGGGCTCGGGACACTTCATTCCCGAGGAGCAGCCGGAAATCCTCGCGCGGCACCTGCTGGAATTTCTGGAGGCGGCGTATTGAGTGAACTGCGATAGCGGTACAATCTCAGCGGAGGGTCTGATCCTTCCCCGCCGTCCGGAGGCGGAAGTCCCGCGTCACACCATGGGAGTCACAATGCGCGCACAACGATGCTGTTTTGCACTTCTGGCCGTTCTTCTTGTTTCACCGGGTGCCGGTCACGTCCTGGCTGCGGAACCCCTGCCCATCTTCGATACGCATTTGCATTATTCCGAGAGCGCCTGGAGCGCCCATCCCCCTGCGGATGTGCTGTCCCTGCTGCGCACCGGAGGCGTGGAACGGGCACTGACCTCCAGCTCGCCGGATGACGGCACGATCACCCTGCACCGGGCGGACGCCCACGTGTTCATTCCCGTGCTGCGGCCCTACCGGGGCGGCATCGGCACCGGAAACTGGATGGACGATGCGGAGACCCCCGCCTACCTCGCCACGCGCCTGAAACTGGGCGTTCACCAGGGCCTCGGAGAGTTTCATCTCCACGGCGCATCCCAGGCCGGCACCCCCACCGTGCGCGCGGTGGTGGGTCTGGCAGGCAAGCACCGCCTGTTCCTGCACGTTCACGCGGGCGCGGAGGTGGTGGAGGCGCTCTATCGGCAGGATGCCGCGCTGCGCATTCTCTGGGCGCATGGGGGCTTCGAGGCGCCGGAGCGGATTGCGCAGTTCCTGCGGCGCTATCCCCTGCTGCTGGTGGATACGGCGTTCCGGGACGGCGACATGCTGTCGGAGGGGAAGATGGACCCGGCCTGGCTGGCCCTGTTCCGCGAGTTTCCCGAGCGCATCATGATCGGCTCGGACACCTACGTCACCTCGCGCTGGGACGGCTATCTGGACATTCTGGCCCAGCAGCGCCGCTGGCTGGCCGCGCTGCCGGAAGCCCTGGCGAAAAGGCTGGCCCACGAGAATGCGCGCAAGCATTTTGGGGGGAAGTGAGGGCTGACCAGAAACACACTCCTAAGCGGAATTTCATGCCACCTAAGATTACCATTTACACACGCTCACAGTGGCGGAAGTGGCTAACACGGAACAACCAAACGAAGGAACAGGTGATGCTGATCTCCTACAAAAAGCACACGGGGAAATCAGCCATTACTCACCGGGAGTCCGTGGAGGAAGCGGTGTGCTTTGGCTGGATCGACACCATCATGAAGTCAATCGATGAGGACCGCTTTGGCCGCATTTTTGTACGCCGGAAACCCGGGGCTAATTGGAGCAAGAATACCTTACGGTATGCTGAGGAGATGATTGCCGCCGGAAAAATGACCGCAGAGGGGCTGGCCGCGTTTAGGATGGGCGTAAAAAAGAAGCCGATTGACCATGACCGGCCTGGGGAGTGGACCGTGCCGGATGACTTAGGGCTTGCACTTTCAAACAATCCGGCTGCCTTGCGGGTGTTCCAGGCCTATCCCCCGTCAGTGAAAAAAACACACCTAAGCTGGCTGTTCACTGCGAAGAAACCGGAAACACGGGAAAAACGTATCCGAAAGATAATTGATGCAGCTGAAAACGGAAAACGAGTCTGGTGAAATCTGCGAGGGTCTTTCATTGCAGAGGGGAAGTCCCCCCTATTTCCAGCGATAGCCCAGGGAAAGCCGGGTGCCGCTGATGGTCACCGTGGGGCCAGCCTCCACGGGCAGGCGCTGCGCCCGGAGGGCACGGAGCGCCAGGAACCAGCGCCCCTGGCCTTCCAGCCCCAGGGTCAGCGCCCGGCACGAGCCCGCGCCGCCGATCTGAAACGAGGTGGCCCCTTCCGCCGCCGTCAGCGCGCAGCGTGCGAACTGGCCGCCGATCCACAACGCGCCCAGCCACAGCCGCGCCTCCAGCCCCAGCGAATCCAGCACGAAGTAGCGCACGGCGGGCTGCGCGGGCAGCACCGCCTCGCCCTTGGCCTCGTCGAGCAGCAGCAGCAGCGAAAAGGCGGAACCCAGCGCCCATTGGTAGTCCAGGCTTCCGCCCGCCCGCAGGGTGCTGTAGGCATATCCGGTGCCGGTGTCAACCACGTCAGCGCGGTCCGAACCGAATTGCAGACCCAACCCGTTTCCGGGCTTGGCCTGTACCGTCAGCGCCACGCTCAGCGCGAAGCCCAGCACACACACCGTTCGCAAACAGGTTCCCATGGCACACTCCTCGGTGGATGCCTGCGCCGTCTCAGAAGCGAACCCCGCCGCGAGGGCGTTACCCCAGCTTCTCCATTTCCGGCCTGAACACGGCCCAGACCTTGGTGCGCAGTTCCGCGAAAAACTCCGTGGTGATGAAGGGCGGGGTGCCCAGGCCGGGGTTGGGCTTCTCGAACACCTGCGCGGGCAGGGTGTAGTCCACGTCCGTGTACCCCTGACGGGCTTCCAGCACCAAGCCGCGCAGGTAGGTGCGGCGCACGGCGGCCAGAAAGTCCTCCTGGCTGATGTCCATTCCCGTGACTTCCTTCAGCGCCGTCAGCTCCTGGGCGTGGTTCATCCCGGCGAACTTGCACGCGCCGGTCAGGTCGTCGCGCACCTGGTACAGCCCTTTCTGCGTGATGGCGTCCACCCAATAGTCCATGCTGGTGTTTCCCTGCAAGGCCAGCAGCAGGAAGGTGGCCATGGACATGTGCCCGCCCGCGATGGCCCAGGGGTAGCCCGGATTGGTGTCCGGCACATAGGCGGGAAGCTCCAGTCCCTTCACCTGCATGGCATAGCCGGTTTCGTTGAGGGATTCCGACAGACGTTTGAGACCCCGGGCCAGCTTGGGGGCGCGGCCATGGCCCATGTCATCGATCAATTGGCGGGCTTTGGCGTAGTCGCCGAATTTCGCGCCGTTCAACAGGGGCGTGTCCGGGTGGCGTGCGTTGTAATCCATCACATAGGCGACGGTGCTGCCCACGGAGATATTGTCCATCCCCAGGTTGTCCACCAGCCGGATCAGATCCGCCGCTTGCGCCGCATCATGAATGCCCAGGTTGGTGCTGAGCAGATTCACGGGCTCGTAGTCGAACTTGGCCATGTACTTGCCCTTGGTGCCGTCGGCCTTCTTCTCGTACACGTTCTTGTGGCAGTTGATTCCGCACCGGAAACAGGACTCGGCCTTGATGACATAGCTTTTTTCCACGGTGTCGCGGGACATGCGCATGGCGGTGTCATCGCCCTTGGGGCGGAAGTTGTTCTCCGGCACGGCGTGCACCTTGTGCAGCGGCTCGTAGTTGGCCCAGGTGCCGCCCATGCCCCCCTTGTCTTTTTCCCGGAACTTGACGGTGCCGGGTCCGGCGTTGATGGCGCGGTTGAGATCGCGCACAACCGGATTGACCTTACCCAGCTTGTCCTTGCTCTGAGCCACGATGGCCAGCAGATTCTTATAGCCCATCATGCTGCCCATGCCCCCCCGGCCCGCGAAGCGGCACTTGTCATCGCCGGTTTTCAATTGGTTTTCCGTGCTCAACGCCACGGAGGCCATGTAGTTGTTCTCATAGGCTTCGCCCGCCTGACCGATCACGGCGAAATGCGCATCCGTGTACCGCTCTTTCAGGCGCATGATCTTTTCGTGGGTATCCAGCCCGCGCAGGTCCTCCGCCGGGAGCAGTTCCACCGCCGGACCATTCTCCGTTTCGCGCACGAGGGCGTATACGGGTTTGCCGGATCGGCCCTCGAACAGCAGTTCATCCACCCCGGCCCACTTCAGCTTGCTGCCGAATTTGCAGCTGGCCATGGACCACATGGCGGCGGGCTTGCCGGCGCTGCTGGCCTTGAGCGGACTGTAGGCGCTGAAGTACACGCGGAGACCCGTCATCACTTCGGTTCCGGTCAGCAGGCCCGTGGTGACCAGCAGGGGATTTTCCGGGCTGTAAGCCTGGCTCACCTTCCGGGTCGTCAAAAAGGGCAGGGCGCGGCCGATGCCCCCCAGCGCTTCCTCCAGGCTGGCGGCCGGGAGTTCGGAAAACTGGGTGGAACCCGAGTTCAGGTTCACTGTGGCGCGGCGGTACACCACATCGCCGGGTTGTGGCGTGGCGGAACGAATGAGGGGCATGAGAAGGTCTCCAAAGAAAAAATAACCCGGATAACCGGTTTAATCGTGTGGATAACCGGGACCTGAAGTCTGGTGGCGAGGTGCGAAAGGGCACCCGGAATTGGGGTGATGGGCACCCCGGGAGGGCGCCAGGGTTAAGGACGCTTTATACCTTGTCAGCAAACCCCAACCCCAGGTAAAACGCAATGGTCCCTGATGGGTCCGGGAGGCACCCGTGACCGGCGGAACCCTAACTCAAAGGCGGCGGAGGCCCCATGACAACGATATTCACCCGCATTATCCGCAAAGAGATTCCCGGAGAGATCGTGTATGAGGACGAACGCGTGGTGGCGTTTCTGGACATTGCACCCCGGGCCGAGGGCCACACCCTGGTGGTGCCGCGGGTGGAAGTGGCCGACTATCACGCTCTGCCCCCGGAGGACGCCGCAGCTTTAGCGCACGCGCTGCAAACCGTGGCGCGGGGCATCACCCGCGCCATGGGCACCCCCCATTACAATCTGATGCTGAACAATGGCACGGCGGCGGGGCAGGTGGTGTTCCATGTGCATTGGCACATCATCCCCCGACGCGAGGGAGAACCCCGCGGCCGCCCCGGGGCCTATCCCCCCGGCCGCATGGCCCAAGTGGCAGCCGCCATTCGCGCCGCGCTGGCTGAGCCCTGAACCTCATGGAAACGCCTGTTGTTGAACCCTGGCCGGGTCCAACCCCGCCGGTGTCCCTCCACAACTTCTGCTGGATTAGGGGGAATTGCGGAACTCCCGTCAAGCGGTCAAACCGAAGGGGATAGGGAGGAGTAGTCACCCCGGGACGGGAGGGATGCGGCTTCGGAGATAGAGCCTCTTTCGCGGGGAAGCGGCCTATTCCCCGCGAAGGTGTTCTTCAGAGGATGGCGCGCTAAAGGCAGTACGCCGCTTGTGGTGGACCCTTCTTTTCAAAGGGAGGATCAGGAAAGGCGGAGGTGTTTATTAATTTCGTCTTGCACTTCATCCATCACCTTGGGGTGGTTCCGGGTCAGGGTCTCCCGAATGATTTCCAGGGAATTGGCAACGCGCATCACTTCCTCATTCTGGGTGCGGGTCAACGAGACGATTTTACTCACCAATCCGCGAAGGAGCGAGTTGTAGTCCTCCAGGGAAACAAAGGCTTTGCCGTCCACATGCAGAATTTGAATGCCGTGGGATTCCAGAAGTTCAAGAGCGTCATCATCAATCAGGGTGTTTGTGTCAAAGTTTGAAGAACTGATCATGGCGATTCTCCATATGTTTTAAATCCAGCAGGGAATTTGTCTTGCAAAATATTCCCCATACTGGGACAGAACAGGTTCGAACTGCTGGAACCCTATGAATACACACTACAAGCCATCCTTGAAAAAACTATGAAGCAATCATGAATTTATTCCCCGGGTACCCGGTCTTTTTCTTCAGGACGCGAGTTCTCCCCGGTGCCATAGCCCCAAAAAGGTGATGAAGAGGTGCGGTGCAGGCAGTGTGGCCGCCTCCGTGTCCTCGCCATCTGTTGCATTTGAATCCTATTGAATTTGAAACACAGTCTCAGTATCAGTTTAAGTGTGACCTTTTTTACCCCTTCGGTTGCTCCCCTAATGAATTATCTGGCTAGGGTTATAACACCAAGGATTGAAAAAGTAAACGTGCCTTTGCTTTCGCTATTTCTTCACACCGGCCAGTTCCTGCAGCAGCCGCCAATTCCGCAATCGGTCCGCCTGAGCCAAAAGCAGGGCTTCGGAGGCTTGGCCTTCGCGGTTGAACTGCTTGGCAAAGCGACCTTCGGAATGCGCAAAGTCTATGAAAGTATAGGGCTTACCGGTTTTACTGTCGGTCATCCAATCCTCGTTCATACCCGGATTGCCCTTCAGACTGATCCGTTCACTCAGACGCTCACCCTTGCGAGGATCGTGAATGAACAGGGGAAAGGCCCGGCTCATCACCGCACGCTTGGCCTGGGTCTGGGATAAGTCATCGGCCACGCCATGCTCGGGCTGGCAGGTGGTGTAAACATTGATCAGCGCGGGACCGGGGAAGGCGTTGGCCTCACGGATGGCCTGGTGAAAATGCGGCAGATACGCCGTGGAAGTCTGGGCCACATATACCTCGCCGTGCATCATGGCGATATTGGAGAGTTCCTTGCGGCGCTCCACCTTGCCGGGCTGCACCCGCCCATGGGGGCTCATCTTGGCATCCTGGCCAGAGAACGAGGCGGTGGACGCCTGCCCCCCGGTGTTGGAGTACACCTGGGTATCCAGCACCAGCACCTTGATGTCCATGCCGCTGGCCAACATGCGGCTGAGGGCCTGAAAGCCGATATCGTACATGGCGCCATCGCCTCCCAGTACCCATAGACGTTTCTGATGCCAGCCCTGTTGATCCCAGCGGGCGCGCACACCCATGGCCACCGTGGGGGCGTTCTCGAACAGGGAGTTGCTCCAGGCCACGCGGTAGGGATTGTAGGGGTAGGTGGAGCCATAAACGGTGTTGCAACCGGTGGCGGCAATGATGGCGATGTCCTCCCGCGCGAACTGCTCGCCCGTGGCGGCCAGCATCATGCGCACCGCGGTGGCCTCACCACACCCCGCGCAGGATCCCGCCCCGCCCACATAAAGCAGGGTGCGGTCCTCTTTCAGCATGGCATCGGCGGGCAGGGACCGGGCCACGAAGCGCTCGGGCGTCTCGGGCAGCGTGCGGATCAGGTCGCAGCGCTCGCGGTAAATGGCCACGCGTCCGCCTTGTTTATTCGTCATTTCCAGCGCGGCGTGGTCTCCGCATACCACCACGCATTCACCGCAGCCCTTGCATTTGGCCGGGTCGACATAAATGGCGAACAACCCGCCCACCTGCCCTTTTTTTTCCAGCAGTCCATGAAATTTGGTGGTTTTGATCCACTGGGCCAGAAACTCCGAACGCTGGGATTCCGATTCCAGGGTCGCCGCCATGCGTTCAACATCCCCGGGTTCCGCCACCTTGCCCAGAATGGCCGTATCCGGGCACGCCACCACGCATTCCATGCAGGCCACGCATCGCTCCGGGTGAAAATGGGGCAGTTCAGGCGAGACATGGGAGAAATCGCGGAAGGTGCCCGTGCCCGGCGGCACGAGGGAGCGGGCTATGCCAATATCGGCGGGCAGCTTATCCTCCTGACCTGTACGGTAGGCGCCGATCACCTGCTCGGAAAACTGGCTCACATACCGGTCCAGGTCTATCTCGAATTCCGTTTGGCTCCATTGCGGGCCGTGAGACTCCAGCGCCTCATGAGCCTCCTTCATCAGAGGGCCATCGCCACTGCCGGAAGGACGGCGCGAGGTGATGCGGGAAACGACCATTCGGTCTTCGTGTTCGCGCGAGGCCATGGGTCAACCCTCCTAATGGGAATGGGAATTTTGAATTTTCATTACGTCCACCATGCCCAGAATCCCGATGGGCTTGGCGGGCATTCCGGAGTCCTCCACCACCACCAGCCGATGGACGTGATGGGAGAGCATTTTTTCCACGGCGTTCTTCAGGGATTCCCCGGGCCAGGTGGTGATGACATCGGGAGTCATGATGTACCGGGGCAGCAGTGCCGGCAGTTCCCCCCGGCCTGCCGCGCTTATGGCGGCGCGGGATAAATCCGTGGTGGAGAGGATGCCTTGCATCTCCCGCTGCTCGTTCACGACAATAATGGCGGAAATGCCTTCGCGGGACATGATGTCCACCACCTGGGGCAGAGGCTCATCCGGACCGCAGGTGATGACACCGTGGTGCATGACATCGGCCACGGAGCGGTTCTGGTAATGGGCATCCTCCTCTTTGATGGAATCCTGCATGAGCGTGGCGGGAACCTCCCGCACTTCGTTAAAGCCGCGGGTCACACAGCGCAGATTGGCCGCCACCACTTCATCGGAGAGCTTGCCAAAGTAATGCCGGAGCGCCTCCTCCGCACCTTTGAGCAGGACGGAATCCTCCATTCCCGCCGCACGCCCAAAAGGGGACACGCGCAGGAACACCCCCAGCAGCACAATCCCCTGCATGCGAATTTCCAGATCTGGCCGGATGGATTCCTCCCGGGCGATTTTCGCCGCATCCATGTAGTACACCCGGGCGTTGGCCAGGCGCAGGGCGTGACGGGCGGGCAACGGAAAGCGCGCCCATAGCGCCGCCGGATCGTCCCGATCCCATTGCAGGAAGGCGATGGCTCCCGGACTCAGGTTCAGGAATGGATTGCCCACATCCAGGGCGTTCACGTTGTTCAAGGGCACGAACTCCGCCTGCGACATTTCGCAATGCGTGCGGATCGGCCCGGGCGATAGCGTCAGGTAATAGTTGGTGGGCAATCCTTTTTTCTCAGAGCCGTATTTGGGGTAGGCCTGCACATGCAGCCCAAACAATTCGCTGGCCACGGTGGCAATAATCTTGTTGGTGGTCACAGACCCATAACCGCCAATCGAATAGCCGCGCATGGAGAACGAACCTTCGGGGCGCACATCCGGCGCTTCCTCGGCTTCCAGGGCCGTGGGGTGGTCAATGTTCAGGCTGAAGTAGCGCCGGTCCCCGCTGCGCATGCGGTCCACCACGGCGATCAGGTCCTCCGGGCGCACATCCCGCGAACCCAGACCGGCAGAGCCGGAAAAGATTTCCGGCACCCGATGAACCTGAGGA
>Ga0224495_10001712_pt1 | contig 15161 bp, 14 predicted proteins | sample SF_Jul11_sed_USG_FD_168128 | JGI IMG/M metagenome (GOLD analysis project Ga0224495, IMG submission 168128) | Sediment microbial communities from San Francisco Bay, California, United States - SF_Jul11_sed_USGS_4_1 | ecosystem: Environmental > Aquatic > Marine > Sediment | place: USA: California... | reverse complement strand
CGCACGAAACAGCAGGCTGATTGGAACAAGTATCAGTTGAAGTTTTGTTGTCTTATACCAGTGGTTTTCCAGCCAGTGCACTTGGATATGCCTTATTTTGGCTGGCTTTGGGTGGTGAAGGTGATGCGTCCGAATCCGGCTTGCCGGGCCGCTTCCATTACATTGATGACGGACTGGTGGGGCGCTTTGGCATCGGCGTTGATGACGATGGTCGGATCGGCTTGCTTGCCGGCGGCATCCTTCAGGGAGGTAGCCATTGTCGCCACTCCGGTAAACACGAGCCCCTGGTTGTTGATGGCATAGTGCTCGGATGCATCCACGGTGACCTGTATGGGTTTATCCTGAGAAGTGGACTCCTTGCCTCCTGCTTCGGGCAAGCTGATCTGCAGTTCGGAAAATTTTGCGTAGCTGGTGGTTACCATCAGGAAGATGAGGATTACCAAAAGCACATCTATCAACGCAATCAGGTTGATTTCGGGTTCATCCCGACTTTGTCCGCGTTGAAAATTCATGAAACTTAACTCTCCCGCTGGCCGTGAACGATCTCAACCAGCTTGATGGCTTGCTGTTCCATTTCAAGGGTCAGACTTTCTGCTTTGGCACGGAAGTGACGGTAAAAGATCATGCTGGGAATTGCCACTATCAATCCGAAAGCGGTGTTGTAGAGCGCCACTGAAATGCCATGCGCAAGGATGGCTGGGTTGTTCCCGGCTGGATTCTGCGAGCCGAATATTTCAATCATGCCAACTACTGTGCCGAACAGGCCCAGTAACGGGCTGATGGAAGCAATTGTTCCCAGGGCAGTCAGGAAGCGGTTCAAGTCGTGTGAAACTGCGCGACCGATTTCTTCAATCGATTCCTTCATGACTTCGGGTGTACTTTTAATGTTTTTGAGACCGGCGGCAAATATCCTTCCTAGCGGGGAGCCTGCACTTAGTTTTGTCAACATTCCTTCGCTCACACCTCTAGTCTTGAGTTCTTTAACCACATCGTTCAGGAGGTCGGAGGGAGCAATTCGACCATTACGCAGGAATAGTGTGCGTTCAATAATCAAGCCGACTGCAATAATGGATGCCAGGATCAAAAACCAGATCGGCCAGCCGGCCGCTTCAACGATTGCAAACACTCGGATCCTCCAAAATATGCTTAAATTATCAAGCCGCAACTGTACCGTGTCACACTCAGTTGAGCAACATTTCTCAGGTGCAGCATGAAGAACAATTAGTTAACTTGCCATTTGAAAAGAGTATTTTAGGTTACCCACAAAATCTGTGGATAACTTTGTGGATGATCCTTGTATAGGGTGCCCTAAGGTGGCGAACCGTAAGGAGTTTTGTTAGTTTGCTTATTTTTTAAAAGGTTGTATTTCGCTTAAAAAACATATAGATAGCGTAAGTCCCTGCTTTTTTCGCGGGGATGTATCGCTCAAAGCGGCAATATTCCTAGAAGTGTGGATTAATTGGGGTTGTCAAGATGAAATTTAATTATTTTTCAGAAGAAAAGAATCGAGTTTTTAAGGTTGCGGAACTCAACTTTGCAATCAAGCAGTTGCTGGAAAGTGACGTTCCTTTATTGTGGGTACGCGGAGAAATTTCAAATTTTGTCAATGCTGCTTCCGGACATTTTTATTTTTCGCTGAAGGATGATCGCGCACAAGTTCGGTGCGTGATGTTCCGGAACAAAAATCAGTTGCTGAAGGAATCAATTGCCAACGGCCAGCAGGTTGAAGTACTAGCTGTCGCCACTTTATATGAGCAGCGTGGCGACTTTCAGTTGACTGTAGAGCAGTTGCGTCCGGCGGGATTGGGAATACTGTATGAACGTTTTGAACAGCTTAAGAATTCATTGCAAGATGAAGGGTTGTTCGCAGCCGACAAGAAGCGTTCGTTATCTGAATATCCAAAATGTATTGGCATTGTTACCTCGCTGCAGGGTGCAGCATTGCGCGACGTGCTCACCACTTTGAAGAAAAGGATGCCCAGTGTGCCGGTGGTGTTATACCCGACCGCTGTTCAGGGCAAGGGTAGCGCCGAGCAGATCGCGCAAGCCATTGTGATAGCCAACCGGCGCAAGGAATGCGATGGTCTGATCGTCTGCCGAGGAGGTGGAAGTATCGAAGACCTGTGGTCGTTCAACGAGGAAGTGGTCGCGCGTGCGATTGCCGCCAGCAATATCCCTATCATCTGCGGGGTTGGTCACGAGACCGACTTTACCATCGCGGATTTCGTTGCCGACGAGCGCGCGCCAACACCTACTGCCGCCGCACAGCGCGCTGTGCCGGATCGGCTAGCCCTGCTCAGGGAATTGCAGGGCCAGGTGCAACACATGCAACGTTCGCAGCGTAACCGTTTGCAGAGTGCGATGCAGGCTGTGGACTATCTTCAACGTCGCCTGGTGCATCCCGAGCAGCAATTGCAGCGACAAGGGCGTCAACTGGGTCAATTGCAGCAACGCATGCAACGTGCCCATGCCTATCGAAAGCAACATCAACATTGGCAGTGGCAATCGTTGGCGCAACGCCTGCGCGCGTCGAGCAGTGATTTCGTACGTTTGCAGGAAAAGCAGGTCACTCTGTCGCAGCGGTTGGTCAAGGCGATGCATGCAGGCCAGTCGCAGCGAGTTGCAAGAGTTGATAACGCAGCGCAGCACCTGGTTATGCTTGATCCAAAGCAAGTATTGGCGCGTGGCTACAGCATGGTGCGGGATGCCCGAGGTGGGGTGGTGTCTGATGTTGAGCGGGTTGCGGTGGGGGATGAGTTGCAGATTACTTTTGCCAAAGGTTGGGTGCGAGCTAAAGTAGAGAGAACGGGGTGAGTTGTCGCTTATCGTGCAAGGTTTACATAGCGTTTCCTGTTCTGCGCGCAATGAATATTCAGCCTTAGATTGATATTGACTCGCCGATGGGGAAGGTGAAGAATTCATCCCTGCAACAGGGACGTAAATTTGATGCAATTCGATAGGGGGCTGAAAACATGAGAAAGCAAATAATCGTTTCGTTAAGCATTATTTTCACCCTGCTTGCACCCAACGTTTACGCCCTATCTGGCGAAACTTGGGAGGTGACCAGCAATACGGAAATGCAAGGAATGGAAAGTTTTTTACCGGAATCTATTGCATCCGTTTGCATGGCTAAAGGCGCTGAAAAGGATCCCGTACAACTGATGAAGCAAAATGGTGACTGTGAATTAACAGACGTTAAAACTACAGGTAGTAAAAAAACATGGAATATGCGATGCAATCAGGACGGGCAAGATATTTCCGGTACTGGTGAGGTTACATACAATGTCGACCGTTATCAGGGAATCTTTCGGCTTAATGGAATGTCGGATGGTCAAGCGGTTAGTATTACGACAAACTATCGGGGAAAACGTGTTGGCACCTCCTGCGATCCCTCCAAGTCTGAGGTTTCCTTAAAAGGGGTGGAGAGCATAAATGAGATGATGGGGATGGCGAACCAGCAAATGGCCAGCGCCATGGCTGAGCAGTGTGAAATCTCGAACTATCAAACCATCGAGTTGATCTCCGGGAGGTTCTTTGGACCAACTGCCGCTTGTCCTGGAAAAGAGAAGTTCGCCTGCAAGATGATCAGCAAAGAGGTTTCCAAGGATGTCGATGTATATGTAAAACTATCCAGGCACGATGACACATCGGATGTTTCAATCTCGACAATTTGCGATATCAATATGTCAGCAGCAAATCGGTCTATCTGCAAAAAAGTGGACAGTGGAAATTATGAATCTCTGGCAGACGCCTGTCCTGATGAAGCAAAAGCATTCGAGGCTGAGCAACGCCATGCGGGTGCAACGGAATCTGCCGGTAGCATTTCTGACAATCCGGTAGGTACTGTCCTCGACAATGCGAAGAAGCTGAAGGGGCTATTTGGTTTCTGAACTGCGCGTACAACATGGGAAATAAAATGGGTAGCTCAGCATCGTATTGTATTTCCCCTGTCTTGAAGCGGTTTGCCCCTGATCGCTGAGTAAACTCGCTTTCCTACGGACTTAGTCAGGGGGATTTAATAATCGGCCTTTGCTATTCAGGGCTGTGGTAATAGGTCCAGCTTGCTCTTTGCGGTATCATCTCCCTTTTTCATCATTGCACTTTCCTTATTGTAATGTCCTCGCCTGAATATATAGACCTTCCACCCTTGTTGAGTGCGCGCGGCACGGTTACGCTGCCCGGCTCAAAGAGTATTTCCAATCGTGTATTGCTGTTGGCGGCATTATCAACGGGTACGACCGAGGTGCGCGATGTACTGCTGTCCGACGATACCGAGCGCATGCTGGATGCCTTGCGCACACTGGGTGTGGCTGTGGAGCAACTCGATAAGCATGTATTCCAAGTGACCGGCTGCAGCGGAGATTTCCCTAATAAAGAAGCAGAACTATTTCTGGGTAATGCGGGTACGGCGTTTCGCCCGCTGACTGCGGCGCTGGCTTTGTCTGGAGGCAATTACAGGTTATCTGGTGTGGAACGTATGCACGAGCGCCCCATTGGCGATCTGGTGGATGCGTTGCGACAACTGGGTGCGAACATACGTTACCTGGGTAATGAAGGATTTCCGCCATTGCAAATATTGCCCTCAATGATGGCGGGTGACGTCGTACAGGTACGCGGCAACGTGTCCAGCCAGTTCCTTACCGGGCTGTTGATGGCACTGCCGTTGTTTGGGCAAACCGTGAGTGTAGAAGTGATTGGTGAGTTGATCTCCAAGCCATATATTGAGATCACGCTGGCGATGATGGCACGCTTCGGTGTGAAAGTTGAACGGCAGGGGTGGCAGCGCTTTGTGGTGTTCGGCGGCAATGGTTATCTAAGTCCCGGCACAATCTACGTCGAGGGGGATGCTTCCTCGGCTTCTTATTTTCTGGCAGCTGGCGCGATTGGCAGCGGCCCGGTGCGTATCGAAGGCGTAGGCAGCGAAAGCATTCAGGGCGACGTACGCTTTGCTGATGCGCTAGCCTTGATGGGTGCGCAGATTGAGCACGGAGCGAACTGGATGGAGGCTTCAGCGCCTCATGGAGATAAGCTCAAGGCGGTAGATTTGGACTGTAATCACATTCCCGATGCGGCGATGACGCTGGCAGTCGCAGCCCTGTTTGCCGAGGGCACCACTACGCTACGCAATATTGCCAGCTGGCGCGTGAAGGAGACCGACCGTATCGCGGCGATGGCGACGGAATTGCGTAAGGTTGGCGCGACGGTAGAAGAGGGTGCGGATTACATCCGCATATCGCCACCGACACAGATCAGGCACGCGTCAATCGATACCTATGACGACCACCGCATGGCGATGTGTTTCTCGCTAGCGGCGTTCGGCGCCGAGGGTATGCGCATCAACGACTCCGGCTGTGTTGCCAAGACTTTCCCGGATTATTTTTCAGCTTATGCCAGCATAACCCAAGCAGTGCCTGTGATTGCGATTGACGGGCCATCTGCATCAGGCAAGGGCACGGTGGCGCAGCGTGTTGCAGCCAAGCTGGGTTTTCACTTTCTCGATAGCGGTGCGTTATACCGGCTATTGGGTCTTGCTGCAGGCCAAAACGGCATCGCACTGGATGCGGAATCGCAGTTAGCGGAACTGGCGTCAAGGATCGACATTCGTTTTGAGGGCGAGAGCATCTGGCTGGATGGTGCTTTGGTAGGGGATGAATTGCGTACCGAGCAGGCCGGTGCGGCGGCATCCAAAGTGGCCGCATTGCCCAAGGTTAGGGCGGCATTGCTGGACAGGCAGCGCGCCTTTCGCCGCTCCCCCGGACTGGTGGCGGACGGCCGTGATATGGGTTCTGTGGTGTTTCCTGATGCCGCAGTGAAAATCTTTTTAACTGCCAGCGCCGAGGCGCGTGCCGAACGCAGATATAAGCAGTTGAAAGAAAAAGGAATGGATGCTAATATCGCTGCCCTTTTGCTGGATATACGGGCACGCGACGAGAGAGATACTCAACGTAGCGCGGCTCCCCTGCAACAGGCACCGGGTGCAAGCTTGCTCGACACTACTGCTCTGGACATCGAGCAGTCGGTAAATGCAGTGTTGGCACGCTACCCGGCATAGGCAATATTTTCGCCCCGTTGGACTCCCCGTCTGATGGGAACTTTAACCAACCTTCTGTTTAACACACAGAAATTTTTACTCAGGTGTATCCGATGAACGCAACAGCAACCGCAGCAGTAGTAGAGAATCCCGATAGTTTCGCAGCGATGTTTGAAGAGAGCTTGACGCGCAAGGAAATGCGCGCCGGCGAATTGATTACTGCGCAAGTCGTGCGTGTTGACCACAATATGGTGGTCGTGAATGCCGGACTGAAGTCCGAAAGTTTGATTGCAATCGAGGAATTCCTCGATGCTCAAGGCGAAATCGAAGTCAATGCGGGTGATTTTGTCACTGTGGCAATTGAGTCGCTGGAAAACGGTTATGGCGAGACCAAACTGTCCCGCGAAAAAGCCAAACGTTTGGCTGCGTGGCACGATCTGGAAGTTGCCATGGAAGAAGGCAAGATTGTTGAAGGTTATGTCAGCGGCAAAGTTAAAGGCGGCCTGACTGCAATGGTTAACGGTATTCGTGCTTTCTTGCCGGGTTCTCTGGTTGACGTTCGTCCGGTCAAGGACACAACTCCATATGAAAACAAGACGATGGAGTTGAAGGTTATCAAGCTCGATCGCAAGCGCAACAACGTTGTGGTTTCACGCCGCGCGGTGCTGGAAGCTTCCATGGGTGCAGATCGTGAAGCGATCATGGAGAGCCTCAAGGAAGGCGCAGTCGTCAAGGGTATCGTCAAGAACATCACAGATTACGGCGCGTTCGTTGATCTGGGCGGCATCGATGGCCTGTTGCATATCACCGATCTGGCATGGCGTCGTGTGAAGCATCCGTCCGAAGTGTTGAATGTGGGTGATGAAGTTGAAGCCAAGATCCTCAAGTTCGATCAGGAGAAAAACCGTGTTTCTCTGGGCATCAAGCAAATGGGCGATGATCCCTGGAATGGTCTGGCACGTCGCTACCCGCAGGGCACACGTATGTTCGGCAAGGTGACCAACCTGACCGACTACGGTGCATTCGTTGAGATCGAGCAGGGTATCGAAGGTCTGGTGCACGTTTCCGAGATGGACTGGACCAACAAGAACGTTCATCCATCCAAGGTTGTGAGTCTGGGCGACGAAGTGGAAGTGATGATTCTGGAGATCGACGAAGCACGTCGCCGTATCTCGCTGGGTATGAAGCAGTGCCAGTCCAATCCCTGGGATGATTTCGAGATCAACCACAAGAAGGGTGACAAGGTTAAGGGCGCGATTAAGTCGATTACTGACTTTGGCGTGTTCATCGGTCTGGACGGTGGTATCGACGGTCTGGTGCATCTGTCTGACCTGTCATGGAGTCAGCCCGGTGAAGAGGCGGTGCGTAGCTACAAGAAGGGTGATGAAGTCGAGGCCGTTGTGCTGGCAATCGACGTCGAGCGCGAGCGCATTTCTCTTGGCATCAAACAACTTGAAGGTGATCCGTTTGGCGGGTTCGCATCCAGCCATGAAAAAGGTGCAGTGGTTACAGGTACTGTGAAATCTCTCGATGCCAAGGGCGCCGTGATAGCGCTGGAAGGCGATGTGGAAGCTTACTTGAAGGCATCCGAAGTTTCTGCTGACCGCGTTGAAGATATTCGCAACCATCTCAAGGAAGGCGATAGTGTGACTGCTGTCATCATTAATGTGGATCGCAAGAACCGCGGGATCAACCTGTCGATAAAAGCATTGAGCAAGACAGAAGATGCTGCTGCAATGCAGAAGCTGTCCTCGGAAAGCAGCGCAAGTGCAGGAACTACAAATCTGGGTGCGTTGCTGAAAGCCAAGATGAGCGGTAGCAAAACTGATGCTTGATTAAGGGGTGACTGATGATTCGTTCTGATTTGATTGCCAAGCTGGCCGAACTGCATCCTAAGTTGTTGGCAAAGGATGCGGAGCTTGCTGTTAAAGTGATTCTGGATTCCTTGTCACACACACTTTCACGGGGTGGAAGGGTCGAGATTCGTGGCTTTGGCAGTTTTGCTTTGAATTACAGGCCGCCGCGTCAGGGGCGCAACCCCAAGACCGGTGACAAGGTTAAAGTGCCGGCAAAGTACGTGCCGCATTTTAAGGCAGGCAAGGAGTTGAGAGAGCGGGTCTGCGAACGTAAACCCTGATTTTCTCGATAAGAAGTACGAATGGCGGCATATCACAAGGTATTGCCGCCATTTTTTATGCTATCGTTGCAACGGATTGTTCGGGGCGTGCTATGCGTTATTTCAACTGGTTTATTCGGGTTTTATTATTCCTTGCATTGCTGGGCTTTGCAGTTAAAAACGACCAGGTAGTTTCTTTGCGTTATTTTTTTGGCTACGAGTGGCAGACGCCATTCGTTGTCGTATTGTTGCTCTTTTTTGTGGCCGGTGCGGCAGTGGGTTTGTTGGCAATGTTACCCAGCGTTTTGAGGCATCGACGTGAGATAGCCCGCTTGAAACGGGATATACGCGTGAAGGATAAACTGGCGGGTGTCGGCGATACGCAAAAATTACCTATTCAACCTTCCTGAAATCGAAATAAGTCATGGAATTTGAATTCTGGATGCTATTAATTTTCCCACTGTTCTTCGGTATGGGCTGGCTGGCAGCGCGGATTGATATCAAGGAGTTGCTTTCAGAGTCGAGTGCGCTGCCGCAATCTTATTTTCAGGGGCTTAATTTTCTTCTTAATGAGCAGCAGGACAAGGCTATTGAAGCGTTCATTGAGGTGGTCAAAATTGATCCGCAAACCGTCGAGTTGCATTTCGCACTTGGCAGTTTGTTTCGTCGTCGTGGCGAGGTGGATCGTGCTTTGCGCATGCACCATAATCTCGTGGACAGGACAGATCTGGATGACGACAAGCGCCAGCAGGCGATTTTCGAATTGGCGCAGGATTACCTCAAAGCCGGAATTTTTGATCGGGCGGAGAATCTGTTTGGAGAATTGGAAGGGACATCCTATGCCAGACAAGCTCTGGAATTTCTGCTGGAGCTGTTCCAGAAGGAGCATGACTGGATCAAAGCTATTTCGGTTACAAACAGGCTTGAGAAATTGTCGGGTTCAAGTTACAGAAAGCTGGCGGCTTTTTTTTATTGCGAGTTGGCTAGCGAAGAGATAGCTCAGGGGAACCTTGGGGGTGCGCGCGAGCACTTGCAGCAAGCACTTCTGGATTTCCCTGATGCAGTAAGGGCAACGATGATGTTGGGCGACATGCTTGCTCATGAAGGGAAATACGAAGAAGCCATCGCTACTTGGAAAAATATCGAACATCAGGATGCGTTGTATTTGCCGTTGGTGGCTGAGCGGCTACTGAACTCCTACCGAAAACTGGATCGTCAGGCAGAAGGTGTTGCTTTGCTGCGTGAATACTTGGTCAATTACCACTCGCTGGATCTATTGAATGTGGTTTTCGATGGTGTGTTGAAAAATGACGGGCCGGCCGCTGCGTATAAGTTAGTGAGAGATGAGTTGGAACGAAACCCGACGCTGTTGGGGTTGGATAAACTGCTCGAGGCCAGATTGCTGGAGGTGTCAATGGAACACAGGGCTGACGTTGAGTTGGTGAAAGATTTGGTGCATAAGCGCACACGTAATTTGGCTGCCTATCACTGCGCAAATTGCGGTTTCAAGGCGCGTCAGTTTTATTGGCATTGCCCGGCCTGCCACGCATGGGATAGCTATTCGCCGCGTCGTAACGAGGAAACAGGAACAGAAATATGATTGCAGCAACTGATCCTAAAGTTATCGTTGCATTAGATTATCCCGCTGCCAAACCGGCACTGGCATTTGCGGACAGAGTGCAGCCCGAGTTGTGCAGACTGAAGGTCGGCAAGGAGTTGTTCACCGCTTGCGGCCCGATGTTGCTGGAACAACTTATGCGACGGAACTTCGAGATATTTCTTGATTTAAAATATCACGACATTCCCAATACTACTGCGCAGGCATGCAAGACTGCGGCAAACCTGGGGGTATGGATGGTCAACGTACATGCACTGGGTGGGCGCAAGATGCTGGAAGCGGCGAGTGAGGCCATTGCCTGTAATTTACAGCGCCCCAAGCTGATTGCCGTCACTTTGCTGACCAGTATGGCGCAGCAGGACTTGGCCGACATTGGCATTAGTGAAACGCCGGCAGAAATGGTGCTTCGACTTGCGAAGCTGTCGCGTGATAGCGGGCTTGATGGCGTTGTGTGCTCTGCACAGGAAGCAGCATTGTTGCGCAAAAACTGTGGCGAAAGTTTCTGCCTGGTGACACCCGGCATCCGTCCGGCTCAAGCCAGTCTGGATGACCAGTTACGGGTGATGACACCGCATGCTGCGCTGCAAGCTGGAGCCAACTATCTTGTGATAGGGCGCCCTGTAACACAGGTAGCCGATCCATTGCAGGCTTTGCTAGATATCAACAAAGAAATTGATTCGGTGAGTATGAACCAAATAAGCGGAGAGCATGCATGAAGTCATTACCAGTATTCAAGAATGCGAAAGTCTTGGTGGTCGGAGATGTGATGCTGGATCGCTATTGGTTCGGGGATGTAACCCGTATATCACCAGAGGCGCCTGTCCCAGTACTTAAGGTGGACCGGGTGGAAGAGCGGCCGGGTGGTGCCGCTAACGTTGCAAGAAATATCGCTGCGATGGGGGCGCATGCCACTTTGCTGTCTGTTGTCGGAGGGGACGAGGCCGGGGAGTGCCTTGAGAAACTACTCAGTGAGCATGACAACCTCAATGCGATGTTGCACAGGGATGACACAATCTCGACGATCATCAAATTGCGCGCGATTGCACGACATCAACAATTGCTGCGCATTGATTTTGAAACACTACCTAGCCACGAGGTTTTGAAGGCCAAGCTGGCAGATTTTCATGCAAAATTACCACAGGCCGATGCGGTGATACTTTCCGATTACGGTAAAGGCGGATTGGCCCACATCGGTGAGATGATCAAATCGGCGCGTGCTGCTGGCAAACCTGTGTTGGTTGATCCGAAAGGGGATGATTACGCCCGCTATCGTGGCGCCACCCTATTGACACCGAATCGCAGCGAATTTCGAGAAGTGGCGGGAAGCTGGAAAAGCGAGGCGGAACTGAATGCAAAGGCGGAACAATTGCGGATAGAACTCGATTTGGATGCGTTGCTGGTCACCCGCAGTGAGGATGGCATGAGCCTGTATCAGGCTGGCGAGGTGATACATGAGCCAACGCATACGCGTGAAGTGTTCGATGTCAGTGGTGCGGGTGATACGGTGATTGCAACGCTTGCGGTAATGATTGCTAGTGGCGCTTCTTTGCCGGATGCCATGCGTATTTCTAACCGTGCTGCTGGAATTGTGGTTGGAAAGTTGGGCACGGCGGTAGTCAGCCGGGAAGAAATTATTCAGGATATGGGGCTATAGGTGCTGCCGTAGGGTTATAAAAGGAGAGGTTATGTATTACATCGTTACCGGCGCGGCCGGATTCATCGGTTCAAATCTTGTCAAAGCGCTTAACGAGCGGGGTGAAAGCAATATTATTGCCGTTGACAATCTGAAGAACGCAGACAAATTCAAGAATCTCGTGGACTGCGAGATAGCCGACTATCTGGATAAAGAAGATTTTCTTTCCAAGCTGCAAGAGGGTTTTTTTGACGGTTTAATCAATGCAATTTTTCATCAGGGTGCTTGTTCTGACACGATGGAGACTGATGGCCGCTACATGATGGAAAACAACTATCAGTACACACTGGAGCTGCTAAATTACTGTCAAAGCGAGGAGATTCCTTTTCTGTATGCCTCATCAGCTTCTGTGTATGGCGGTGGAGGCGTGTTCAAGGAAAGCAGGGAATTTGAGTCGCCGCTTAATGTTTATGCCTACTCTAAATTTTTGCTGGATCAGATTGTACGCCGTCGCTGGAATAAGCGCGGTTCGCAGATTATCGGATTGCGCTACTTTAATGTTTACGGTCCTCGTGAGCAGCACAAAGGACGTATGGCTTCGGTTGCATTCCACTTTTTCAACCAATATCGTGCCGATGGCAAGGTGAAGTTGTTCGAGGGGTGTGATGGTTATGCCAATGGTGGGCAATTGCGGGATTTTGTTTCGATTGAAGATGTGGTCAAAGTTAATATGCATTTTCTTGATCACCCGCAAAAGTCTGGAATCTTTAACCTGGGAACAGGGCAAGCGCAAAGCTTCAACGATGTTGCGGTCGCTACAATCAATACGTTGCGTTCATCCGAAGGAAAGCCACCGCTAAGCCTCGCCGAGTTGAATCAGCAGGGAATCATCAGCTATATACCGTTTCCTGATGCATTGCGGGGTAAATATCAGAGCTACACCCAGGCTGATATCGGTGCATTGCGCGATATCGGGTATGCCGAGCCTTTTCTTAGCGTGGAGCAGGGGGTTGGGAAGTATGTTCAGCAATTGTTAAAGGTGGCCGGTTAAGCTGGATTAGGATTTATGTATTCATCTATCGAGAATTTTGTCGGCAACACACCGCTTGTGCGTTTAAAACGTATACCGAGCGGCGGCAGTAATGTGGTGCTGGCCAAATTGGAAGGAAATAATCCGGCCGGCTCTGTCAAAGATCGCCCCGCATTGTCGATGATAGTCAGGGCCGAGGAGCGCGGTGAGATCAAGCCGGGTGATACGCTGATTGAGGCGACCAGTGGAAATACCGGCATCGCACTGGCAATGGCGGCCGCTATTCGTGGTTACAAGATAATACTGGTGATGCCGGAAAATCAGAGTGTGGAGCGACGGCAGACCATGCGCGCCTTTGGGGCGGAGTTGCTGCTGACATCCCGGGAAGGCAGCATGGAGTTGGCACGAGATACAGCTGAGAAATTACGTGATGCAGGACGCGGGATTATTCTCGATCAATTTTCCAATCCGGATAATCCGCTTGCTCACTATGAAGGGACTGCACCGGAGATTTGGCGGGATACGGAAGGCAAACTCACTCATTTTGTCAGCAGTATGGGAACTACGGGGACCATCATGGGATGTTCGCGGTACTTCAAGGAAAAAAATAGCGCCATTCAGATAGTAGGTGTTCAACCAGAGGATGGCGCGCAGATTCCCGGAATACGGAAGTGGCCCGCAGCTTATCTGCCGAAAATATTTGACGGAAATAGCGTGGATCAACTGGAATATGTGAGTCAGGAAGACGCAGAGGAGATGACGCGAATTTTGGCGCGTGACGAGGGTATCTTCTGTGGGATATCGTCTGGGGGCGCGCTTGCCGTTGCTTTGCGGATTTCTGCCCGAGTTGAAAATTCAGTAATCGCGTTCATTGTTTGTGATCGAGGTGATCGCTATCTTTCAACTGGTGTTTTTCCAGCCTGAGCTTTCGTTACATTGGCTGCCACCAATAGACTTGATTTCCGCGCTTTAAAGTATGTGGCGAATATGAATCAAACAATGCGTTACGCTAAGTTTGGATTGTTTTGCATGGCTTTGTTTTTTGCAGCTTTCGCGGATGCGCTGGAGAGCCACCTCGAAAAAGTTGAACCTCCAAATGCAAAAAATACTAAGCCTTTTGGTGATCTCACGTTGTCTCTTTCGTTGAAGAACACTATTCATAATAATGTTGGAGTTTTGAAGCGCGAAAAGGATGAGTTTATACGTAGTGCAATTCCTGAATCGCTCGAAAAAAACAAAAAACTGGATCAATTGCAGCTTGAGATTGCCGCGATTGAGGAAAGGATCAAGGCACGTCAACTGCGATTGAGCGTTGGGGGTGCTGCAACTGGCGACAAGCAAACTGGTATTTCGAGTAAGAATGCAACTGTTGATGTGGTTGAGCCTCAGCCAATTGGAAGCAAAAATCCTGAGCGTGTTTTGACTGAATCTTCGTCGCTATTTCCGGGAAATAATAATGCGATTGAGCTGGCAAGCTGGGGAATCTTAAAGTGGGTTCCGGTTTTGTTTTTTTTAACGCTGGCTACATATGGACTGTTCAGATATCGAAGAAGGAAAATTTCACCTCTTGCCATTGCTCGCTCTCGTGAAGCTTTTGAGAGTAGATATGCGCCCGTAACTGTGCAACCTGGATTTTCTGTTGATATATCCGAAAAGGATATGCCGCTCAAGGAAATTTCCTCACAGTCAGAGAATTTGAGATCACAGAATTCTTTGCTTCCCCCGGAATACGAGATGCTTGAAGAGGCGGATATTTATCTGCGGTTCGGTCACGACAAGCTGGCCGAAGAGGCTTTGAAGGAAGCGATAAAAATTAATCCTGATAATTTCCAAGCCTATTTGACATTATTGCGAATATATTATTCGCGGGAAGACAGTGACTCATTTTATGAGTCTGCGAAGCGGGTGAAAGCTATAGGCGATAAAGGCGCCTGGATGAAAGTTGCCGAGATGGGCAGAAAGCTGGACGAAAATAACGCTTTGTATCGCTAATCCAGTTGGGCAATTTTGTGTCTTGAGAGTGCGGGGTTCTGCGCGAAATAGCCTTTGATTCCATTCAGAATGGCAATTGCCAGTTTGTCCTGATACTTCTCGTCATTCAGGCGACGCTCCTCACTTGGATTACTGATAAACGCTGTTTCCACAAGAATGGATGGGATTTCAGGCGATTTCAGTACTGCAAATCCGGCTTGCTCGACATGACCGCGGTGAAGATGATTGATGTCTCCCAGTTCGTTCAACACCAGCTTTGCCAATTTCATACTGTCGTTGATCGTAGCTGTTTGTGACAGATCAAGCAGTGTCCGCGCAAGATAGGGGTCATTGACAGCCAGATTTACACCGCCGATCAAGTCCGCTTCATTTTCCTTTTTAGCCAGCCAACGCGCTGCGCTACTGGTTGCGCCATGTTCCGAAAGTGCAAATACCGATGAACCTCGAGCTTTGGGCTTGATGAACGCATCTGCATGTATCGAGATGAACAAATCCGCTTTATGTTTGCGAGCTTTGGCAACACGATTTTCGAGGGGGATGAAGTAGTCTCCATCCCGGATCAGGACGCCACGCATGTTTGGGGTTTCATCAATCAGTTTTTTAACTCGCCTGGCTATGGATAGTGTAATGTTTTTTTCCTTCGAGCCCCGTCTACCCCTGGCGCCAGGGTCTTCGCCTCCGTGTCCGGCGTCAACCGCGATAATAAGTGTCCGTGCGCGTATTTCAGGAGTGCTTGGAAAT
>Ga0224495_10001711_pt1 | contig 15161 bp, 18 predicted proteins | sample SF_Jul11_sed_USG_FD_168128 | JGI IMG/M metagenome (GOLD analysis project Ga0224495, IMG submission 168128) | Sediment microbial communities from San Francisco Bay, California, United States - SF_Jul11_sed_USGS_4_1 | ecosystem: Environmental > Aquatic > Marine > Sediment | place: USA: California... | reverse complement strand
AGAAGAAGAGAACAATCGCTTAGTGCCTTCTTCTGCCGTTTTGAAGGTGATTCGGCTGAGTTGTGTGGACGTGGGCGTCAGGAGTTCCAAAATGGTGCATATGGGAGGCTGGGTCTATGTTTTTCCGAGTTTTGGTTTTGCTTGTTCCTTCTTTGCTACGATGGCGAATCCTGTTACGTATGTTTGCCAATGCTGCCAGCTTCCCGGGGTTGCTTGTGCGTGCTCTTTGCAGTAGGGTGCTTCTTGGACGAGTTCTATTGATAGTCCTGCGGCGAGGAGTTCGTTGAATATGCTGCTTAGTGTGTGTCTAAACTCTATTGGGCCATTCTTGCGTTTTCGGATTCGTTCTGTGTATGGTCTGGTGATGCGGTAGCCTTTTCCATCCCAGTCTTTGCAGTCTACAAACTCTGTGGCCGGGTTGGTGAAGTCGACTCGATATCTGCCGCCTGTTCTCAATACTCTGGCAACTTCGGAATAGACCTGTCTAACTTCAGGGACATAGCTCATGCCTGTTCCGTAGACAAGATGAAAACTTCTGTCTCCTAGACAGGAGAGATCTCGCATGTCTCCCTGAATAGTGTCAATCTCGTATCCATAGTGCCTTGCTGCTTCTTGATCTCCTTTCAACTGCCCTTCAGCCAGATCCACCACGGTCACATGAGCACCAAGAAGACCAAAAACCACTGACTGTTGTCCTCCACCAGCTGCAAGGCACAAGACATCCCTGCCTGCAACATCAGCAAGTACGGTGGGTGGGTACATGGCAAGCAACGGCGCGGGTATGGGATCTAGTTGTCCTCTCACGTACTGGTCGATGAGACTAGCATCTAGCTCCAGCCATGGGCGTGTGAATCCGCACTTCTCCTTGACCATCTTTTCCCAGTGCGTCTTGTTGGTTCTAGCAACATCGTTGTGTTTTTTCATGTTCTCTCATTCTTCTTCGTCAGTATTCTTGGATCTTTCCATTCTTCTCCGAGAATGCTGTAGAGGAACTCGTCTCTCCAGTTTCCTCTTACGAAGATGCGTTTTCGGACAATTCCCTCTTTTTTGAAACCCGCTTTTTCCAAAACCTTCCGAGAAGCTACATTTCCCGTGTCGGTGTGAGCTTGAACACGCACTATGTCTCTTGATAGAAACAGGTAGTCAACCATAATTTCAATAGCTTCTGTACAGTAGCCCTTGCCTCTCTCGCTTGGAACCAAGAAATACCCTATTTCTGGCAATTTTCCTGTAAGCATCAGCATGCGATAATGTATGTAACCAACCTTGCCTCCGTCCTTCCTCTCAATAAAAAACTCACCTTGTTCAAGCTTCCCTTCATCCCGCGCCTTCTCCATCTCTGTTCTGGACACCTGCCGCAAAGGATTGTATTCGCCAAAGACCTCAGGTTTGTTAACCCATTCTGCAAACTGTGGCAAGTCCTCTTTCTCCATAACCCTCAGATTCACATTCCTGCCTTCAAGCAATCAGCGTCACCAGCCCAGCAGTTGAGATCGGTTCAGCTATAGCTTTTGTGCATAATCGTAGTTGGTTGGTTGGCGCGCTAAAGACTCTAGCTGTATTCTCTGAATGTGTGGCTGCATTTGGTGCATCTGAAGAATTGGGTTGAGGATTCGTCGCCTCCTCTGGTTTGCACTTGCCATACATAGGCCACGTTATTTCCGCATTTTGGGCACTCAATCCGCAATGTGGGCAGAACCCGCAGTTTCTGTTCTTCTTTGCTGATGACTACTATGGTCTCTTGTGGGCTATGTTCAATCACTTTGGGTACAGGTCTAAGCTCTTTTGCGGGTTGGCTTTTTTCGTAGCCGCATTTTGGGCATGCCATCACAATATTAGCTTTCTTCACTTCCTTGCCCTTTTTAGGCACGAGTCTGTTTCCGCATTTAGGACAAAAATCCATGAGACTGGGTCCTCGCATTTTTCTTAATCTGCCCGTTCATCCTCTATGCCGAGTCTTTTAAAGCACTCTCTCCGAGATGCCGTCGATTTGTTGTGGGCATAGAATTTCTATCCACACACAATGACGAAGCGGTGGTTTGGGTTTGGGGTTCAGATCTCTCTTGGTCCGCCTAGATTTCTTCCATAAGTCATAAACTTGGAATAGAACATAAGATCTCCATGTGAAGTGGCACATATGGACGAGAAAGGATTTAGAGAATTTTCGAGGAAACATGGGCGATCTAAGAGTGCTATTGGGTCTTGCATAGGGTTTGTGAAGAAGTTTGAGGATTATCTGCAAGAACATAAGGGTGTCAAAGGGATTGATGAGGCGACTCCAGATGACATTAGAGATTTTGCATCCTGGGGTAAGAAAGAGCTGAAATCAATAAACTCCTACTTGTGGGGGATTCATAGATATTATGAGTTCACGTCAGATAAGAAAATGTACAAAGTAACCCTCGACCTAAGAAGACAAGAAATAGAGGAACGTAGGGGCAAAAGAAAACCCTTGGGTCTCCAGAAGATTCAAGGTGTAGCTTTTGAGCATGTTGCAAGGCTTGAATCTCTTGGTATCATCAATGTGAAACAGATGATTGAAGCTGGAAGAACAAAAACACGAAGACAAGAGCTTTCTAAGAAGACAGGTATACCACTGAAATGCATTCTTGACTTGGTGAAGTTTGCTGACATAACTAGAATAAGTGACATCAAGGGTGTCAAAGGCAGATTGCTTTTCGAAGCGAAAGTTGACACAATTAAGAAGCTCTCAAAGTTTTCGGCTGAAGAATTGAGAGAGAAGCTCATTGAGGTTAATGGAAAGAAGAGGATTTTGAAAAGACCTCCTACTCTAGTTGAAACAACCTATTGGGTCGAACAAGCCAGCAAGCTGCCAGAAATAGTCGAATATTAGTAGGAACTCGTTCATGATAGTAAAACTACTAACAGTTATTGTCTACAGGAGAATGTGAATATCAAGCAAAATGAAACAGACACCAAACGGAACAGAAAAGAGATAGAAAACCCATCCCAAACTCATTCGTCACTTGTGTGTGGGCATAGAATTTCTATCCCCAGCCCAACTCAGTAAAAGCCTTTCTTTCTGAGAATCTTACGAATCAAAATTCCAAGTTCATAAATCTTAAGTGCAGTTGCGATACAAGATTTCGTTGAGGATGCCAAAAAATGGTCAAAAAGGCAAAAGCGAAGGCGAAAAAAGGCGGAAAGAAGAAATAGCGTCTGAGAATTATCCTGTCACGCCATATCCTCTTTTTCAAAAAATCTTTTTCTACGAAGTGTTTTGTAGCCAGATATCCAGCTATTTGTCTGTCTCTATCTCTCTTCATGGTTAAGAAAGCAGTTTTTGTATAGACCAGAACTGCCTTGCCGTCGCCAGAGGGCAACTTGCCCTAAACACCGTCAATGTGTGTGTGTGGGCATAGAATTTCTATGCACACATAGGCAGAGAGACAGAGTGCGCGCTCACTGATTGGATTTTACCCTTTCCCAAATCATGTGTGCACTCTGCATTTCCCTGTAAACCAGCATTGGTGCGGTGCTAAGGGTAAGTCTGTGGCCATCAAACTTGTAGAATCGTTCTTGATTGTCTCCCACCCAGTTCGGGAAAAAACTAGCCTCCACTCTATGAATGACTACATCCTCTAACACTTCAAAACTTCCACAATAACTAATGAATGTGTCTGCAGCGGCTACCTTCTCCTCCACTGTGCCACCCATTATGTCCGCAGAATCGAACTTTGTTCTTCTCTTTGGAGCCAAAAAAGCGGCCATATAGCCATCAGGATTATACATGATATAACCAACAGCGTCTTCACCAAACGGGTAACTCACCTTATCACCACGTCTTAGCTCAAGAGATACTAGTTTCCAAGTTCCCATGAATTTCTCAAAACTAGTAGAACGCGCGTTATTCTTGCCTTCAAGCAATCTGAACACCAAACTATTTGTTTAACTGGGTTCGGCTATAACCATTCTGCAGTCTGTTCATGGTAGTTTTGGTTGGTTGGATCAAAATTCTAATTTTGGGGTTTGGGGATAGAAATTCTATATAGAAATTCTGTGTTGGGTTGGGTTGGGGATAGAATTTCTATGCCCACACACAAAACGAGGGTGGTTAGGGCACACACACGTGTTAGATGGGTAATAGATAGTATAGCAAACACCCTACCAATATCAGGAACGTCGCTGTCACTACGAATCCCATTTTCCTGCTTTTCTCGAAGGAAACAGCTATCATACTGAACAGAGCAGCATAGAAGACAATGATGTAAGGAACGTGAATTGCCAAGATTTCTCTGAATGGAATCCTGAGGATATAATCCAAGAATAATTCCAGAAAGAGATAGAAGAGAATAAACACATGCGATATTATTGCCCTTTTCCCCGCCTTCTCCCACACATATCCAAGCAATGTGATAGTAAAAGGAACTATCAGAGAAATGACGATGCCACCGCACACTTGCACAAGCAGCATATCCCCGAATTTTGTGGCAATGTACAAAGCACTTACTGAAATATTAAAAATGACAGAGGAGCAAATGAAGATAGCATCTACAAGTCTACTCATGCTCAGTTGTTGGCCTCTATTTCGTTATGTGGATTTTGGTTGGTTGGATAGAATTTCTATAAACACACACAAAATGACGACGTGGTTTGGTCGGATAGTCGATCGGAAACAATGACATATCGAAATACGGTCTCAAGATGCAGGCTAAACTCTGAGGTTGTTAACCTTCACTATTTCCCTGAACACTTGGTGAAAGGTTTTGCCCACGTCTTCAACGTAGATGGAGCGACTTCGAACTCCCTTCTGAATCATCCCAGCTGCCACAAAACACGCCCCCACAGTCTCGCTTATTGGAGTAGGTTCAGGAAACACTATCAATGCCAAACCAAGTTTTATGAGCTTTGACTCATTACCGCTCTTCCACAGCTTCTTCGTCGCTTTGAGCTCCTTAACTGCCCCGTTCATGGTGTTCAACATGTCACGGTGGCTTTCGCTCAATTCATTCAAGACACTGACCGCATTCTTCATGTCTTCAATCTTCATTGGAGATCGCTCAGGATGAAACTATAGGAGCGCCAAATACAAAAGCTTGGTCCCCACAGAGTATTGTATCACCGGCTCTCTATCTCCCAGCCCAGCTCAATCTCTTTGAAGAGATTGAATAAACTGACGAATCAGCGTGCGAGAATTTTGCCGCAAGTAGTGAAAAATCGCTTACACTCATATATCTTGTGCAGTGGTGGACAGAATTCTATCCAACCAACCAAGAGCCTTAGCTAGCTTCGCGCTCCATCAACACGTAAACAGCACGAATACCAGTTGGGGCTCCTAAGGCGCCTATCGATTTGGCTTTCCAGCCTTCCTTTGCCATACGATTGATCTGCGCGACGAGCTTCCTAGCCTCTCCAGTATCGTAGAGGATTTCATACTCCTTCATTCCAATCACCTCCAAGCTGAGCCTAACAAGCACTTCATATCGGCTTTTCGCAATCACCTTCTACTATTTTCTGACACGCATCAAACGCCAAAGTTATTTTTTCCTCGACTTAGCGATGGCCAAGACAGCACACTCTGCGCCTGTCCACCATGCACACCTGTCTTCTTGGCAATCACGTGGCACACCTTTACCAACTACTCGCTTGCCCGGCACGCCCGTGGAAAACGCAAACGGACACATTCTAGGCAAACACCATCACCTCCTATTCTGGGAGTTTGTCGGCAATCTGTCTGATGTCTCTGCGATATTGTTTGAAGGCGTCGCGTCCCTTTTTTGTGAGTGCGAGTGCCGTGTGAGGTTTTCTCTCGATGAACTCTTTGGTTATTTCGACGTATCCCGCGTCTTCCAGCTTGCTCAGATGAGCGGATAGGTTTCCAGGTGTCATCTGCGTTTGACGTAGAAGAAAGAGAAAATCTGCACTCTGAACGACATAGAGCTGCGCCATAATCATTAATCTGGCGGGTTCATGTATTAATCGATCAATGTTTTGTATGCTGGAATCCTCAGTCGGCAATGGCTTTGTCACCCTGCAGCGGATACTTTCTTACGAAGCTTACCAGCAGAGCAAAGCCGGCCACCATAACAGTAGTCCCCAGGATCAGCAGAATGTATCCGAAGAAAATACCGATGATGTGTCCGATGACAAGAAGAGTCAGGGCTAACAGTCCGTATGCATATAGTCTCCTCAGTCCCATCGAATATCCGAACAGACTGCAAATAGCTAAACTTGCGAGACCTATGACAATCATTCCGTATTCCACAATTGTCTGCAGCCACAATGGCGGTCCGCCATGAGTGGATGTGGATGTGAACGTGACAGCCATGAAAAATCCTAGACATACTATTGCTAGCCCAATGAGAACGCCCGTAAGCCTTTGTGTTCCTCTCGGTCCGAACTTGACAAAACCTATTCTGGGCATCGTGATTTTTCTTTTTGCTGCAATCCATATCGGAAGTACCGTCGCTATTAGAATGGCTGGCATTATCGACCCGAAGCCAAAGAAACCCACGATTATGTCCGCCCAGATTCCCAAGCCAAATCCTAGAATGTACACGCCTATGACAATGTCTAGCAGACCGTCTTGATGATAGGACATATACGCCTTCTTTTCAATCTCTCTCAGATTCGGTTCTGTGGTCATAATGCTCTCCCGAGTATACAAAGCATTTTGTTACATATAAAGCTTTGCATTGCAAAGTATTTTATGAGTACAACCTCTACGTCATTTCATTTTGCCCTTTGGGATCTTGATAGCGAAGCGGCAGCGCATGTCTCCCTTCAGTGCGCTCTCAAGAAGCTTCACCTCAACCGGCTCGCCAAAAACAGCATCAAATTTCACCTTCACAAAACCAGCGCTGCAGTAACAGAAATTCGGCGAGATTCTCGGTTTTCCGTCGCGTATAGCCGTTCTTGCAAGCTGGCAGTGGCAGGCATAGTATCGCTTCTTGACAGAGTCTTTCTCCGCCAAGAACTGCACAGGAGCATACGGTATTTTTGTCACGTATATCCATTCGCCATTTCTTATGCCCGTGGTTATCTCCTGATTAGCCTTGACGAAATCCACGACTGAAGGTGTGATTTGCTGCTCGTACCAGATACCTCCCTGTTTCACACAGTCTTTCATCACGTTCACGAGTATTTTGTGCTCACCCTTCAGATACTCGTCAATGCTGCTCGCCTTCTCAAACCGTTTCTTTGCCTCCTTAAAGGCCTCAGCGGGAATTCCGTGGTAGTTCCATGTCAAGATCTGTCTGCACATTTCGGGCGACAACTCAGCTTCCATACGTTTCATTATCCTTGCGGTAAGCGGAGGAAACATGTCTTGAGGTGAGCCCATGGCGGGCAACCCGAGTTTTTCAAAGACTCGGAGCCGAGCTTTTTCTCCGGCTATGATGGCAAGTCTGGCGCCTATGTCAGGTAGCACGTTGTAGGCGCCATAAGTTCCTAGAAGGTAGATGAATTCGTCGTTCTTCTTCGCAAAAGCAAGGCCACGGGCAAGCGCGTCCAGCCGTTCCTCGGAATTCCTTTTCTCCTTGATCAGCAGTGAGACGTATCTCTTCAAATCGTTCACATTGAGGGATTCGAGCGATTTTCCCCTCTTCTCAAGATAGTCTTCAAACTCCTCAAACGCGCCAACAGAAAAATCAACAACCTCTGGACTAAGCCCACGCGCTTGAAGACGCTTCCTGAATCCTTCAGCCTTTGACATGCTCACCTTTCCAGCATGGACATTACTTGTCTTCTGAGCTTTCAACATCTCTATCGCCAGCTATTGTGCATCGCCCATTAAGATGTCGATCTTACTAACAAAACCGCCATGTTATTAATAAAGATTAAGGTATTAATAGACAAACCCTTTTATACATACTCCGAAAACTAGCTTCACTAGGCAAGCGACATGAAATCGGTAAAGAGAATAAGCGACCCAGAAGCCTTCAAGCTGTTCGCCGACGAAACCCGAAGAAAGATAGTGTTTCTCTTGCGCGTCAAAGAAATGACCGTCAGCCAAATCGCTGAAGAAATAGACATCACCCCGCAAACCGTGTACCACCACATCAGAAAGCTCATCGAAGGCGGTATGGTGGAAGTAGCACGTGAAGTCCGCGTAGACCACCTGATTGAAAGCTACTACCGAAGCACAGCTGAAGCATTCGAGTTCACAGTCGGACGCTCCTCTCACGGCGAAAAAGCCCGCAAAGAACAGGTGGAAGGAGCATTAGCTGCCTTGAAAAAGATAGGCTTCAAAATACAATACGACGAAAAGACTGTATCCAAAATTGCCAAGCTACAGATGGAAATGTCTGAGTTCCTGAATTCCGAAAAAAACGACGAAGCTCTCGCGAAACTTGACGATGTTGATCCATTGACAAGAATGGAAGCCCAAGAATACGCCAGCATTCTGTCAGCGTCTGATGAAGAACTCGCCAAGAGAGACGTTATCAGAAATAAACTCTGGGAAGTGATAAGGTCACTTGTCAAGAAGTAGATGTAGCTCATCGCTTGCTCTGTACATGTAGGAAGGTGTGCTAACCATGAATGTTCTAGTCCTCTACGGCAGTCCAAGAAAAGACGGAAGCTCGGCTACTCTGGCTAAGCATTTCCTCCAAGGACTTAATTCAGGTGGAAATAACACGATCAAGGAGTTCCATGCAAATGATGTGAAGGTTAGACCATGCCAAGGATGCCTCACATGTGCGAAACTTGGCAACAACACCTGTGCCACTGAAGATGACATGCAACAGATCTATTCTGCCTTTGTTGGTGCCAACGTCGTCGTCTGGGCTACGCCAATGTACTGGGGATACATGACAGCACAGCTGAAGACAATACTAGACCGGATGGAGGCTCTTGCCTGCGGACCTGAAGAGAACTGGAAAGGCAAAACCTTTGTCGCAATAATCACTTATCACTATCATTATCAGTCGACCGTTGCATTCTTCGAAAGAGTCACGCCTTTCTTCGGCGTCAAACTGCACACACTTCTTTATCATTCTCTGGGCAAGGACGGGTGCGGAGATGTGCATGTTTCGAACTGCAAGGAGAAGCTGGAAGAAGCGTTCAACCTTGGGAAGAACCTTGCAGCAGTGAGCGTTAAGAATGGCTGATTCAAAAGTTTAGTGATGCGGTGAGACAGCGTGACTGTCACGGTCAGTGTTGAGTTCAAGGCGAAAGACGCTCTAAGACCTGTCAAGCGCAGGGACTTGATCATAGTTATTGATGTATTGAGGTGTAGCAGCAGCATTGTCAACGCTTTCGCCAACGGCGTCAAAGCTGTGACTCCAACGGAGACTCTGAAGGAAGCCTTTGCCTTGCGAGAGCAGCACTCTGATTATCTCCTAGCAGGTGAGAGAAAGGGACGTAAGCCCAGAGGCTTCGATTTTGGGAATTCTCCTTTAGAGTTCGTACAAGAGGTTGTGGAAGGGCGAACTGTGATTATGACTACTACCAGTGGAACCAGAGCGTTGGTTGGGTGCCGTCAGGCTGAACATGTTCTGGTTGGTGCGTTCCTGAACGCGAAGGCTGTGGCAAAGAAAGCTGCGGAGATTGCACAAAGCAGCGGGGTGAATGTCTCATTTCTCTTAGCTGGTGAGAAGGGGTTGTTTTCCCTTGAGGATTTCTTGTGCGCTGGGGCAATTGCTTCAGAGTTTCCGGTTGGCGCATTTGGTTTCTCAGATGGAGCGTTGGCTGCTGTCACCGCGTTTGATTGTGCAAAGGATGCATTAGTTGAGAGTGTGATGAAGTCGAGGCATGCTAAACATTTGACTGAGCTTGGGTTTGGGAGAGATGTTGAATTCTCTTGCATGTTAAATCGTTTTGACCTAGTGCCTGTCTACAGGGATGGCAATGTAACGTTGATCCAATAGGCTGGGATTCTGGGCGTTCAGCTGTAATGGTTTATAGGTTTGTTTGAAAGTCTTGTGCGCTATGGTAACTAGAGCTCTTAGCGTCACTAACGCGTTGCTGTTGGTTGCTCTCATCGTTTTCTGGGGCAGTTCATTCGTCGTTGTCAAGATTGCGTTGGCGGAGGGTTTGACGCCGGTATCGATTGCGACATATCGTTTTCTGCTAGCTGGTGGACTTTTCGTCTTGACTTTTGCTTTCAGAAAAAAGCGGAAATCGGAGGTCAGAATGTCGGTCGACATGCGTGACTTGCCTGTTTTTGTGTTTCTGGCTCTGTCAGGCATCACTTTCTTCTTTCTCGCTCAGTACACAGGCATCAACATGGCAGGCGCCTCTATTGCCGCTATTTTTGTGTGTCTTCTTTCGCCCATCTTCATCGCTATTGGTTCAGTAGTGATGCTGAAGGAACGAGTGGGCAAGTGGCAGGCTCTTGGAATCAGCTTTGCAGCAATAGGCACGTTGATTGTCATTCTTGGCGGATCTGTGGGCTTGCAGCTTGACTCTAACTTCCTCTATGGAAGCATCATCTTGCTTGCTACGCCTTTTCTGTGGACTTTCTACACGCTCATGGGGAAGAAGACAATTGAGAAGTATGATCCGATTCTGGTTTTAACTTACATCACAGTGCTCGGAGGACTGTTCTTCCTTCCCTTCTCTCTGGCTGAAAACTCGATTCTGCTGGCACTGTCCATGAGTACGTCAAGTTGGATTGCCATTGCCTACCTATCGATTACGTGCAGTTTGTTAGGCTATTACATTTGGTTCTACTCTGTGGAGAGAGTTGGAGCAACAGTGACCAGTTCCATCCTGTTTGGTGAGCCCCTCGTTACTGCTCTGTTGGCAGCAGCATTTGTCGGAGAACAAATCACCGCCCCAATTGCGATTGGCGGGATTCTCATCTTCATTGGAGTCTATCTGGTGATAAGGAGACCCTACGGAAGCCCAAGCGCATCCGAATAGGAGTTCATGCCTAGAAGGCTACGTTTTCAATCAGGGTATGACACTATGGTTACGGAGAAACAAGCTTAATTCATGAAATCTCACATAGCATTATCAGGCTGCTATTTGATGAACAGCTTTTTGCGCCGTTATCCACCTCCGTGGAAAGAAAGGCAAGAGCAGTTGCTCAAAGATGCTCAAGATGAAATAGCAATTTCCATCCGTGACATCCCTTTGATAACATGTTCTTTGGTACTAGTCAACGCACTCGTATTCATCATTGTGCCCCAAGGCAACTATGAGAGCATTGTTCTCCGTTGGGGATTCACACCGAGCAAAATCACGCAGTTAGAGAGCCTTCCTACATTCATTACACATATGTTTCTTCACGCAGACACTCTGCACCTGTTCCTTAACATGCTCATCTTCCTTCAGTTTGGCTTTCTCTGCGAACGCAAAATCGGCGGACGCAAGCTTTTGCTAATTTATTTTGTGTCAGGCATCTCCGGAGCGTTGGTTCATGCGTTGTTTAACCTGGAATCAGACGTTCCAGCAATAGGAGCTTCGGGAGCCGTGTTTGGAGTTCTCGCAGGCTATGCGTTGCTCTATCCTGAAAGACCTCTGTATCTCATGTGGGGGCATATGCCAGTGAAAGTGCCTTCAATCTTAGGCGTTGCTTTTGTATTTCTGCTAGAAACCATTTACGCGTTTATTGGGGGCAATCCATACATAGCCCACACCGCCCACCTCGGTGGCGGATTGGGAGGAGTAATTTTGACAGCTGCCATCTTTCCAAAAGAATCCATGCAGATTCTATCTGACATAGTAAACGCACTTACGGCTGGGCTCCTTCCCGTGCCAGAACAAAAACCAGAACGCCTTTAAGCTAAGAAACCAGCGCTTTGAGAGACACGGTTAGGCTCCTCAGTTTGAGCCTGATATACGCGGTGTTCCATTATGAGGCTGGCTGCAGTGTGGCTTTCAACCCGTGCCCCGTTAAGACTATGACTGCTTTGTCTGCTTCTGATACCTCTTTGTTTCTAAGCTGTTTCTGATAGGCTGCGTAGGCTACTGCTGAGCTTGGTTCAACGAAGAAGCCTTTGTGAGCAAGTTCCGTGAAGACATCTAGGATTTCATTCTCATCCACGATTTCAACATCTCCACAGATTTCTTGCAGTTCTCGAGTCATCAGGTCGAGCAGTGGGGGATTTGTGCTGACTAGGGCATCGGCTAACGAAGTAACTTTCTTGGGTGCTTTGTACTTGAGTTTTCTTAAGCGATGGTATAATGGTGATACCTGTCTGGTTTGGCACGCGACTATGGTGGGCACGGTTTTGATTGTTCCTGAGTCAGCTAGGTGTCTGAAGCCGCTTATGACTCCGAGCAACAGTGTGCCCGCTGAAACTGGCAGGTAAACGCGTTCTGGAGTTTTCCAGGCGAATTGCTCAGCGATTTCGTAGGCGAGGGTCCGGATGCCATCTCTAAAAAACGGATGAAAAATGTGCCCCACGTAGAATTTTCCTTTCTCACTCTGCTGAGCTTTCTCTGCCACTTGGCTTCTGGAGCCAGCAACCTTGACAACGGGCATGCCGTAGGACCGGATCTGGTTGAATTTGGGTCCTGACACGTTTTCTGGCACATAGATTCTGGCTTTCAGCTGTGCTCTGGCGCTGTATGCGGCTATCGATGCGCCTGCATTGCCCGAAGAATCCTCAGCTACGTATCCGCCTTGTCTCTTGACTTGTTTATGAATGGCCGAGATGAGCGTGGTTGAACCTCTGTCTTTGAAGGAACCCGTTGGGTTCAGGCAATCAAGCTTGAAGAATAGACTATCGTTGAGCTTGACAAGTGGCGTCCAACCTTCACCTAGGGTAATGATGTCCTTTGCATCAACGTGCGGAAAGAAGCCGGCATAGCGCCAAGCACTGTAGTTTTTGAGCTGAACTAGCTTGGGTTCAAAGCTGAAGTCCCGCCTCAGGTCTAGAGGCTTGCCGCATGAAGAGCATTGGAAATCGAGGACATTGGCAGATGCTTTGCGACATGACGTGCAATATACTCTGTAGCTCATAGGCTTCAACATGTCTTCTGTGTTGTGTTTGTTCAAAAGGTATGTGCTTGTTGGGCTGAACCCATGCTCGGCTTGATCGTCATCAAGGCGATCTACTGCTTGTTGAGGAGTGCTATTCTCGTCAAATACTCGGCTAGGTCTTTTTCAAACTGATCTTGCGTAATATCCTCGTTAAGGTTCGTCATGAAACCTCGAAAGTAGGCGAATTCGCTCCTCATTCTTCCGTCAATCCTTGAAAGAAATCTCTGCACCGCGTTCTCTACCTGACCGTCAATGTCAGGAATCTTGTGGCGAGCTAGGTTACTTACTGCGAAGCAGTTGTTGAGCATTATGCCGACGTTCTGCCATCGGTCTTTGCTGCTTTTTTCCTTAATCGGAGTGTCGTTTATCCAGTCTAGGAAGAAGCTGTGAGCTTGCTCAGGCGTGAACGCGCCTCCCCTCCTGAAAACCTGAAATGCCAAGTCATCAGCGTAAAGGTCTTGAACATGATTGACAGCTTGCTGAATGATCCTGATTTGGTAGTCTTTATCCAATTCGTTCTCATGAATGACGCGTGTTCCAACGCGATTTAGCAGCTGAGTATTGTGCGAAAGATGACCCGCTTCAGTTCTGTAAATGTGACACATCTCATGAACAAGCAAGCCTTCAATCGGGCCTGAATTCAACGCAACCCCGGCGACAACGATTATGTGACCTTCCTGTCTCTGAGTTGAATAGCCCATGAAAGGCAGCTTGGAGTCCACTGACACTTCTATTTTCCCTTTGATCTCGTAACCAGAATCCCGCATAGCCTGCAGAGCACTTTGAACAGCCTGCTTAAGTTCATCTTGTCGCCGTGGCATAGATGCGTCACCATTTCACAAATCGAGAGATTGAGGGATGTGAGCATTGCTTCCGGAATCAGAGTTGAGCGTATTTTTCTCTTAGCTTTCTGTGCAGTATTTTTCCTGTTGTTGTTCTTGGCATTTCATCGGGCGTTATGAAGTCTACGGACTTGGGCTTCTTGTATCCCGCAATTTTGCCTCTGCACCATTCAATAATCTCCTCTGGCTTGGCTGTTTCTCCCTGCTTCAGTACTACCACTGCTTTGACGGCTTCGCCCCACACATTGTCAGGCACGCCTATGACGGCTACGTCGAAAACCTTAGGATATCTGCAGATGAGTTCTTCAACTTCGCTGGGATAGACATGTTCGCCTCCAGTGATTATCATATTATCTTTCCGGTCAACAAGGTAATAGTAGCCTTCATCATCTTTGCGCGCCATGTCCCGAGCAGTGAAGTAACCGTCACAGAAAGAAGCTTTCGTCTTATCAGGCAACTTGTAATACTCATCAAACATCATGGGTCCACGCGAATACAACTCGCCCACCTCGCCGACGGCTACATCTTTTCCATCCGAGTCCAGCAGCTTGATCGCATCTGTTCCCAAGCATTCTTTGCCGATTGAACCGATTTTGCTCAGTTGGTCTTCAGGACGAAGCAAAGTCACCATGCCAGCTTCAGTTGAACCATACGCTTCAAACAATTCCACATTCGGAAAACACTTGTAAATGCCCTTCTTCACATCTCCCCGAGCAGGCGCAGACGAACACAACAACTTCCGCACCGAGCTCACATCAAACTTCCTGCGCTCCTCCTCAGGCACATTCAAAATCAAGTTATAGTGCGTGGGAATCAGTGAAGTGAAAGTGATTTTTTCTTGGCTGAAGGTTCGCAGCAACTCCACAGGATCAAAGCCCTTGTCCCTGCCAACGAACAGGGATCCACCTATGTACAAGAATAGAGGTCCGTAAAATGTGGAATTGACATGGTAAAGCGGCATAATTATCATGCCGTTGTCTTTGGCGGAAAAACCGAAATCAACAGCATTGATCAGATAGAAAGCAATGTATGATTGGTGTGAGCGCACGACGCCTTTAGGTACACCAGTTGTGCCTGAGGTGTAGATCTGGAACCAGGTTTCTCCTGCATCAACCTGTGCATCCGGCGTGGCATCTGACGATTCTTCCATCAGGCTTTCGTAGTCAATATAGCCCTCGAAACGCTTTGAACCCACACTTACGTAGCGGTTGGCATGTCTTTTGGTGAATGTTTCCCGTATGCTCTCAATGCAGTCAATGAAGTCTTCGCCTGCTATGACAGCTTTGGCATCCGAGTTATCAACAACGAAAGCCACTTCCTTAGGCACGTAACGCCAACAAATAGGCACAACAACCAATCCAGCTTTTGCGAAAGCACAGTCAATCTCAACAAACTCGGCGCAGTTGTAGAGCATGACAGCCACA
>Ga0224495_10001710_pt1 | contig 15164 bp, 9 predicted proteins | sample SF_Jul11_sed_USG_FD_168128 | JGI IMG/M metagenome (GOLD analysis project Ga0224495, IMG submission 168128) | Sediment microbial communities from San Francisco Bay, California, United States - SF_Jul11_sed_USGS_4_1 | ecosystem: Environmental > Aquatic > Marine > Sediment | place: USA: California... | reverse complement strand
CAGTCCCATTTAATGATGTCAATTGCGTACTTATCTCTCTAATTACTAGGAAGAAGGCGCTTGAATCACTCTGATAGTATTGCTTGAAGGCAGCTATCGTAATCAGATAGGTACCAGAGGTCGTTGAGTTGAACTCAACTGAATAATCACCGAGCCCGATATCTACCCAGTGGTAAGATAGTGCACCGGGCATGCCTCCAGAATAGGTGATATTGATCATGGCATCACTGATTCCTGTACCATTTAGCATGGCAAAACGGAATGTGGTGTTGTAGGTATCTGTAAGGCCCATTTCAACACTTGATGGACCATCAATGTCGAGTTCAGTTTGGACATCATTCACAACAAGCACAAAGACTGTTGTTGCATTCTCAACATTCAGTCCTCTCGCTACAAATCGAATCGTGAAGACTCCTGCAACATGCGGACTGAGAGAAGTAGAATAATATCCATCTTGTCCGCTGACCTCAAAAACTGCCGTATATGACAATCCGGTCGAGGGAAACACACTGTCGACAAAAACGATAGCGCCCTTGATTGGACTTCCATCCCCGTCGCGATAAGACAGCGTTACATTATAAACTGCATCTAAATTGACTCTTGCTGAAATCTCACCCACAACAGATAGAGAACTAGTCTTTGGTGATATAATTAAAGTGAGTAGTAGTGTCTTAGGTTGATGATTTGGCTTGCTGAATGTCGCATTAATCAACCAGGTGCTTGAGTTTCTCGCACTTGTGTCAATGGACACTACATAGATGCCAGGTGTGATATCTGCCTCCACAGACCAGTATCCAGCTGGCCAGTTTATCGACAAGGAAACATCATTTGTTGTATTCTGGATAGGATTCCAATCTGTGGTTGCATAGTTATAATACTCATAATTGAACGTCAGCGTTGTATTATGGCCCCACACATCAGCAGTCCAAGGAGCATTAGGCGAATTAAGCCGAGTGACTCGAGTTGATTGAATTTCAATCTGGCAGCTAATATCATCATAAAAGAGTCGAGATGCGTTCACAATAACGATTAATTTGCCAGGACCTAATAATGAAGTGTCGAAAGTGCCTTCCCACCAGTTCTGTATAGTATTTGGCACAAAGGGCACGGTTGTAAGAGACCAATTGGCTTCGATGGTAGCGACTGGATCTAGCAGATTTGCACCGGTGTCCTCATCTGTATAACGTACAATTCCTGTCACCGTCAGACCAGTATCCGTAGTGATGATCTCAGGATCTGCGACAAGTTCAGCAGTATGTTGTACTTGAAACAGAGTACGACCATACGCAACTTCCGTGCCATTACTCCATATTGCTTGTACCCACCATTGTCCAGCTGGTGATGAGCCAGAAGCTAATACATGACCATTTCCGATAACTTCTCCATTAGAACCAGGAGGTGGTGTTTCATTTAGCCATATAGCACCACTCGGAAGGAACCAACTTACATTAACATTCTCTACAAGTGATGGTATTTCGGTGGAAGAGCCAATGGTGATATTTACTCGCGATGTATTGCTAATTCTAAATATTGTAGCATATGACCAGTTAGTCAAAGTGGGATTGAATATCTGTGTAGTCACGGATTTTGCGTAATTAGGGCTCTTTAATTCAAAATGCCACCATCCTAGATTATCGAGCAATATTCCAGGTATCGTAACTTCCTCAGGAGTGTAGCTGCACTGCGAAGTCACATTGAGTGGAGAAGAGTCGTATATCGCAGTAACTGCCCAGTCATTTGGTTTTACAATATGCATCGTGGGATTTTGGTAGAATCCAAAGTATCCAACATATGCATAGAAATCAATTGAAACACTAGCTCCGAAATCAGCTGTATAAGATACACCATGTGCAGTCAAATCAGTTTTCCAAGTCGTTTCAGTAAACCGATGGCTAAGAAGAGTGGATAAATAATTGAAACTAACACTCGTGTTTGAGGATACCGAAATGGCTACAGTGGGTGTATTCCAATAGCTGGAATTTGAAATGCTTGCGGAACCGGTACCAGAGGTTCCTGTTATAGGTATTGAATCAGTCCCTGCATGAAACTGCAAATCAACAGCATCCAGAGCTGGGGGCAAGACTCCTATCAACGAAACATCATCTAGGAATGCTGTAATGTAGTGCGCGTCGAGGATATCATAGACATTATGGTAGAGAGCTTCTGTAGAATTAATCTTCAATCCGATTTCGAAAAATAGACTATCACCAGCCCCAGAGAGATTAACTGCCACATCCCCTGTATTGTACCAAATATCATGAGCTGCTAGACTTGATAAACTGATACTCCACACTTCCGCGCCATTAATTCGCGCGACAAGTGTAAATGCTGTTCCAAGACTTGGATTGAGTGGACCGAATTTATAGAGATACGACGTGCTAAAGACGAACTCCTCGTTGTAAGGCGCATTAGGTATAGTTTGAAACCACATAATCTCGGTTCCAGCAACATGTTGAGACCGTTCATTAATGCCTGTGCCTAATGTCTTACCTTGGTCCTCAACGCTCATATAATATGAGTCAGACACGTAGTAAGCAGATGTCTGATTGGTAGCCGGATCAATATTGGTACTATTACTATCCCAACCATACGGACGGTATGAAACATTTTCTGAGGGATAATAATTCTTTCCAGGAATTCCCTCATCAAGTGTTCCATTGACAACATAAAGCCTAGTGAGGTTCCAAATTGATATAGATGCTTCACTACCTAACCAACTATGAACTCTATCAATAGGAAGATTATATTCAAGATTACTTGACATATCAGTTCTAGCGAAAATATATCCTGATGATGCATATCCTCGTTGTTCGACAGAGAGAGAATCTAAAATGCCCTCGCTAGAAGTCTCATCAGCAGAGTAGAAATCTTTCACCTGCTCATAATTTCCAAAATCTCGATCGGGTGGAGAAGACTCAAGTTTCTTGGGGATTTCTTTAACAGAATCGGTGTTATCATCAATCAATAATGAGAGTTGCATGATTTCAGGTACAAATGTCATTGTAACAATAAACATCGATAGTACTAGAATACTGGTTAAGGTCTCTCTTCGTGCAACCCTCATTTCTCTTCACCTACTAGGAATGCATCTATCATCCAATTGGCGGCGTATAATTTATGAGTTCTTCAATGACGTGCGCAGACTTGTCTAATTACATTTGTGTTATTACTGATATCATTTACTCAGACAGAGGTCGAAGTCTTTTGTGTTGATGCTAGATTGGATTTCTGATTAGCGGTCACTTGAATCTGTTCCAAGGTTGTTATTGTTCGAATATACGGGAACAAAATATTCCTGTTCAATTGCTTCCATAACAAGGAGGTAGGCATCATCCTCATCGATGCCACAGCTCTCTAGTAACTGCATCAAATTCACTAGCATAAAGGAATCAATACCATCTTCTGTATTCACAACATCTTCAACACATCGTAACTTCTTTGGTAGTCTTTTCTCCCCAATGCGATGAAGCCGAACAAGTACACCATCTACAAAGTCATCGAACATCCATTCGAAGGTCTTTATCATCTTTGCATCAACGACCTGCGTGGGACGCTCAGCTAGGGACTCATCAAACATCATTCCAATCGCGCGTGCATAATTAATCATCTTCTCCTCTTGAGCCTTCGAGGCTGATGTTATGGTGATGAATGCACAGATGAGATTCTGAGTGGGTACTGACCTGACAATATCAGAAATTGGAATAATGATGTAATCATCATGTTCCCTTTGTTTATCAAACTCTGTTCTGAAATGCATGATAGCGGTGATGAATGCGGAGAGCATTCCTTCTTCGAATCCGCCCTTGAGAATCTTGGAGTAGATTGGAACACCACTAAGTTTGTGCAGAACAACAATTCCCAAGAGATTGTTTGCGTCATTGAACCGTGCCTTGACATTCTTGGCGAGAGCATGCGTTTGCCGCCTCTTTCTGGAGTAATATTTCTGCCCCGCTACTATCATGGCAAATGCTCCAACAAATACTAGAATCTGAGGTGAATAAAATATGATAGTCTGAAGGAATTTTGCAGTTGCATCAAAAGTGGGTATAAGCGGGTAACTGAATTCTTGTGTTAGCTCATAGTTCTCTTTCTCAACTGAAATAATTATATCATAGGTGTATTCGCTAGCTTCCGGCATGACTATCTTTGCACTGTAAATTCCGGAATATTCTGTGGTTTCATTCATAATCTTGATTTCATGAGAAACCCCTTGGATCTTTAAATTCAGGCTGACATTTGCTCCACTGACTGGATACTCAGTATCAGACTCAACAACCTCGACCTCGATTGTTAGTTGTTGATATTCAGGGGCTCTGAGATTTGTGAGCATATTTACTCTCATTGGTACTTTATTCACTAGGAACGATAGAACATGCGTTTGATTTTGGTGTCCTACTTTTGAAAACGAGATGTATAGACTATAATCACGCAAGCCCCAAGGTACTACTGTAAGATTGTAGTGACCATTGCCTTCATCTGTAATCGATGCCCACTCAGAACCTTCTCCGGATATCTCGACAAGAGCGTCGGCGACTCCCGAACCATTGTAGTCTATTGAATAGAAGTAATCATAGCTATACTGATGACCATAGATCAACGGTTCAAGGGGCCCATTTGGCGGGTCTATAGATGAAAGAAACTGTGACTTGATAGTGATGATGAGAGGTGTTGTTTCGAAGTAAGGAGCTGCTGAGGATATTATGACATCGAAATTACCTGCGCCAACTAGAGAAGTATCGAAATCAGCTTGCCACCAGTTTTGGACTACATTAGGTACAAAATCAACAACTCCTGCAGCCCAGGTTCCTATGACCTCTGCTCCGTCATTCAAAAGAAACAGACCATTCTCTAAGTCAAAGAATCGAATTATGACTGTCACAGGCTGGCTCACTACAGTTTCGAGTTTCTCTGAGAAGACAACCTGAAGTGCAGCCTGATGGTATAAAGTCAGATTCACGTAATCATACGCTATCTCACTGCCGTTTGTCCAATGGTAGACAACACTCCAAGTACCTGCTGTCGTGTTTGCGGGTCCGAAGGTGATAGGCGTACTTTCAGCACTTCCGCTTGCATCACTAATAGTGGACGACTCGTACCAAAGAGAGCTGTTTGGAAGTTTCCATGTGAAGTTGACAGGGTCTGACAGAAATGGGATTTCACCATTAGAATTGAATGAAATAGAAACACGTGCGATATCATTACTATGGAATATTGTTTCACTATTCCATGACATAGTGCCAATTTCATACCTCTCGGTAATAGCTATGGATGCATAATTCGGGGATTCACAAAGAATCTTCCACCAACCGAGGCGATCTAAAAGAATTGTTGGAATGTCGAGAAAATTACTATCAAAGGTACATTCCAATGTGACATCTGTCAAGAATGGATCTAAAATAGTAAAATTCTGCCAATCAGAGGGGTGATAAATACGAATAATGAGGTCATCATAGAGTCCGAGAAAACCTAAGTAGGTGAACATTTCGAGTGAAGCACTTTGATTCGCGTTTATTATATATGAAACACCCATTTGAAACGTACTTGTTGTTGAACTTGAATTCAAAAAGCGATGATTCAATAATTGAACGCGGTATTGAAGGGAAACACTTTCGTTTGAAGCGATTTCAATATTCAATGGACTAGCTGTCCAAAAACTATCATTGGTCATATATCCAGAACCCAGTCCAGAATCACCAATAATAGGAGTCGGCGCCCCATTTATCATAAGATGCAAATCTACCTCGTTGCAACTGGGTAGTGTAGCGCCAGTTAGAGAAACATCATCAATGCAGACTGTGATATATTGTGTATTGATTGTTCCATCCGGATAGCCATCTCCATCATAATCAAGGTCAGCATCAGCCATGAAAGTAGAATCAATGTAGAGACCAATTCTAAATGATATAGCTTCGGTGGGCATAGCGATAGAAACAGGAATCTCATTGACTGCAAACCATGTACCTCTCTGACCAAGTGTCGGCAAATCAATGCTATGAACTGCTGTATCATTAATGAATACCTTCAGGGAGTAATTTCCTGTGAAAGAAGAACTCAGAGGACCTTGAAGGAGAAGATAATCAAAACTCAGTAGGAATTGATCTGTATATGGTGTGTTATGGAAGGTCTGATTCCAAAGAACATACGTCCCAGCATAATGTGTGTACTCTCTTTGAACAGGTTTTGTAATTTCCGCCCTATTTTGAACAGTGATATATCGTTCACTGCTTTTTTCATAGGACACTTGTTGAACTTGATCAGGATCTGTGTTATTACTAATTGCATCCCATCCAAAGGGATAATTCGTTAATGAGCCATTCGGATATATTGTATATCCTTCGTAGCCTTCGTCAAAAGTCCCATTAATAACATAAAGCCGTTCCAAGTCCCACACTTGGACCTCAGCATTACTCGCGACCCAATCATGACTTGTATCAATCTCAATATTCTGTTGAGTGTTGACAAGTGTATCAGTTCTTGCAGTCATATTATCTGTAGAAGTATAGCCTCTTTGTTCAATAGTGACAGGATTGATGACACCGCTAATTGGAGCAAGCGTTGAGCTGCTTTCAGAGGTAATCCGGTCATTTAGAGGAGGAGAATCGAATTGGTTAGTTTGTTGCATCTTTGAATGATTCAATGGTTCATTCTGTGAATCGTTTGAATCAAACTGATTATGAGTCAATTTGATTTGATATGAAGACGACTGCAATAGAGGTGGAGAAACTACCAGTAATAAGAGAACTAAGGTAACCACTCGCGATTGCAGCAATCTTCTTCACCTCACAGTAATAGATTCGATTCGGATAGTAACCGGAAATTGTATAGTATGAAAAAACAAAGGAATATAACATTAGTTCAGATGGTCTGGCTGATTTCTTATATTGCATCCAATCCATGACGATTTTGGATCTGAGAGCATACTTTCTCTACCTTAAAAATTTCTATGCGAATCTGAAACGCACATTGCTATTATCCAAATGAGTGTTTATGATAGTCACCATGAAACTATGTTGGAATCTCGCGTAATAATGCGACAAGCCTATCAGTAGCCTTTGCAGTCTTCAATAATCGTGGCATGTTTCCCTTGATGTTCAGTTTTCGTGTGATGAATGCACGATTTGCACCAGTTTTACCAAGGAGAATATCTACGCAGACTCGGTATGGTGCACTAAGGATGTAAGATGTATCCCTCTCTCCAAACCAAATGTCTGTCATCCTACCGGTTTAATTTTCAAAGCCAACAAACATGGTATTCTGAACTCCTTTGTCAAGCTCAGCTTCCAATACGAGTGTGTAAGAATCATCAACATTGTTTCAGTCAATTCTTCATCTACTTCTATACGACACCTATTCTACGGTTAGAAGATATGGAAGCAATAGAGAACGCAGATAGATAGGGACAACAATCTAATCCCCATTTGTTACTATTCTTCCCTGAGCAATTACATCGTGTTTATGAATGCTCTCGAGTGACCGAGCCTCAGCAAACATCTCGAGATCACGGTCACTAAAGGCTTCCTTCGCGAACTGGAGAATATTACGGCACACATCTTCAACAAGAAGTGGATTTTCGTGCATCTGCTTAGTGACAAGCATCTCATCTTCTAGCTTCAGGAGAGAATATGTCTTACTTGAGAACGACTTCTCAATCACGTCAATCATAGAGCCATACTTCGGAATTGCTGCGGTTTCTCCAACTACGCAAAGTTTTCCTATTGCACGTTGGATATGAGTGAGACCATCATTATTTGCCATACAGTGTGGACACACGGTATTTCCAATCACTTCAATTTCAATCTCGTGAATGTATGGTTTCTCATTCTCCTTACGTGTTATAGCAGCGACATCGCATACTTCCCAGGTGCGTTTATTGGAAGCAGGAGTTCTAGTCGTATAGCCAAACTCGAACTCGAATTTTATCTCTCCTCGGCTGAATGGATGCTTCTGAGCTAATCCTTCAAGTATCTTAATCTGGAGTTCTTCAATAGATGGGTGTACTCGGAACTGGTTACTAATCTCTTCAGTCATCGACTCCACCAAGCGAGACATATGCACTCCTTTCAATTCGGCAGGAAGATCTATCGTGAACTCAACTTTTGGCACGATATGGTGTCTAATGCCACTCCGATCTGTGACAACAAACGTCTTCAGATTCTTGACGCCAACTTTGCTAAGCTGTATTCGATGCTTGGGTTTCTCGTTCTGAGTGTCAATGACCAAATCTTGAGTCTCCGCTTTTGTAATATCATTAGTCTTCATAACAACTTGTAGAGCCTGTACTCTCACTCACACAGACCTGAACTTTGTAGTCGTTAGTGTATTTGAGGTGTCCATGAATGTATTTCGCAAGGAGTTCTGCAGTTGTGGCTTTAGTAGGGATTACAATGCATTCATCTTCAGGAAACACATACCTTTTAGATGCCACCTTGACTTCAATGAATCCGTTTTCAGCCATTATGGATATCGTAGAGGAATCTCCAGGTAGCATGACTTTATGATCAAGCGTATTGCAGATTCTTATAGCCTCCTCTTTGACTTCTTTGAAATCGACAACCATTCCATCTTCGTTGAGAGGACCTGTGATAAAGACCTCGAGTGTGTAATTGTGACCATGAAGGTGTTCACAATCTCCACAGAAACGTAGGAAGTGTGAGGCACTAAAATGCATCCTTTGATCCTTGACGTGTACGCTATACAATCTGATACCTCCAGATGCTAATCGGGCATCCGTATGTGTTACATGTAAAACTGTCGGAAGCGACTCTTTTATTGCTTTATACCTCTTTGTTTCTCGAACGCCTCAATCAAGTCATCAACTGTGGTGGCCTGTGTTGGATCCTTGTCATCACGCCACTTCCCAGTGAATCGTGGAAATCTGATTGCAAGTCCGCCTTCACCTTTCAATCTGCTTCGTCCAGCGGGATGAGTAGGACTCACTGTTATTTCATCACCTAGCACCTCAATTACCTCTACCGGTTCAAACCAGATATCAGCTTCAATATCCGAAATTACCTTAGGATTCTTAGCCTCAAGTACATGCTCTTCCAAGCGTTCTTTGAACTCTGTGAGCATCTCCTCCGTGAAACCAGTACCAATCTTGCAAACTGTTGGATAGGTATCTGTCATATCGTCATACGCAGATGCTAGAATTGCTCCATAGACGCCTGTTCTCTTTCCACGACCGTGGATGGCACCGACAATGACCAAATCGATTGCATCAGCAAGGCCTTCGGTGTAAGATGCCTTCAGCTTGATCCACAACCAACTTCTGGCTCCTGCTTGATACTTTGAGCCCTGATGTACTGCTTTTGCTATAACTCCCTCATGACCCGTATCAAGGGCAGTTTTAAAGAATTCATACAACCGTTCAGGCGCTTCAATAAGTTCTCCAGTCGTGAGCTGAACTCGATCATCCATGACGAGTGAAGTTTCCATCAAATTTCTACGTTCAAGCAAGGGATATTCTGTGATGTCTTTTCCATTTAGAAATAACATGTCAAAAATATAGAAAGCAACAGGAACTTCATCCTGGGTCTTTTCGATGTTAGTTTTTCGTCTGCGACGCATCAACTCTTGGAAAGGACGCATCTTCCCTGTTGATGGATCAATAGCTACACATTCGCCCTCTAAAACGCATGTTTCTGCCTTGACATGATTTCTTATCAGCTCCACAACATCGGGATATTGATTAGTGATGATTTCTTGACGACGTGAAAATAAGACAATATTATCACGATTCTTGTGGACCTGAATACGTTCACCATCATACTTGAACTCGACGAGAGCTCTCTTGCCAACTTTTTCCATAATCTCAACTGGCTCAGATAGTTTCTTCGCAGCCATCATGCGGATGGGAACTCCAACCGCTGTGCGGATTTCCTTCACCGCATCAATTCCCTTGGTAGCAAGACTACAAGCCACATGACTAAGATCGCTGCACACATTGAATGCATTTTCAATATCGACACGAGCGTCCTTAGAGCCAGTATATGCAATTGAAAGGGCATCCATTATCCCCATGTCACCAAGCCCAAGACGAAGGGAACCAGAAATAGTTCGTAGGATGTATCTGGCTTCGATGGGGTGAGCATCAGTGAGAATACTAACAATCTTCGCTATCTTCTCCCTATTACTCCCAGACCCGCTCATTTTTGCTGCTTCATCTAGGGTGTTGAAGACGATTGAAACAGTCAGATCTTGAGCGAATAATGTTGCTTGTGCACTATCTTGAAGGAGTTCTTCAGCAGTGCTACCGATATCACCAGTCTTCCGTAATTTTTCGCGAACAACGCTCTCTGAAACTGATGCTGCTGCTGCCACGACTTGTATTGCCATTTTTTCGGCAATGCCTATCTCAGGCTCACCTTGCCAATCTGGATGCAACTTCCCCATGGTCAGAGCTACCATCTTGTCCACAACAGAGGTATCTGCATCTCGTAGTAACTCAGAAAATACCCTGACCTTCTCGAGAGTACCTGAGATCGACTCGATTTCGTCATACGCCCTAGCTAGTTTCTCATAGTGCATCGATTTCTTAACTCCCAGAATTGTTGCCGACCATATGCTTTATAAACGCAGTCAAGAGCACTGCCTCATCCATACATATACCGGTGAGCTTGAATTGGGTAGTATTAGACCTCGATATATAAAGAGTGCAGCCAGAAGCCTGCTAGCACAATATCCAGATACATTCACAGATGATTTTGAAACTAACAAAAGACTTGTCGAGCAGCTCACTGAGTCCCAATCTAAGAAGGTTCGTAATCGCATTGCAGGTTATCTTGTAGGACTAATCAAAATTGGTTATGCAAGAGCAGCTGCAGAAGTTGCAGAACCTGGCGAAGAAGTCACCGACATGGAAATGTGATTTCCCATTCACTTGCATATTATTCGTACTTGTTCAATACCCCACTCCTATTTCACGGATTGGGGAACTTGATCTGCTCATTCATTACCCAGAAAGGAGTCTTAAGGAAGTATATCTGAATCTTTTGCATGGAAAATTGGCAAAATCATTTGCATCATGGCGAATGTCTCGGATTCATGTGTGAGCGGATTGAGGACCTCAGACGAAAATTTAGACTAATATACATCGATCCACCCTTTCTATCAGGGACAAGTTACTCATTAAAGACTAGATCCAAGGATGAAAAAGACGCAGCTGGAAAAGTCGAAGATACTCCTACATATAATGACAAATGGGAAGGAGTCAGTGATTACCTTTCGTTCATGAAACCCAGACTAGGAATGATGAGAAGCCTTCTAACAGAAAATGGTAGTCTCTGGGTTCATCTTGACTGGCATGTATCACACTACGTGAAGATTCTGTTAGACGACATATTTGGATACACAAATTTTGTCAACGAGATTGTCTGGAAACGGACGAATAGCCCAAAGGCTCAGAGTAGAGGCTTTGGCGCACAGCATGATGTGATTCTTCTCTACGCCTTCAACAGCCAGCAGTTTAAGCTAAACCAGGTCTTTAGAAATCATGACGAAAAATCCTTGAAACCGTATAGTTATGAAGATGCTAGAGGCAAATACAGGTTGATAGAGATAGAAGCCCAAGGAATTCAGAGGACTGAGAGTAGAAGGCAATTTGAATGGAGAGGTAGAACTGCACCCTACCTTTACAGAATTGAAACACTGGATAAGTGGTGGGAAGAGGATTTGATTTATCGGAGTAGAAATGGCAGATACACAAAGAAACAATACCTAACGGACACACTGGGAGTCCCCGTTTCAGACTTGTGGTTCGATATTCCTCCAGTACAGGGAGGTTCTGTTGAATATACAGGATTCTTGACACAGAAACCGGAGGCCCTTCTAGAGCGAGTGATTCAATCAGCAACTGACCAAGGAGATGTCGTTGGAGACTTCTTTGCTGGAACAGGAACAACAGCAGTTGTTGCTCAGCGGTTAAATCGAAAATGGCTTCTATGTGAAGAAGTAGAATCGACAGTCGAAATCATTAGGCAAAGGATTCAGAAGATGGATTTGCCTGTAGAATATGCTTTTTCCTCATTTCAGAGAGCAGGGCACAAAGCTAAACGATTACGCAAACATGTATAAGAACAATTCTTCAATATATATACAGTCAATCATCAGGAGGATAGATTGTGGGTACCGAAATACTTGTAGCATTCGTGTTTTTTTCAATTGTTTCTATCTATTTGATAGCTAGATTTACTGGCTCTTCTAGTCGCCCTCCACTCGATGAGCCAAAAGGGAGAACAAGTTCTGAAAAGCTCTTTGATTCAAAGTCTTATGATGCTGCATTCTTTGATGGAGAATCTGAGCAATATGCTGAAGCCATGAGTAGAACTCGACAATATGGCGGAGCATAGGATTCTTGGTTCTCAATCTACCCAAATGGGTTCATCTGCTTGGGTTGTTTCATAGTAGAGCTGATTCATACATCTCTTGTCCCATCTTCTCAATAGGAAAAAGATGAAAAGAGCTATAACGAACGGGGCCACATTAACGACAAAATATAGAGATGACGTATACATATAGTATACCATTGACGGATAGAACGTGAGTGCCAAGAGAACTAACGAGTACGCACCTATAAGAACTAAAATGCTTATGCTTGATCTTCTACCAAATCGTTTCTTTCGTTCCCATTCTCTAACCACCCAGATGGTTGATTTTGAAGCTTCATCATCTAGTTTTTGGGATGATAATACTTCATCCTTTGCCACTTGAGGGTGAATCTGATAGATGCCCGAAGCTCGTTCAAAGGCAAGTTCATGAAACCAAAAAGCACCTCTCATGGCAAGCACCAGCAATATTGGTGCAAGGAAGAGAAAGGGCGAGTAGATGACAATACTGATGAAGAAATAGTAAGAAGTCGCTAGAATACTGCGAAGAACATATGATAAGAGTAATGTTGCAATGACGAAGGTGCTGGCGGCAAATACCAAATCAGCAACATTACGCCTTTTTGGTGCTCTCAAGAGATGAAAAGCTAGCAATGCTTCTCCACTCTCAGGCATTTTCTTGACTAACTCAATCATAGTATCTGATATAATGACTGCATCGAAGAGCGCGTTGAAAGTTGATGCAATGTAGGGTTCAGCACTCTCTCTCTGCCAAACATAGATTCCTCTCCACGTGACAATCTTATCATTAGCAGATCTTACAATCTGGGAAAATTGCTGGTCTGTAATTGGTGACCGAAAATGACTTTGGAGTATATTGAGATATAGAAGATAGAATATCACACCAATTCCAAGGTTAAATCCTATTATGAAGAGAGGATTCACGAGATGTGTTGACAAGAACATAGAAATGAGAGACATCGGAATGGCAAGCAGGAACATTACGATGTATCGAAAAAGCGCGGATGTTGATGGAACTCGAGTTTCGAACCACCTAGCATATCGCTCTGACATCTTACTTGGTTTAATTACTCGCTTATCTTGTTGTATGCTCAGCTATCTCCTCTCCACTATGCTGTCAAGCTGCTAATGCAACCGACGCGTTATAATATGTGTGTTTTAAGAGACAACTGAATTTATCATCCGGAAAGAATCATGTTAATCCTCGTGCCTGTAAATTCGATTGCGTTCTAGAGTTCTGATTCAAAGAGGCATATTATCAAGGCACGTGTTTCTATCTATGAGACTTGATCTGCCGAATTGCTCCTCCGGGTGCTACTCCCTTTGGACAAGATTTCACACAATTCATTATCAAGTCGCATAGTGGCGCACCGTTAGCAGATTTGGCAGCTTCAACATATCTGGCTGGATTCGTAACGCGGCTGTCTTCAGAGAAACGAAATGATTTTGCAAGAGCTGCAGGTCCTATGTATTGTCGATTAAATGCATTAACGGGACAAGAACCGTAGCAGATAGCGCATAGAATGCAATTAACATAACTCTCAATTTTCTTTCGTTCCTCAATACTCTGAAGAAATGGTTCATCACCTTCAACTGAATCAACCCACAGCTCCATCGATATCAGAGCATCATAGAATCTAGACATGTCCACGACAAGATCTTTGAGCACAGGCATATTGGGTAGAGGCTCAATCAAGATTTCTTTCTCGGGATTCCAGCCTCTTGGAGTCTTAGACAGAGCAGGGAAAGTCTTTAGTTTCATGGCCTGTTTTCCAACATCACTTAGTTGGGTTCGACATGCTAGACGAGGTTCCTTATTGATCAACATTGAACAACTTCCACACACTGCTCCCCTGCAGGAATATCTGAATGAGATAGAAGAATCCATTTTGTCTTGAATTTGAAAGAGAGCATCAAGTACAGTCATACCCTTCTTTGTTTCAATTTTATACAGATCATAGTGTGTTATTTTTCCGCCCTCTCTGCTTCGCGCAACTCTCATTTTCATCAATAGGTCCTCTCCTTCACCTCAAACATGCCTAAATTGACAGGAATAAGCTCGGTCTTCACATAGTCCTCAACCTTTGTGAAGAGTGAATGTTTTAGAAAATTCACATCATCACGTTCGGGATAGTCAAGCCGCCAATGAGCACCACGACTTTCACGTCGCATTAGAGCCCCCATTGTAATCACCTCACAAAGATCGAGCATGTTCTCTAGTTCAAGAATACGGATCAAGGAATAGTTGAATCTTTTATCACTGTGACCGGCGTAGACATTCTTGAAACGTTGTTTGAGCTCTCGAATCATTGTCAAAGCAGCTTTGAGATCACTTTCTTTTCTGTATACACCAGCAAGACGATCCATGGTATCGCCCATCACCTCACGTATCTCCCAAGGTTCCTCACCTTTATCTTTCAACAGTAGTTCTTGGAGTTTGTGGCGTATTTTGAAAGCTTCATTATCCACGCAGGCCGATTTAGGTTGACTCGCATCAGGAAGATACTCTGCAACCTTCTGTCCAACAATACGACCAAAGACCAGAGTTTCAAGGAGTGAATTTCCACCAAGTCTATTGGCTCCATGAACACTCATACAAGCTGCTTCACCAACTGCATAGAGACCCTCTATTGGAGTCAATCCATATTTATCGCAGTGGATACCGCCCATGGAATAATGCTGTCCAGGTCGGACAGGAATGGGTTCATCAATCGGATCCACTCCTGCGAAATAGATGGAGATCTCTCGGATGCCTGGAAGTCTCTCAAGTATCTTATCTTTCCCAAGATGACGAAGATCTAGGTGAACATACTGGTCATC
>Ga0224495_10001709_pt1 | contig 15166 bp, 9 predicted proteins | sample SF_Jul11_sed_USG_FD_168128 | JGI IMG/M metagenome (GOLD analysis project Ga0224495, IMG submission 168128) | Sediment microbial communities from San Francisco Bay, California, United States - SF_Jul11_sed_USGS_4_1 | ecosystem: Environmental > Aquatic > Marine > Sediment | place: USA: California... | reverse complement strand
TAACAGGCTCCGCAGGCCCTCCTTTTGACGGCCACGACGACGTCGCCACCCTTGCCCCGACGGACACGTTCATACAGCGACAGCGTCGCGCGCGGGATTGCAGCTGTAATCTCTTGACGTTCTCTGACTTTCTGGGCCACCTTGTCACCGATGGAGTCGATCTTCTCCTGCAAAATCGTCAGTTGCTGGTGGTTGTTTTCGGCGACCTTATCATACCGCTCCTGATACTCTTCGATATCTTTGCTCAGTCGTTCGATATCGTCGATGGTGTTGATCAGCTGTGTTTCACGGTTGGAGATGCCCTCTTTGGTGACATCTATCTCCGCCACGAGAGCATCGTACTCCTTGTTGGTCTTGATCGACATCATCTGCTGCTGGTATTTCTGCAATTCAGCCTCTCTGGTGGCTATCTCCACTTCGAGGGTTTTCTGGGCAAGCCGGGCTTGCGCCAATTCCTTGGAGGCGTTCTCGAGCTTTTCTTTGGCTTCTTTGATTTCCCGGGTCAGGTTCTCCATCATATCCGGAAGATATTCCTTGGATCGTTCCAGCTCTCCGCGGTCGAAGTCGATAACCTGGAGTTTCAAAAGCAACTCGAGATCACTACTCATCGATACCTCCTTCTGCTGCTGGTATATCATAAAGTCAAACGAAAAACGCATTCGCCCGATTTCACCGGCGAATGCGTTAGTCCTTCTGCCTCCCAGGCTCGCAATGTCCGACCCAACCAAGGCCGGGTACGACCTCCGAGAGAATTACTCTTCTACGTTTACTACCGTATTTCAAATACACCATCTTCGCGACTCAAATGGGCAATACTGGATTCGAACCAGTGACCTCTCGGATGTGAACCGAACGCTCTAACCAACTGAGCTAATTGCCCAACTAACCCCTTCCAATCTCTGGGCCCTGCAGGACTCGAACCTGCGACCCGCTGATTATGAGTCAGCTGCTCTAACCAACTGAGCTAAGGGCCCATTTCGGCTAGATTTTCAACTTACCATACAATCGCATTAACGTCAAGTCAATTTAATCAACCATTTACTGCGCCGATTGTTTCCTCTTTTTTGTGCCCTTGCAAAACCCCCGCCACCTCGTCAGCCAACAGCCTCCTACCAGCTGCACGGCAATCCCTCGCTAACCTCGACAGCTCGGTATCCCTGCCATAAAACGTCACTCTTTCTCTTTTCTGCTCCGGCTTCATTACGATTCGCGTCAGGTCCGCCATGCCTTCATAACTCCGCATCCAGCACCATCTCCGATACTTCATCAGCCTGCAAGAGTACTTTTCCCAGGCCGTCGACCACCATGGAACTGCCGCCAAACTCGTGGACGCCGTCAGTCCCCACGGCGTTGACGCCGATAACGGTAAGTCCCGTATCCTTCGCTCTTTGCATCAGCAGATGCCGCCAGTCGTCGATACGAACCCGCGGGAAAGCAGCCGGCACCACGATCTTCTCGGCACCGGCTTGTCGCAGCCGTCCGAAGATGTCCGGAAACCGAAGATCGTAACAGATGGCGATCCCCAGCTTGCCAAACTCGGTATGGAATATCCCGATTTGCTCACCGGGGCTGTAAACCCGATCTTCGTTGAAGGACTCAAAGAGGTTAATTTTATGATAGATTTGGTATTCACCGCGGCAGTAGTACATATAGGCATTAAATAGTCCGCACCCGGTCTCATGCGGAAATCCGATCATTACGGCTGCGTCTGAATCCGCCAGTAACTGCAGCACCACCTCCAGATCGTCAACCTGCTCGCGCCCGTAAAGACAGCCGCTGGTAGCCAATTCTCCGAAACAGACGATATCCGGCCTGTTTGACTTCTCGCGTTTCAGAAAGTCCTTCCAGGCACGGTTGTTGATGTTCTTCTGTACGATGTGGAGGTGCATTTCGTGTCGCTTTCGTCGCTATGTCAACCTTCCCGGCGGCCGCCGACCTGCCACGAAACCGCCTGGCACTTCGATTCTTAAGTAAGGCGCGTGTGCCGACATGTCAAATCATTTCACACCGCCCAATCAAACCAGGGTCACCCCTGCGCGCGGGGTGACCTTTTCGCGTCCGAGCCCAATCACCGGCGGCAGAATTTCCTTTAACTGCCGGCTCAAATTGCCTATTATTCACTTTCGTTGAACAGCGGCTCCCTAAGGAGAGGATATTGATGACCACCAAACGCTTTTGGATATCAAAACTTATCATCGCGGCAATCCTCCTGGTTGTCTCGGCTGACGTTCCGGCTCAGCAGGCCAGACGCGTAAACCTCGGTTATTTCGAGGGCGGCAAGCATCCGGTTCACGATCTGATCCGCACTGAGTTCAGCCGCCAGCTTGAATTGACATTGCCTGAGGACCTCGCCCTGGTTTTCATCCCCTACGGCTTTCGTTCCGCCGGCTGGAAACGCGATAGCTGCCATATCTTTGCCCGGGAACTCGCCGGCGTCGAAGATATCGATATCATGGTGACCATGGGGCCTTGGGTGGTCGAGGACCTGCTGGAAGCCGGGTTCACCAAGCCGATTGTGGCGATGTACCGCTTCGACCCGCGCGCCGAAGGCCTGGTGGACGAAAACAATCGCCCCATAGCACCGAACCTGACCGTCCGCATCGACCCCGACAGGATGGAAAAAGACCTGGCCATGCTGTCCCGGTTGCTGACCGTCAAGAAACTGGGCATCCTCTTCTTCCCGTCCGCTGATGAAAAATCGGAAATTCTGTCCCGGGCGGAGGCAATCGGGGCAAACCTCGGTTTTGAGGTTGTTACCGCCGAAGGATTCAACTTGTTCGGCACCTACGCTTTCTTCAAGGCTTATAACGAACTTGATAAAAAGATTGACGCTCTATATGTGGCCCCGCTGTGGGATATGGACGCCGCTAAGATCACTGAGTTGTTCAGGAGGGCCGCGGACCAGCGCATACCGGTTTTCAGCACTGAGGGTCGCTATGCCGTTGACAGGGGCGCTTTTGCCTCGGATGCCGGGCAGACCTTTCTCCCCGAGGCCGCTTCCGCAGCGGCCAAAATAGTCCGGATTGTAGAAGGGGCAAATCCCGCCGACCTGGCGGTCGACTTCCCCGAAACCAGGGGCTTGCTGATAAACCTGGAAACAGCCGAAAATTGCCGTGTGCGGGTCCCCGACGCCGCTGTGAACGAGGCCTATATTGTCGAAGCGCCACCGGCTGACGATGTCCCGCTTTACACTTTAAGAGACGCCGTTTCCCGCGCGCTCGAGCGGAATCCTGGCTTTCTGGCCGGCTACGACGCCCTCGAGGCCGCCGCTCAGGCGGCCGGGCAGGCCTACTCACAATATTTGCCACAAATATACGCTACCGGCGGCATCAACCATTTTGATGACAACACCGTGTACAACACCAGGGGGCTGATCGAGGAAAATCGCTATGCCGCCACCATCTCGTTCTCCCAGCGGCTTTTCTCGCTCGAGACAATCAGAAATATCCAGTTGAGTGCGCAGAACAGAAATCTTGAGCAGATTGACGTGGAGCAGGCGCGACTCGACCTGGAACTCGGTGTCAATCTGGCATATCTCAATTACCTCCAGGCCGGTGAATACCTGATGATTCAGAAACAGGACCGGGAACTGATCGACCGAAACCTCGAAATTGCCAACTGCCGTCGCCTTGCGATGGCCGACGACCGAGTCGATTACGTGCGCTGGGAAGATGAACGAACCAGAGCCACCCAGAACATTATCAGTGCCCGGGTCAATCTCGATGTGGCGCGGGTGCTGTTAAACGTATTGCTCAACCTGCCCGGCGACTCCCGTTTCACACTTGATGAGGCCTCTTTTTCCATGGACCGTTTCTGGCAGGAGTACGAAAACCTGTACTCTTTCATAGTCAACCAGTCCGAACGGATGGAATTCGAGCAGTCACTGGCCCAGATTGCGCTGAGTATCAGTCCTCGGCTGCGCCGGCATGACGTCCGACTCGGCATGGCCCGGACATCCCTGTCCCTGAACACCGCCCGTTATATGCCCACGGTGGGTTTTCGCGCTGCCCTGCATTTTCGGGACGAACTGGCCAACCGGCTTACTTTTGAGGAGGAACACAATACCTGGTCGGTGTCGGCTCTCCTAAGCCTGCCTCTCTTTCTCGGAGGTGACCGCATCCACGAGCGCCGGCGTCTCAAAGCCCGGCTTAGCGAAATCGAGTTTGACCGCGATGCCGCCAGTCTCGATGTTATGGGCCGGGTCCGGGCCACGGCTTCAACTCTGATAGAGCACGTTCGCAACACCCCCCTGGCCGTGCGCCGCCAGGAACTGGCTCGCGAGAACTACGAACTAGTGGCCACCCAGTACGAGTCCGGAAAGACCTCCCTGATTGATGTCCTGGACGCCAGAGAAAATGTCCTTGGGGCTGAAAACGCCTATGTTTCGAGTCGCTACCGCTACTTCGGTACCCTGGCGACTCTCGTACACGATATCGGTTGGTCGCCGTCCGAAAGCAATACGACTTTCAACGACGAGTTCTATCAGAGAGTAAAAGAAATCTACAACCGCTGAGGCGCACCGAGGGACTAAGGCGGGAAGACAAAACCATAGAGCCGGTAAAGAAAGACAGCCGTTACCGCGAACGCCAGAACGATCCGACCGGCCTTGTAGACAGCTTTATCCCTGAAAACGGGTACGGGACGGCCGCCGGCCATCACGACAAAAATCCGGAAATAGCTAAGGACAGACAGGAATACAAACAGCACCGTCAGGTACGTCATGAAGACGATGCCGAATTCAAAACGAATGACATGGCTGGCCAGAAGAACCGCGATCACCGCAAACGCATACTTGCCCGTTAAATTGGACGGCACTGTGACCTTGCGCTGTCTTATTATCAGCCCGCCGCCAACCATGATCAATAAATCGCGGCCCACTATGACCGCCGCCAGCCATAGCGGAAAATCCCGGAACAACACCAGGAGTATTACCAGGACCCCGGCAAATATCTTGTCGGCCACCGGGTCGAGAGCGATGCCCAGGTCGCTGATCTGACCGAGCTTTCGGGCCAGGTACCCGTCAAGACCATCGGTCACCGCCGCCAAAATAATCAGCACCAGTGCGATAACCGTCGCCCGATCATCACCCCTCCACAGGAAATACCCTATCACGGGTGTAAGAAAAACGCGGGACAGGGATAACAGGTTTGGGATACTGAAAACACCGGCCTTAGGCATACCACGAAAATACAATGCCTGTCATCCAAAAGCCAATGCTGTTTTGGGAACTCTTACGGGCATGGCTCGGGAGGCGGCCCGGAAGGCATACCGAAAAGGTAAGTTATCAGGTACACTACATCTGTGATGTTTATCTTGTCTTCGATATCGCCGTTGGCATTGCCCTCGTCAAGACAGGCCGGAGCCGCACCGGTGGGCATACCGAAAAGCCACCTGATAAGATAGGTTACATCAGAGATATTGACCTTCTCTTCGCCATCGAGATTGACGTTTCCACGATCCCCGATGCAGCACTCAGCCGGAGTGCAGGCGGTCTTGGGCCCGGCCGGGGACGTTGATTCGAGCGGCGGCACACCTGCGACCGGCTGACCGAAATCGAATGCCTTCACGTCGACGAAATAACACTCATCGGGGAGCAGCCCTTTAATGATCATTTCGTACTCGAAGTACTTGAGGTAGCCGTCGGGTGTAAGCTCATCAGGCTGCGCCTGCCCGGGGTTCAGGCTGCTCGGGTACGGCTGGGTCGGATAAACCTTCCGGATCGGCGTGGCCACACCCAGCTCACTGAGATTCTGCCCCAGGGCCGTGAAGTAGAAGATGGAATCGGGGTGGTCCGGATGCACGTACGGCTGGCTTGCCGTGAACGCCGACGGGTCGAAACTCTCATCACCGCATGAGTCGGCATAAAGACAGCATAGCTGCTCGATGGTATATGGAACGGCCTCAGACTCCCACCCCGGCTTCGAAGGATCCCAGATATGCTTGATATAGTCCTGGATGTCATACGACGCCATCAAGGCGTATGAGCCGACGCTGCCGTCCAGCGACATGTAAACGCGATAGCCCTCGAAATCCCTCAGTCTCCAGAAAGCGTCATCGGTCGTCTCGGGGACATGACCGTTCCACCTTGCTCTGACTGCCCTTACCTGCGGCTCCAGCCATACCGTTGGCGCGGGAGGCGGCAATGCCCCGCGATAATCCGGAACATTGTCCCCGCTGGTGTAAATCGTCTCCTCACCGCACAGTCTAACATTGCCGGCGTAGCCGTCGTTATCGGTATCCACCCCCGGGTTGTCAAATATCCACGACGCCCAGTGGGCGTTCAGAAGGAAATCCTCGAAATTGAGGTTCGCATAGTACTGGGCAGGATTGGCCGGAAGATTACCAATATTGCCAATAACCGTGTGCAATCCCTCGCCGGCTACATAGGCAACAGTGACCGGGTAAGTTTGTCCCGGCTCGATACTGGCGATGGGTCCAAACGACAGAAGATACCTCGTATCGTAGCCCCAACTGAACTCATCGAACATTTCGTCGGGATGCATCCACAGCGGATCGGCTTCACTAATCGACGCCGTGTAGACCTGGTCATAGTCGATTTCGCGATTCCGCATGATATAGTATTTGTTGGCATCTCCCTCCGGAGTGCCGATGCCGCCGGTCTGGAAATCCCGGAAATCCTCCGGCCATTCGCCCGCACCCGCTCTCTCCCTGGGGCCGAAATCCCTGGCGGAAATGTAGTTGCTCATCCACCAATTGAACGATACATTGACGGCCTCTGTAAGGGGGTGCAGAAGACACAGACCGGTGATATCGGGAACAGGATACGGCTCACTCAGATCGCCGTCGTTATCGGCGATCCAGGCTATGCTGACCGCCTCGGTGTCGGCACACGCCCCGTAATCGATCGGGGCGGACGCGATAAACCCGTTGAGGTCATCGGCATAACCGTAGCCTGAACTCAAATCATGTAACACGTCACCGTCAACATAGAAACCTACGTATATATTGGTTAGCGTCTGCAGCCCGATGTTTTTGATCTGGTAGTCCATCAATACGAAATCCTCGGCATATGGATACGACCAAGCGTACGAGCTTTGGGTAATTTCAATACCCAGCGGCATGTGAGGCCGCCCGAAGAAATCGTCGTTTACACCCTCCGTGTACGTATCGGCATAAACCGACACGTAATCTTCTTCTGAAACGGCGCCCGCGTACTCGGGTTTGGTTGAGTCGAGCGTTGAGCGGTAAATCATCTTCCCTTGCGGTGACTGGTCGGGGAACATCTCACGCACATATTGCCAGCCGTCGGACCCTACCGATACCGCCGTGTCCCCACCGACCACGGCGCCCACCCAGATTGTTCCGCCCCATAGATATTCACGGCCGGAGCCGATAGGGTATTCGCAACTCGGTACCGGCTCACCGGTGAAGCAGTCGACCGCCGGTCCCTGCGCTAAGGCCGAACCGAAGGTCCCGTTATTGTTCACGGACAGCGATATCTTTCCCCGGCGGTGTGCGGCAATGCAGTGAGCGGGTGGACCGGGAACAACGTCGAGGACTACTGTCACTTCCAGCGGCGAATTATCCGCCCCGGCGGCGGTGATGGTCAGATGCCCGGTGTATCGGCCGGCTGGCAAACCCTCGTGATCCGCCGCCACCAACATCGTCTCCGGCGTGGTCGCTGAGACAACTGCCACTGTGAGCCAGTCGGCGTCGTCTGTCACCTCAAAATCCAGCGGGGGGCCGTTGGAAGCTACAGAAAGATTTTGCGCGGCCGGCGCGGCCTGATTCTGCACTGCCAAAAATGACAATAAGCGCGGAACAACCAGCCCGTACTCGTTGATCAGGATCGACACGCTGTCGGTATCCCAGTGGGTGCTGGCGACATCGAGATCACCGTCGCCGTCAAAATCAGCGACCGCCATCGCCCGCGGGTACTGCGATACCGCAAAAGTGCTGTCACCGCCGTAGGTGCCATCACCGTTGTTCACCAGAACCGAGACACTGTGGTCCAGTCGGTTCGTAGCCAGCAACTGGGGATCAGCATCGCCGTTGAGATCACCGGCCGCAACCGCAAAGGGCTGATCGCCGACCGCATAGTTGACCGGCGGTTCAAAAGTGGCATTGCCGTAATTGATCAGGACAGATACGTTGTTGGAACCCCAGTTGGCCGTTGCCAGGTCAATATCCCGGTCTCCATTGACATCCGCGGCATAAACCGACACCGGAAACCGATCAACCGCAATGTTCATCTGCGGAGCAAAGGTGCCGTCACCGTTGTTCAAACGCACCGTCACGTTGCTCGAAACGAAGTTGGCCGTCACAATATCCAGAGTCCCGTCCGCATTAAAATCGGCAACGGACACCGACTGCGGGTTGCTGCCGACGGAATAAGTCGAATCGACGGCAAATGTCCCGTCACCCTGGTTCAAAAGGATGGCGATTTTCGCCGGACCGCCGTTGGCCGTCACTAAATCCACCCAGGCGTCGCCGTCAAGGTCCGCCGCCGCCACCGCCAGCGGATCGTCGATGGTACTGAAAGTGACCTGAGTGGCATACCCCCCAACACCGTCACCCAGAAGCACCGAGACATCATCTGACAGCTTGTTGGTGGTGATAATATCGAGTACTGAATCATTGTTGACGTCGGCCGCTGCGACCGACCACGGTCCTGTGCCCACCGCGTACGCCACCGCCGGGCCGAAAGTGCCGTCACCGTTACCGCTCAAAACCGTAACATCGTTGCCATACTGATTAGCCGTGACCAGGTCGATCGCCCCATCGCTGTTGAGGTCGGCTGCAACCACCGCAATCGGGCCGTCTCCCGCACCGAAGACCCTCGCATAAGTAAAAGCGCCAAAACCGTTCTTGACTTCGGTCGTGAAGGCCCATACGTGACTGCTCGCCAGCGGTTCGGCCGTCAAGGACTGGATAGCGGTGGTCAGCACCACCGTCACTACCTCGCTGACCTGGAAAGACTGGGCAGGCGCAAACGTCGCGGTATAGGTCTGATTGTCATAGCTTATACTGCCCTGGCAGCGACCACCCGTTTTGGAATTGACCACAAACGACGCGGCGTCAATGGACGCGGCGTCCATCTCCCGGTCGAAGGTGACGGATATGAGCGCAGCGACATTCACGTTGGACGCATTCTGGATCGGGGTTGTGGATACAATTGTCGGCACCTGGGAAAGCGCCGAGGTTGTCGTGACAGATAAGATTGATGCAACGGCCGCCGCAACCCTGAAATAGCTTAAGCGCATTTATTCTCCCCGTATGACACCACAGGACATTACTCGTTTTTTTTCGTACCTTGACCGCCTCCGCCCAAATGTAACGATCTCAAGAAGTATAATCGGCAGGGCCATGGTCTCATATAATATACGGCTGAGTCCCCGATTTGTCAAAAATCGGATTGTAGCGCGCGATTCGACGCCTGCAAACCGCGCCGGCAAGACGTCCGAAGTCGATGTTTTCTTCTTTCCCTTCCCGATCGAAACCGGCCGAAAGATTTCCCGGCTATAAAACCGGCTTCCCTACGGGACAAGCCACGGATAATCCGTCCTGATGACGCAATCACTGCCGGTGGGCATCCCCAGCAGGTCGACCGTGACCTCCAGCGGCTCATCGCCGGGCGGCAGGTAAGGCTCAATAACCTGTATCGTGTATTCGCCCGGCGGCAGGTCGATTATCTCGTAGCCTATATCATAAAGGCACAGACACTCACATCCGCCATTATCCAGCGAGTCAATTTCCTCGATTATTATCGTGCTGCCCACAACAAAAATATCGGCAACGACGACCGGGCAGCAATTCAGCCCGGCGTTGAGGTGCAACATCTGAAGCGTGCCGGCTCCGTCGTAGGTCCAGAACAGGCAGTCCTGGTCCGATTCTGCGGCCGAGGCCGGCGCGTTCTTGGCCGTTGACTTACAGCCGGAATGGCTAATGATGGTCCCGGTCGGAGTCGCCGTCTCAGGGCAGGCTCCCGGCGCCGGGCCGGAAGGAATACCGAACAGGTACGTCACCAGGTAGGACACATCGGATACGTTTATCTTCTCGTCGAGGTCGCCGTTGGTGTTGCCTTCCTCCTGGCAGGGAGGTTCGGGCCCGGTAGGAATGCCGAACAGATAAGCCACCAGGTAAGACACGTCGGACACGTTCACTTTGTCTTCCAGATCGCCGTTGGCATTACCCCGGATACCTGTGCAGCAGCCCGCACCCGATACCTCGACCGTCCACGAACGCGTGTCAAACAGCAGGTTGTACGGGTCGGTGAGCACCATCGGGGTGTTGTCAGAGACTTCCACCGTTATATTGTGACTGCCGTCTCCCAGGTCATCCGCCACCGCCATGTAGGTGTCGGACGTGGCCCCCGGGATCGGCGATGAGTTGAGATACCACTGAATATCTAACGAGTGATATGGCGGCTGCATGATGTCCACACTCAGCGGCTGGGATTGCCCGGCTGCCAGGGGGACAGTGCTCACCCCGGGCGAATGCGAGACGATCGGCGAGAGCTGCTCGTAGGTCGTCCGCACCAACTGCTCTTTGCACACCTCGCAGAAGGGGTAAGCCAGGGCCTTCATCATGCAATTCAATTTCGGCCGGTACCAGTCGGTGGCATGGTAATGAGCGCCTTCAAACAGGCCGACCACGCTGGCATAAGTCTGGGTTTCGGGCGTCGGGATCGGCGTGGTCGGGAGAATCCAGGCGTTCCATTTGATCAATTCCCGCTGTGTCTCCTGGGTGGTGTTCGGTTCTTCGGATGTCGGAGCGCCCACCCAGGGCGTATCGTATTCGTCTCCGAGATACCCCATCGTATGCCCCAACTCGTGCACCACCACGTCCGGAGCCGCCGGATGGACCGAGGTGATGGCATAGGCCCCGCCGGAACCGCCGTATTCAAGGTCGTTGACAATCAGAATGGCGATGTCGTAACTCGGTAGCAGCGAAGATAGCAGACTTAGCAGTTTCCCTTCGCCGTTGGCCCAATTGCCGTCCCAGTCGTTGGGCGGAATTGTTATCAGGCGCTGCAGACCGTAGCTGTCATACGTACTGCTGAAATATGTGTCCTTGTATATCAGCGACCAGGGATGGTCCGACCCCGACTCGTTGGAAGCCACGAATATCGTGAAGACATTGTAGTATGTGTTATAATCCGCAAAAGGCGAAATTCCCAGCAGATAGTTCATCAGACCTACCGCATCGGTGTTGAACTGCGACTGCTGGGCCGCCGTGTAACCCTCGGCCAGGAAAACGAAGTTGATCCTTTCGCTCGTAGGGCCGTTGTTTAGAATCTGGCTTAGTGTCCCCTGCGGGTATGCTGCGGTTACGGCCAGCAGGAACAAGCCGCAGGTCCATACCGTGATTGTCGCCAATGTCCGTTTCATCGGTCACCCCCTTCACTCAGGCTGAGGGCAACCCGGGCCATCACCGTGCGCGCAGCTGCCTTGTCGGCGGGGTCTTTCGACGGTTCTAACCGGTAGAAACTGATGTTGTCGATATTGTCGGCGTACTGGAAGCGCACCACGAAATCGGTCTGCTCGAGTTCAATAACCTTTGTTCTGAGTTGACCGGGATTGTCGGGATCTTCGTACTCGAAACGTTTGACCAGCGGGTTGGACAGCACATCCGAGGCAACTGCCTCACCGGCGCTGTTGAGGACCTCGTACTGCATATTTCCGGTCTTGGAGGAGCCCCGCCGCTGCTTGAGTACACCCGGGACGATAGTTGACGTGACCAGGTTGATGCCGTCCCGGTCCATATGCAACTGCAGAAACACTATTTTGGCGTCACCCTCCCTGTCGCCGCCGAGCGTCGTCACCGGCACCGACATAAACAAGAATATCACCAGCAGACAGAGCAAAGCGACCTGTAGAACACCGCCATTACAAGGTCTCATAATCTGGTCCTCCAGTGCATTTATAAGAAATGATTCATTTCCTGAAAACGTCTGACCAGCTTGATCTAATACATTTCAATATATACTCTTTTATCGGATCTGTCAATTTGTTACTGGACAGCACCGGCGGCCGGATTCCAGTCGGGCCCGACCCGGCATATTCCAGTTTGACATCGGATTAAAAAAAAGAGATTATGGTGACGATTGGGCTGACCGACGGAAATACCGGTATCAACCAGGGTGTAGATGAAAGGCGAATTCGTGATATCACGGCGGGATGTTGTCAAATGTCTCAGTTCCCTTCCGGCCTTTTACTGCCTGCAATCTCTGCTGGGCTGCTCCGACGACGGCCGGCAGCCGACGGCATCGCCCCAGACCCCGGCTACTATACATCGGGCCTTTGGTCTGGAGCCGGCCGACCTCATGGACCGGCTGCTGGAAAGCCTGGGTGGCATCAAGTCGATTATCGACCAAAACGACATAGTCATCCTCAAGCCCAACAGCCAGTGGTGGCACCAGGGGATGACCAACACCGATGTCATGGCGGCTTTCATTGAGCGGGTGCTGGCAATACCCAACTTCTCCGGTGAGATCATAATCGCCGACAGCCATCAGAGCAAAGCGCCCAACTCGCGCGCCTGGACCACCGAGAGCCGCAACGGCCGGTTCAATTACAACGAACTGGTGGGCTATTTCCGGGACCGGGGATTCGCCAACGTCACCAAGTATCACTGGCACCCGGCCGGCGCCAACCCCACCCCGTTGCAGTTTGACGGCTCCGGGAATGCCGTCGTCAGGCACCCCTCCGAAGGTGACGGCTACATCTGGCCCGAGCACCTGTCCTACACCTGTCCTTACGGCAACAAATGTCTTCTGGCCTACCCGGTTTTTACTTCCTCGTACAGCGGCGTCACTATCGACCTCAAAGACGGCCCTTTCAAGGACGGCGCCTATACCGGTCAGCCGGTCAAATTCATCAACTTTGCGGCCCTGAATCACCACTCCCGCTACGCCGGCGTCACCGCCTCAATCAAGAACTATATGGGCGTGGTCGACATGAGTTGCGGCTATCCCGCCCTCGAGCCGAAGCAGTGCTACAACACCCATCACGTCGGCGTTTCAGACTTGTTCAGGTTTCTGACCAATCACCGGCGGCGGCTTGCAAACCTGCCCTACTACTGGGACCTCTATCTGCATCCGGCCGTCTTCCGGTTTCGTTACACGGGCGGTGTTCTGGGTCGCTTCATGGCCCGGGTACGGCGGGCCGACCTGAACATCATAACAGCCATAAACGTCGGCTGGGGCTCCCGAATAGACACCGCCATGGCCGCCCGTGCCGATACGGTCGTGGCCTCGACCGACCCCGTCGCCCTCGACTACTGGTCTGCAGCCAACCTCCTGCTGCCGCTCACACTGCACGTCGGGGCGCCTGAAAAATACGTCAAGGCTAACGACCCTGACATTGAGGATGGCAATTTCCGGCGATTCCTCGAGGCGTGCCGCCGTGAGGCCGGCGGCACTACCGACCCCGACTTGATGACTGTCATTGAATGTTAGCTCCCCGCACCAGTTCCTATCCTTCGGCCCCGGACGGGACAGGCCGGCCGGAACATTTTTATGTTGAAAACGTTGCCGTCTTGTGATTCCCTTGAAGCGACGTCAATGATTCAACGGAACCAACGATAATTAGTATAAGACCTGGATGCTATTGTTGATATAGTGGATGGACAACCACCGATGGGTAGATTTAGGAATTTTCTCAGAGAACTGCTCCGGCTGAATATAGATTATGTGCTGAACGCCGTCACCTGGCGCTCCCCTCAATGGCTGTTCTACTATTATCATACTCTTTTGATCTCAACCGATAAACCCCGGCTCCTGACAAGATCCAACCCCACTTATTTCTTGCGATTCGTCACCGGCGATGATATGCCTTTGCTCAGGAAATTCGCCCTGAGGGAGCAGGCCGTCGCCGAACACCTGGCCGCCGGCGACCGCGGCGTCATTATGGGCAAAGACGACGAAATTATGTCCATAATATGGGGCAGTTCGGATAAGAGATATTTCAAACTGTCTGGCGCCATGCTGGAACCCGGAAACGACGGCGTCATTATCTACGGCGGGTTCACGACCGAAGAGGCGCGCTTCAAAGGCCTGTTTCCCACTTCGTTCCACGAACTGTATCAGTCCTACGTTAATGAGAGTCGGCCGCGCATCTACGCCGCGATACACTCGACCAACACCGGTTCCATGAAACTTCACCTGCGCATGGGGTTCGAAATCGTCGGCGAGACCTATTTCCTCGTTTTGTTCGGACTGAAAATCTGCTATTACCGAAAGTGGCCGCACGACACTCGCCGGCTGCATATATTCGTGAAGGCGCCGCCGGACAAACTGGGCTGGGTGTAAGTCCCGGTTATGTGCTCTGATGAAGAACTTTTTACGAAAGCCTCTCGCTGTCTTAGCTCACGTTTTCGGGCTATGGCATCTTTTCTATCGCCTGGTGCGTCCGCTCTCCGGTCACCGTCTTCTGGTCGTTTTCACTTACCACCGCGTTATCGACGGAAGCCGACCGGCCCGCCACTATATGTTCTATGAAAAGGGCCTGGACGCCGCTGTCTTTGCCCGCCACATCCGGTTCATAAAAAAATACTACCGCCTAGCCGACCTGAACGAGTTTACCGCCATCGTTACCGGAGAAAAGCCTCTGCACCGCCACACGGCTCTGATTACTTTCGATGATGCCGATTCCGAATATATGGAGCACGTCCTGCCGGTTGTCCGGGCTCAGGCCTGTCCGGTGACACTGTTTGTGCCGACGGGTTTCGTCGAGACCGGGCGCAAATTCTGGCACGTGCGTGTATCCGACATTATGCGCAATGTCACACCCGAGAGCTGGGGCCGGTTGCAGGCGTACTCCGCCCGACTTCCGGAGGATGTCGCCGAGCCGATGGCCACGCCGTTCCCCAACGGCGAAGAACAAAAAGCCGCCGTAAGCCGACTCCTCAACGCCCGGCTTGACCGGCTCGACCACCGCCGCATTGACGAGATAATCGCCGCCTGGGAGGCGATCGTCGAACGGCACGATACGCTTGACGTTCACTGCCTGAACTGGAGTCAATTGAAATATCTGGCCGACCACAACACCAGCCTTCAGTCACATACCGTCACGCACCGTAAGCTGGCCGGGCTGCCCGCCGAAGAAATAGAAGCGGAACTCGCCGCCTCGCGGACCCATCTGGAGCAAAGACTCGGTCAGGCCGTCACCGCGATCTCCTACCCGCAGGGCAGCGTCAGCGACGC
>Ga0224495_10001708_pt1 | contig 15166 bp, 14 predicted proteins | sample SF_Jul11_sed_USG_FD_168128 | JGI IMG/M metagenome (GOLD analysis project Ga0224495, IMG submission 168128) | Sediment microbial communities from San Francisco Bay, California, United States - SF_Jul11_sed_USGS_4_1 | ecosystem: Environmental > Aquatic > Marine > Sediment | place: USA: California... | reverse complement strand
AATTGCAGAAAGGTTCGCTTTTCCCCGAAATTTTCATCCCACAATGGAGAATTTCTGTAAATTTTATACTCAATGACATAAAATCAAATTGGGACGCGGGTTTTACCTGCGTGAGTTTGGGAGCATTAAAAAATCCTTTTTGCACGATTATTTTTGTTTTCTCTGTAATCAAGCATTCGACATGAACATTCCGGGGACGCCCATTGGCCTCCCCGGAAAAAATCAAGCTGCTTTGATATTTATTTTGTGAGAATTTTTTATGGAATCTGCGGTTTTGGGAATGACAATATTGAGAACACCTTTTTTAAAAGTAGCATCAATTTTTGCGTTATCAATATTGGCTGGCATGGGAATACGGCGATAAAAACTTCCGTAAGATCGTTCGACCAGATGATAATCTTCCTTTTTTTCATCCTTTTCTTCTTTTCTTTCGCCTTTAATAATCAAGCTGTTATCGGCGAATGAAACGTCCACGTCCTTTTCATCCACGCCGGGCAAATCTGCCTTTATCAAGATTTCTTTTTCTTTTTCAATAATATCCAGTTTGGGAGAAAAAGAATCTTTTAGCATGGACTCAAAACGAGCGGGCATCCTGAAGTCATCCAGGAATCCATCAAAAAGGTGATTCATCTCATGCTGCAACCTCATCAAGGGATGATCCTGCCTTGTTAATCCTGTACCGCTTTTCCACCAGGTTTTATGTGCCATACAATCCTCCTTTGCAATCATAGCTGCCAGAGTTGTAAACTTCTTTGATTGTTCCTTAAGCTTCCATAACTGCTTATAATCAAATTATACTATAAGAATAATCTCCTGTGTGAAAAAAAAAATTGCCGATTCGATTATTTTTTAATAAATACAATATAGCACTCTGTAACACGGAGCGCTATCACTCAATAGTATTGAGCGATAGATTCGGGTTTCGAGCAGAAACTCCGAAAATTTATAGTGAACACATAAGGAGGTAAGCATGTACTTCACTAATATTTTAAATGATCTCCATCGCATGAAAAACGAGATCGCATTTAAGGCGCGAAATTCTGACTTTAACTATGTAGAGTTTCCCCTGATTCAAATTCTCAAAAACGGGGATTACCTCACCGTAAAAGCAGAAATCCCCGGTATTTCCAGCGAAGAATTAGATCTCGCAATTAGCGACGATGTGCTGACCATTTCGGGAGAAATCAAGTCCGCTCATGCCGACAATACCGTTCAAAAATTGAAAATCCTGAAACAGGAAAGAAAAACCGGGAAATTTCAAAGAACCATTGAATTGCCATTCGCCGTAGAAAGTGATCAGGCAGAAGCTGTTTTTAAAAACGGTATTCTAACCATAACCCTGCCTGTGAAGGAAGCGGTAAAAGCAAAAAAAATTACTGTAAAAAGCGAATAAAATAAAAGGAGATCATTATGTCTGACACACAAATACTGGATAAATCCGTAGATGAAAGCAAAAAATTTTTTAAAAATGAGTATATTCCAGAAGTAAATATCTACATCGATGATGCGAATCTTTATCTGGAAGCCAACATTCCTGGCGCCAGCGAAAATTCGGTAGATGTCTCGGTGGAGAAAAACATTTTGACGATTAGCGCCGCCCATAATCCGGTTGCGGAATCTGAAAATCTTGCATTACAGTATGCCGAATACGAACCGGGCGACTATCGCCGAACTTTTCAAATCAACGAATCCATTGACGTTGATCAAATTAAAGCGGTCGTTAAAAATGGAGTATTGTATCTGAATCTGCCCCTGAGACAACCCGCGGTAAAAAAAATCGCCGTCGCCGCAAATTAATCGCGAGGGTTTATTTTTCAAAAACTACGGAAAGAAAAAGAAATGCTGCCGGGCACGGTGATTGGTTTATTTTTCCAATCGCCGTGCTTTTTGCGGCTTTCAGGGCGGTTTTCAGGGCAGCTTACAAAGCAATTCAAGAGCCGCCATTAAACGGCATTACCGGTATCCCATTTCATCTCATCTGAAACTTCATTTCCGGATTGTATCAACTCCTCGTTCAAACGTTCTGGATGATCTATATATTCCTGTTTTTTTTTCCTGCTTTGCTTTTTTATAAAGGCCTCGATTCTTAAAGCATCCGAACGGCTGCCCTGGATGGACCATGACATGGCTATTTTTTGCGCCTTGAAAGCGCGGGTATACTTTGCGCCATTTTTACCGCTCTCGTGTTCCCTGAAGCGTCGTTTTAGATCGGTCGTCCAGCCGGTATAAAAATGCCCGCGACTGGTAATCAGTATGTAAATCCAGAGGTTTTTCATTAGTTTTAAAATATAGTTCACAGGATGTTTATGCGCTAAAAAGTAAACCACATTCTGCCATGAAAGAACAAGTCTACATTGTTGAAGATGAGCCCGATATTGCCGAACTCATTCAACTGCATCTTGAAAAATCCGGATATAAAACCCGCCACTTTATATCAGGAGCGAGATTTTTTGAAGAAATAAAAAAATCGCATCCAAATGCAGTGATTCTGGATTTAATGCTGGAAGACATGGACGGCCTGGAAATTTGCAAGAGAATACGCAGCGACCCCAAAAACAACGACATGGCGGTCATTATTCTTACGGCACGCGCCGAAGAAATAGACAAAATTGTTGGACTTGAACTTGGAGCCGACGATTACATGACCAAGCCCTTTTCTCCAAAAGAGCTTGTGGCCAGGGTCAAGGCTGTATTGCGCAGAAGTTTAAAAACTCCCGAAACAACGCACGGGATTATGCATTTTGCAAACATTCTCACCCTCGACAAAGGAAAATTTCAGGTTCTGGTACACGGAAAACCGGTTGAAGTTACTACCACCGAATTTAAAATCCTGGAAATTCTCATTAGCCATCCTGGATGGGTTTTTTCACGGGAAAAAATTCTGGATTACATCTGGGGATACGAAAAGGCTGTAATCGACCGAACCATCGATGTTCACATTCGTCACCTGCGAGAAAAACTCGGCGATGCCGGAGCGTTTATAAAAAACATTCGCGGAATCGGCTATAAGATGGAAGAATGAAAAGTTCTTTATTTAAAAGACTTTTTACAACCCTTTCCCTGCTCATTATCATTATTTTTTCGTTAAATTACTATTTTACCCTGAGAACATTTCGCCAGCATCATGTTTTGCTTGAAAAAGAAAATTTGCTAAAACATATTAAATCCATTGAGCCCGAAATCAACAAAAAATATTTAAATCTCCTGGAACTGCAAAAATATATTAATGGTATCTCGCAAATCCTGGACATTCGCCTCACCATTATCGATGAAAACGGCAGGGTTCTGGCCGACTCGCAAAAAAAAGCTATGGAAATGGACAACCACATTCATCGACCTGAAATTGTGGATTCAAAAACCAGTACGTATGGATTTTCGGTGCGCTTTAGCGACACCATAAAAAAAGAAATGCTTTATGTTGCGGTTCACAAAAATTCCCCGTTTAAAGGATTTATCAGGGCTTCTGTTTTCCTGGCCAGCATCGACTCTTTTCTATATGATTTTAAAAAAAGTATTATCATCGCCGCGATATTTTTTCTTGCGTCGGGTCTTGCCGGGACTTTTTTTTTAACACAATCCATATCGCGTCCGATAGGCAAACTGGCTCAGGCGGCAAATCAAATTGCAAAGGGAAATTTTGATGTCAACATTCCGGAGTTTGATACCGATGAACTTTCGGAACTCGCCGCTAATTTCAGGGTAATGTCGCAGGAGATAAAAAGCCTGGAAACTATAAAACGGGATCTTATTGCCAATGTATCCCATGAATTGCGCACGCCGCTTACCGCCATTAAAGGATTTATCGAAACCCTGAACGATGAATTTGACGGCCCCAATAAAAAATATCTGGATATTATCGAGCGCCATACAGACCGCCTGATATTTATTGTTCAGGATCTTTTGATTTTATCGCGCCTTGAAGACAGCGGCATTGAACCAGACTACCAGATGTTTTCCCTAAACTCCGTAATTTCAGATACTGTTTTGTTGCTTGATAAAAAAGCGCGGCAAAAAGAGCTGTCTCTAAAGGTAATCGAAAATGGAGAGATTGGAATAGAAGCAGATCGCAATCAATTGGTGCAATTGTTTGTAAACCTTATTGATAATGCAGTAAAATATACCGAAAAAGGCGAAGTCTCGATTGAGATAAAAAAAGATGAAAAATTTGCCATGATAGACATTCGCGATACCGGTATCGGCATGGAAAAAAAACATCTTTCGCGCATTTTTGAACGTTTTTATGTGGTAGACTCTTCCCGTTCCCGCATTCAGGGTGGCACGGGTCTCGGATTATCAATTGTCAAACATGTAATCCATAACCACAAAGGTTTCGTTGAAATTAACAGCGCCCCCGGGAAAGGAACCCAGGCGCATATCAGACTTCCCTTGATACAAACCCGCAGCCTTATATAAACCTGTATTAAAAGAGGGGTGGCGCACAACCGTGTGTGCGCCAGGGGAGAAGCGATGATCTGCAGGGGCGCAGCCCCGCAGGAGAACCTTGCACACTCTCCCCTTTTCCATCTTTTGCTTTGCATTCTATAATATCGCAGACGCAACCAGCGACTTCGGAAAGTTTAATGCAGTATATTGACCAGCTTCACTTCAAAAATCAATGTCGCATGGGGAGGCATATTCCTCTGTCCTCTTTTACCGTAGGCAAGATGCGGCGGGATAGTAAGCTTGCGAACGCCTCCGACTCTCATACCGGGAAGACCCTGCTCCCAGCCTTTTATCAACATATGCATTCCAAAAGTTGCAATCAATGGACTGCCGCTTTTGTAAGTATTGGCAAACTGGTAACCATCGGTCAACCAGCCTTTATAGTGCATAACGGCCTTATCCTCTCTTCTCAGGACTTCGCCGTCGCCGATTCTAATGTCTTCCACCTTGAGTTCGCCAATGACCGGCTCGCCTATGGTTGGATCGCCGATCGTTTTGTCGCGCTTGCAATTGCCGGATACGGCAAATAGCACAAATACAAATAAAAAGATAATGGATTTCTTCATTGTCGTTTCCTTAAAGTTTTTAATTCATGGGGGTCACAATAGAAATTTGCGGTTTCACCAGTCAATGCCTTTTTGAGCAAGGAGGTTTTTTTCCTTGTACGGATGCTTGATATTCTTCATTTCAGTCACGAGATCGGCAATGTTTATGATGGCCTGGCCGGCATTACGTCCGGTTAATATGATGTTTAATCCGGACGGCTTGGATCTTAAATAACGTATCACCATTTCTTCGTCCAAAAATTTATAATGTATGGCGTAAAGAATTTCATCAAGCATGACCGTTTTGTACTGGCCGCTGTTCATTACCTCAATGGCCTTTTGCCATGCCTGCAAGGCAAGCTTCCTGTCTTGTTCCGGATTATTCGTATCCCAGGTAAAACCGGCGCCCATGGTAAACATATCGAGGCTGTCAAATTTTTCCGCAATTTTTGCCTCTCCGTATTGGTAGTCTGACGGACTTTTCATAAACTGGACGATTGCCGCCTTCCACCCGTGCGCCAGGGTTCGCATGACGATGCCAAAAGCAGCCGTGGTCTTGCCCTTGCCATCGCCCGTATGGACAATAATAATCGATTTGTCTTCTATTTCCTTTTGAAGTTTGCGTTTCTCGGCAATTTCCGATTTGACTTTGCGATCTGTATCCACTTATGCAATAAAAAGTATCTGGAAGACGTGTAAAGATTTTTTGTTTTTTTGTGCAAACATCCAAAAAACGCTTATTCTTGTTTGAATCGCATGGATATTAAAGTTATTTACGGGGGACGGCTCATCCGCCCAAACGCATTTGCCATCCCCATCAGGTTAATGAGTACTGACCGGTCCGTAGTAATTTTTTTTGGGGATGCTTAAAGAGAAAAAAAATCACCACAGAGGACAGTAGAGCGCACGGAGAAAATATGAAAAAAATGCGTTTTTATGCATTAGTTCATCAAAATCTCCGTGTTCTCCGTGCCTCTGTGGTTAATTACCGACTTATTAGACAACCCTAAAAACTAAAGATACCGGACCAAGTCACTATTTATGAGGTTATTGCTTGAACTTTAAATTCCTTGCTTTTAACACAAAATTAACATAATTCTTATCCGGACTTAATATGATCATATTAAGTTTGTGCCAGAATTTAAATTTAACTATCAGGAGAAATGAATGAAAATTGTGAAAAGATTATTTTGGATGCTGCTGCTGACATTTGCGGCAACGAGTGTTTTTGCCGAGGAAGCTGCCAAAGCAGATGCTCCCGGAGCCGAAAAAACTGAAAAAAAGGACGATAAAAAGTTTGAAATCAATGCGCGTATTCAGGCTCGCGCAGTTATGGGACAATCAAGTTCCGGATATTCCGGAGGAAAATCCTTTGATACGGCAGATTTTGATTTTAGAAGATTGAGGCTGACCGCCAAATACGAAGCCGCACCATGGGCCGGAGGCGTCTTGGATATTAAAGGCGAGAATTTGATAAAACTATCTACATCTGCAAAGCCTTTGACTTCCATTGGCGCCATTCAGGAAGCCAATATTTGGTTTAAACCCGGATTCGCCGGATCTGTAATCAAGTTTGGACAATTCAAGATTCCATTTCTTCGAGAACAGCTTACATCGTCAGCCGATTTAATGGTGAACGAGCGCGCATATTCCGAGAAGGCATTGCAGCAAATGGACATAGGACTGCTTCTTCAGCTCAAGCCTCTGGAAATTTTGGGCGATGACTGGACAAACAAACTGGATGTATCCTTTGCTCTAACAAACGGAGATGGTTCGGGACATGACGGGATCGGATCCAAATTTGGAGAATTCATTCCGACGAACACTTCCATAGCAAAACTCTTCAACTGGAGAGTACAGATCAATCCTTTTGGCGGAATCGTAAAAGACGGAAAAGATCATGGGTGGAAAGACGGCATGGAAGTTTTCGAGGGAAATAAAATTCTCTGGTCTGTGGGAGCCGCCGGAGCGCATACTTCCAGCGCAGAAACAGGCTTGTTCAGCGCAGGGAAGGCGTATAACGGATACACTTTTGACACAACTCTTTTTGCTTATGGAGTTTATGTAAACGGCGAATACACCATGTTTGACTCTGCAAGCTATTCCACCTGGCAGGGAACCCTGGGTTACAATATAAACCTTGGATCATTTTCTGTCATGCCTCTGGTTCGCTACAACTATCTTGCCATGGATTCTGACGGCAACGGAACAGTCGATCCGGGCGAAAAATCCGCCAGCATATGGATTGGCGCAGACTTGTTTGCCATAAAGCACGATTTAAAGTTCCAGATTTTTTACAACATCGTAAACAGCGGCGATGCTTCTAAAAACCCGCTAAACAAAGATGTTCTTTATTTCCAGGTTCAAACCAATATCGGTAAAAAAGTTTAAAAAATTTCGGTATTTAGATTGTCCGGAGGGGCGTCATCCCCTGCGGACAATCTAATCTTCTTCGCTGCTTTTTGATTCGCCGCTTTTTAGTACCGATAAAAATGCTTCCTGGGGAATCTCTACCGAACCGATCATTTTCATGCGTTTTTTGCCTTCTTTTTGCTTGTCCAGAAGTTTGCGCTTTCGGCTGATATCGCCGCCGTAGCATTTTGCCGTAACATTCTTTCGCAAAGCAGAAATATTTTCCCGCGCCACAACCCGGCTGCCCACGGCCGCCTGAAGCGGAATCTGAAACTGGTGCTTTTTAATCAGATTTTTTAATTTGCCAATAATTTCGCGCCCTTTGGTTTCTGCCTGATTTTTGTGTATAATCATGGAAAGAGCGTCTACCTTGTTGTTGTGAACCAGAATATCGAGTTTTACAAGATCGCTTTTCCGGTATTCATGCAATTCATAATCGAGCGTGGCATAACCTCGCGAAACGCTTTTCAGACGGTCGTAAAATTCAAAAATCATCTCGCCCAGGGGCAGCAAATAGACGATCTGCACAGTTGTTGCTTCCAGATAATTCATGGAAATACTTTCTCCGCGTTTTTCCTGAAGCAACTTGATGATATTTCCCATATACTCTGTGGGGGTTAATATATTTACTTTAACATACGGCTCTTCGATATACTCAATAGTTCCCGGGTCGGGAAATTCCGCAGGGTTATCAATTTTTATCAGACCATGATTGGTAGTGTGAATATCGTAACTTACCGATGGCGCCGTAGTAAGGAGATTCAGGCCAAATTCGCGTTCGAGGCGCTCCTGAACTATTTCCATGTGAAGAAGCCCGAGATAGCCTACGCGAAATCCAAAACCAAGAGCTTCGGAACTTTCCGGTTCGTAAGTAAGCGCAGAATCGTTGAGAGCCAGTTTTTGAATGGCCTCTTTTAATTCTGCATATTCATCGGAATTTACCGGGAACATCCCCGAAAAAACCATGGGCTTGATGTCTTTATATTTCAAGAGGGGTTCTGTGGCCGGATCATCGGCCAGCGTAATCGTATCGCCCAGCATGATATCCGATACATTTTTTAAACCGGTAACAATATATCCAACTTCCCCGGAAGTCAATGTGTTGGTGGGGATCAGGTGCAACTGGGAAATTCCAATTTCATTGATGGTGTGCGAAGTACCTTTTCTTATAAATATTATTTTGTCATTTTTTTTCAAGATGCCTTCAAAAACGCGCACTTTGGCCACCACCCCCCGGTAAATATCAAAATACGCATCAAAAAGCAATGCCCGCAGCTGCTTGTGATCGTTGCTGGCCGGATGCGGTATATGTTGAATAATGGCTTCCATAAGATCGGTTACCCCCAACCCCGTTTTAGCGGAAACCGGCACCGCCTCTTCTGGATTGAGTCCCAGACTTTTTTCAATTTGCGCTTTTACCTTGTCAATATCTGCCGAAGGCAAATCAATTTTATTAATTACGGGTAAAATCATCAAATCCGATTCAAGGGCAAGATAGAAATTGGCCAGAGTCTGCGCCTGGATTCCCTGCGTGGCATCGACCAGAAGCAGCACGCCTTCGCAGGCGGCCAGAGAGCGGGTTACCTCGAAGGTAAAGTCCACATGACCAGGAGTGTCAATCAGGTTAAAAAGATACTTGTCACCGTTAGTGGATTGATAGACAAACGTAGCCGAATTGGATTTAATGGTAATGCCGCGTTCGCGCTCAATATCCATGCTGTCCAAAATTTGCGCCTTCTGGGTACGAACATCGGTGACCCGCGCAAATTCCAGAATACGGTCTGCCAACGTGCTTTTGCCGTGATCGATATGAGCAATAATGGAAAAATTGCGAATGTTTGTGGCTGGAATATTTTGATAACCCATATATTTACCAGCCCAGCGTAATCTTCTCAAGGCTGTCGATCGTTCCTCCAAAAAAAAGTTTTTCCATATCCAGCAGCGAATCGGTAATATCCGAAACAAAAAGCTTCATCGTTCCCCTGTAACCTGAATCGCTATTTATATTGTGTGTTTGCAGCAAACCTTCAAGCATCACGGCGGTTTCTATGGAAGAGTCTATGAGAACGATTCCCGGATACAACCTTTCAATCATTGATTTTAAAAGGGGATAATGAGTACAGCCTAAAATAATATAATGAATGTCTTCGCGGATAATTTCATCCAGATATTCGCGAAGAATCATTTCTGTAGCCTTGCGATCGGTAAATCCCTCTTCAATCAAGGGAACCAGAAGCGGGCAGGCTTTTGAATACAAATATATTTCACGATTCACTTCTTTCATTGCCGCGTCATATGACCCGCTCTTGATGGTGGACTTAGTTGCAATAACAGCCGCGCGAAGCACATTCTTGTAATTATTTGTCAGAGCTCTTACTCCTGGCTCTACCACCCCCAAAACCGGAATATTGTTTTTGCGGCGCATTTCATCCAGAGCGTGCGACGATGCCGTGTTACAGGCAACCACAATCATTTTAACGTCCTGCTTTATCAAAAACTCCTGAATCTCCAATGAGTAACGTATGACGGTATCCCGCGATTTTGATCCGTAGGGAACCCGGGCGGTATCGCCAAAATAGATCAGATTTTCATGGGGGAATTTTTTCTGGATGGCCGCCAGAACTGTCAGCCCGCCCAGACCGCTGTCGAAAACGCCAATCGCCCTGTTATCCGCCATGGAGGTTAACCGGCAGTTTTTTCCAGACCAAAAACATCGTGAAGCAATTGAAGCGCCTTCTGGCCGTGTTCTTTGTCAATGACGCAGGAAATCTTAATTTCGCTTGTTGCAATCATCTCAATGTTAATGCCTTCTTTTGCAAATGCGTTGAACATCCTGGCCGCAATGCCTCCATGCGATTTCATCCCCACGCCCACGGCAGATACAATGGCAATATCTTTTGCAACGCTCATGGAACCGCTGCCCCAGATTTTCAGTACTGTGTTTAAAGACTTTTCAGAAGATTCAACATCTTTACGCAAGACGGTAAAAGATATGGTATTTAATTTGTTTTGTCCTGTCGACTGAACAATCATGTCGATGTTAATACCGGACTCGGCCAGGCGTGAAAAAACTTCTGCGGCAACCCCCGGACGATCCGGGATGTCGGTCAGACTGATGCGCGACTCGTCGCTTTTCAAGGTCACTCCGGTCACAAGTAATTTTTCCATAATTTGCTCCTCCGGAACCACAAGGGTTCCCTCTGAAAAATGAAAACTGGATCTTACGTGAATCACAACGCCGTACTTTTTGGCAAATTCTACCGAACGCGAATGCAAAACCCCGGCTCCAAGGGAAGCCAATTCCAGCATCTCATCGTAACTGATTTTTTTCATCAGTCTGGCCTGCGGAACCTTGTTGGGATCGGTCGTATAAACGCCGTCTACGTCGGTATAAATTTCACATTCTCTGGCGCCAAGGGCTGCGGCAAGAGCTACCGCGCTTGTATCGGAACCGCCCCTTCCGAGCGTGGTGATATTTTCATCAACATCCACCCCCTGAAATCCGGCCACAATACAAACCTTGCCTTTGGCCAATGAATTTTCAATTACTTTTGTATCAATTTTTGAAATACGCGCATTGGAAAAATTCCCGTCGGTTAAAATTTTTACCTGGGCGCCCGTAAAGGAAACCGCCTCAACGCCAACAGAATGCAGCGCCATGGCCAAAAGCGCAATGGAGACCTGCTCGCCCGTTGAAAGGAGCATATCCATTTCGCGTTTGGACGGTTCTTCGGCAACTTCCTGCGCCAATCGAATCAAGCCATCGGTAGTTTTGCCCATAGCGGAAACCACCACCACAACCTTGAAACCCCGGTCATGGTAACCTTTTACCCGGTTGGCGACATTTTTTATGCGATTAGGATCGCCAACAGATGTTCCGCCAAACTTTTGAACAATTAGAGCATTGGATTCATTTTCAGACATCAGAAAAAGGTTATAACCAGATTTGCAGACAGACCGTCAATTCCAGAAAAAAAGGGGGCTGAAGGTTTGCATGCAGCTTTTGCAGCTCTCCGCGCCCCCCTGACTGCGGCTCCCGGCGCCCAACTCATCTCGCCGGGGAGCCTTCGTCACCCCCCGATTTTCAAAATCCAGATAAAAAAACAAATTGACGCTGGTATCAAACTTTTCATTTCAATTGTTGTGGAGACATCGGCAATAAAGCCATTCATTTTACCCATTTTTCAATTTTCCCTTGCAATGGTTATTACCGTACTGTTTACGCCCGTCATCATTTCGTTTGCTAAAAAATACCGGATCTTCGATCAACCTGATTACAGGTCAGACACTATGTCCCGGAAAATTCATAAAAACCCCACGCCGAGAATCGGCGGAGCTGCCATGATGATTGGCTTCCTTGCTACTGCTCTCATCAGCATGAATCAAAGCCCGTTTGGCGTCATTATTTTTTCATCGATTTTAATTTTCCTCCTTGGCCTGTATGATGACCTGAAAAATCTGCCCGCCATGACCCGCCTGTTCTGCCAGGTTGCCATTGCTCTTGGGGTCGTTGTTTTTGGCGATCTTGTCCTGAACCGGATTTACTGGACATCCGCTTATTTCTGGCAATTACCGTACTGGCTGGGACTTTTTCTTTCGGTTTTTATTATTGTTGGCGCAATTAACGCAACCAACATGATTGACGGTCTCGATGGCCTTGCGGGAGGAATTATACTTACGACAACGATACTCCTCTGCTATATTTTATTTACGGAATTTAATGATACAACGATATTAATTTTTATTGGACTGCCTTTACTTGGCGCATTACTGGGGTTTTTAAAGTACAACACTCATCCTGCCGCCATATTTATGGGAGACGGAGGAAGCAACTGGCTGGGTTTTTTTTCCGGAATTTTAATTTTGCTTGGCACAAAACAATTGCCCGGAAATGGGGTATTGGCGCTTCCGCTGATTTCCCTGCTTTTGTGTTTTGCCATTCCAATCCTGGATACCTTGTTTGTAATAAGCGCAAGACTCCTTAAAGGGAAAAGCCCGGTAGCTCCGGACCAGCTTCATATGCACCATGGATTGATGAAACTGGGCTTGAATCAAAGCCAGACTGTCACCCTGATGTATTTTATTGCCATCATTCTCGGGCTAACGGGAATTGCGCCCCTGATTTTTCCAGGTTATGTAAACTGGAGCATTCCCTATTTTGCGCCGGTTTTGTTTCTTTTGCTTTTATACTATATTTTAAAAAAAGAAAGATCATCGTCTCCGCGAACGCCTTTATACCGCCTCCTTGCTGATCCTGTAAAATCAGTAACATTAATTGGCGAATTATCTTTCTTTTTTGGATTCTGGGAAAGATCAAACCGTTTTATACTTTACATGATCCTTATCCTCACGCCGATTCTGACAGGGGGAATTAAAAATACATTTATTGGCTATCTTTCTGGAATTCTATTTGTTGTGCTCGGAATTTTATCGTTCAGTAAAAAACACAGTTCCGGAAATGATTTTTTGCATTCATTTGTATTGGCTCTTGGAGCGTTAATTCTTTTAATATCCAACAATTTAAAACCAATCTCTATTTTCCTTTTAGGATACAATTACAACATCCGCGATATCTATAATATCATATTTATCATCCTTACCGTAAGTATTTTGCTATACATTTTTTTGACATTCCAAAAAAAATATCTTCTTGTGACGCCGACCGATTTTTTAATGCTCGTTCTGCCGCTTATTTTGCTACTGTTTCCTCGCGAAATAAAATATCAGTGGAATCTGAATATCATTGCGATAAGAAGTATTGTTCTTTTTGTAACCATACGAACCATGATAAAAAGCCACGAAGATTTTCAGGAAAGAATCCGCATGATAATTATGATATCGCTGGCTTTCTTGTTTTTTACGGGCGCTTTGGGTATGCGAATTATTTATTAAAAAAGGCCGCGATGGATTTGCAAATATACTCAACATCCTGATGGCTCATACCGGGATATAGAGGCAGGGTTACGGCGCGACTGGATATTGCGTCTGCAAGAGGGGTTTTATCTTTGATTTGTTTTTTATAGCCAGAGAAGTGGCGAAAGGCGGGGTAATGAATGCTGCTTTGGATTCCAGCGCTTTGAAGATGCTCCATAAATTCTTTTCTTTCGATATTTTCCGGAAGAAGCGCCGGGAAAATATGAAAGGCCGGTTGGACATTTTCTGGATATTGCACAAACGGAATCGTCAGCGCGGCGCTGGATCTGTGCCGGGACAGAAAGAAGATATATTTATCTACCAGTTTCTTGCGTTTTTGAATTCCCTTATCGAGTTTTTTTAACTGTTCCAGTCCAATTGCCGAGTTTATTTCGCTGATTCTGTAATTTAGTCCGGGCGTCCGGACATCGTACGATATCAATTTACCGAGATTTCTCTCGAGACTCAGCGCTGTCATACCGTGCGAACGAAGCAGTCGGGCTTTTCCTGCAAATCCCGTAACCGGACTTACAAACATTCCTCCCTCGCCCACGGCCAGGTTTTTATTGGCATAAAAACTAAACGCAGCCATATCGCCAAGGGTTCCGCACATTTTACCCCCTATCGATGCCCCAATGGCATGCGCGCAGTCTTCAATCAGTATAATTTTTTTCTTTTGGCACAATTCTGTAATTCGCGGATCAAACGGATATCCGGCAAAATGAACGACAATGGCGGCTTTAGTTTTCGGGGTAATCTTCCTGAAAAAATCATCAAAAGACATATTCCAGTCTGTTAGCGACGCGACATCTACCGTCACGGGTTTTGCCCCGACCATCATTACAACATTTAAATCAGCGACAAAAGTAAGCGCCGGAATCAACACCTCGTCGCCTTTACCAACATTAGCGGCCATCAAGGCGATATGCAAAGCCGCCGTACAACTGGATACTGCCGCAGATTCCACATTTCCGCCAAGGTATTTTGAAAATTCCCCTTCAAAACGGCTGGTGTATTTGCCCATGGCCAGCCAGCCCTCGTCAAAAACTTTCAGCAGGGCATTGCGCTCCTTTGCCGAATAATCAGGTTTAAACAGGGGAATTTTCCACATAAGATAATATATCGGTTGATCTGCCGGGAACAATAATCAGCAAATTTTATGTCAGGGGTAGGCCGGGACCCGGCCAAAGGCCGCGGCCTGGCCGAAGGGGAAGGCCTTCCCCTTTTTAGTCCGCGATTTAGCGAATGTGTTTGATGAGTTCTATTAAACCGTCTTTAATAGAATATTTGGGTTGAAACGAAAAGTCTTTTTGAATCCGGGAAATATCGGCGCGGGAATGCCTGATGTCTCCCGGTCTTGCGTCCTGGAACCGGGGATTGAGTTCGATGTGCAGTATTTCACAAATTGTTTTATAGAGATCGGCAAGCGTTATGCTTTTTCCCGTACCCACGTTATAGACATCGTTGGGGGTTTTTGCATCCAGCATAAAATTTATCAGGCAATCGGCCACGTCGGAAACAAAAATAAAATCGCGGGTTTGCAGGCCATCGCCGTAGATAACGGCTTCCTGACCGGAGAACAGCCGCCGCGCAAATATGGAAATAACCCCGGAATACGGAGAAGAGGGATCCTGACGCGGACCATAAACATTAAAAAACCGGGCGGCGCGCGCCTTGAAGCCAAAAATACCGGAATACATTTTACAGAGTAATTCGCCGTGCATTTTTTCGAGGCCATAGGGAGAAAGCGGGTTCAATGGATCGTCTTCCGATACGGGGATTTTTTCGGTGTTGCCGTAAACCGCCGCCGAGCTAACAAAAACAAAACGGGAAATATGCAATTTTCGAGCCAG
>Ga0224495_10001707_pt1 | contig 15185 bp, 15 predicted proteins | sample SF_Jul11_sed_USG_FD_168128 | JGI IMG/M metagenome (GOLD analysis project Ga0224495, IMG submission 168128) | Sediment microbial communities from San Francisco Bay, California, United States - SF_Jul11_sed_USGS_4_1 | ecosystem: Environmental > Aquatic > Marine > Sediment | place: USA: California... | reverse complement strand
TATTAACAGCTTCTGGTCCGTGGCCGCCATATATCCCTGTGGGGCAACGCCCGCAAAGGCGTCGCTGTTGTGTGGCTGTTGTATGTACATCGAGCCGCTGCCGCTGTTCTCCCAGACCACGCTGCCGGTATCAACGTCCAGGGAGTAAATGAAAGTACCCATAAAAGGCCAGATGCTCGCCGCGCAGTAGATTTTTCCATCATACAGCACCGGCGCCCCTCTCGCAGGCCAGGCCGATATTAGCCGGCCGTTGCCCAATATCCTCCGCTCCGAGGGGCCCAGCCGGAACCGCCAAATCAGCTCGCCTTGCTCTGCATTGACACAATAAAGATACCCATCGTCACTTACAAAATATACCTTGTTCTTCCATGCAACCGGAGCGAATCGCACCGGCCCGTCACAGTAGAATCGCCAGTTTTCTTTACCGCTATCGGTGTCGTAAGCTGTGACTTTGTCACTGACCATGGAAGGGACAAATATCTGCCTGCCCATTACCACAGGCTCGTAAGAACGGTCGAACTGCAGCTTATATTGTTCCTTACCCCAGGCCGGTATAGGTTTGTCAAGCTCTCTTACCCATTGAAGATGCAGCCCGGCCGGCAGTTGGCCGGGCGACGACGCACTTCGACTTGCATCGTAACGCCACATAGGCCAGTCAGTCGCGGTAATTTCTATTACAGAACTAACTTCCGGGTATAGTCGGCAACCGGCCCAAAAGACCGCGAAAACCCCGCAGACCGCAAGCACTGATATGGCAATGACCGAATATCCGGGGAAACTGTGAGTTGTTTGAGATTTGTTAACCTTGCTTGACAAAAACATTCCTTACTTACATTACCCAATAGCTCCGTAGTCTGTGTCTGTGTTGTCCGTATTGACCGGCATTTCCAATTTACTACGTGCCCCCGCCTCCGACCGCGGGTCTAATCGTTTTCAATATTCACTACCATATTATACCAAAATCCCCCTAAAAAAACAAGCTCAGCACCTTGTCGTGCCTTCGTGGCAAAAAATTAGAAAGCTATCGCGCAGCGATCCCTTAATTTTAGACGTTACATTTTGATTTTTAATTTCTCATCAAAACGTTATCACCTTATAATCACCCTTTAGCATATCCGACAAAGGCCTGCCCATACCCTTTACTTCAATACCCATCTCTCGCAGCCGGTCCGCAACCCCGTACATATCCGCACAAACCACGCACGCCTGCACAACCACCCCGTCGTTCATCATCTCTTTGACCGCCTCCTGCAGCTTCTTATCACCGGCCAGGATTCGCGATGAAGGTCCCCATATTACCAGCACAACCTCATCGAACCACTTCGCCCTCTTGGCATTATGCGTATACATGAAGCAGACCTTATGCGCCACCTCCGAGTCGCCGCTGGTCCACACCACCGCCACTTTACTTGCACTCGGCCGGTTCTGGCCTTTCACAAACATTTGCCCCCCAGCCAAACCAGCTACCACAACAATCACTACCAGAACCAAATACCTTTTCGATTTCATAATTACCACCTCACAAAAAAATGCCAAAATTCGATGACCAATATTACAACACCCAATACCGTAATCACAACTTTCACCATTATATCTTTTTTTCCAGCCAATTGCCACGCCACTTTAGCCATCTCGCCAACAAGTAAAAGTCAGCCCAAGGTGAAAAACTGTCGTAAATTAAGTGCATTGGTTGCGCGGGTAAGTGAAAGGGCGGCAGAGCAGGAGGGGTAGACTATTCTATTATCGATTGAGTCGGGCCGATATATTCGGTGTCGATGCAGAACTGAATGATTTCAAAGCCTAACGGTGCGGCGTCCTGAGAGCCTCTTTGTCCACCTTCTACAAGGACGGCGATTGCGATGCTTCGGCCTGTATTATCGGTTGCGAAGCCTGCGAACCATGCATTTTCCGGGGCTTGTGTTGAGCCTGTTTTGCCATACACCTTTACTTCCTCCTGGATGAGCGAGCTTTGTAAAAACTGGGTGTTGGCAGTTCCGCTGAGCTCGTTAACTACCGCGCTCATACCATCGTGGACTACGGCGATGGTTTGTGGGGAGATATTGAGGTCGATGCCAGGTTCTTGATTCTCGCTGCTCGTTGGTCTGGGATCAAGAAAGAGTCTGGGCGGTTTATAGACTCCGCCCCGTGCGATTGCGGCCATTGCATTTGCTACCTGTAATGGCGTAGCGCGAAGATTGCCCTGTCCGATTCCAAAATATCTTCTTTCGCCCTTATCAAGAGCGGGTATCTGGTCGAGGCGTGAAATTGGGGTCTTTGCAGCGGTGCTTGAAATTGTACCTGCGACCTGTCTTAAGTTTCGATTCTCGATACCCGATGCACGATTCTCGATACTCGATGGAGGATGCGGGATGGTGAGTGAGATTTCCTGGGCGTACCCGAATTTGAAAAGCCAAAGCTGGAGTACAGAGGGTTCGATTCTGTCGGCAAGCCTGGAAAAATAAATATTGCAGCTTCCCCTAACGGCATTTCGAGCGTTGTTTTGCCATTTATAGTCGTGTCCGCTCCGGTACTGGTTGAAGATCCAGCAGCTTGGCCAGCCTCTTGGCGCCTTTGCTGCCGGGCAACTTATAGGCTCGCCGGCGGTGATTTTGCCGGACTGTAGCCCGGCGATGAGGATGAGAGGCTTTACAACTGAGCCTGGCGGATATCCCTTGTTTATCGCCCTGTTTCGCAGCGGTTCGTTAGAGTCGGATATCAGGGTGTTATAGTTAAGCCTGACATGGTTCAAATCAAACGTCGGTGTTGATACCAGGGCGAGGATATCTCCGGTATTGACGTCAATCACAACAGCGGCCATAGGGGCCTGGCAGTTAGGGTTGAGGATGCAGTCTGCAAGATGGTCTTCTATTTTCTTTTGAAGCTCGATGTCCAGTGTCGTTGTGACGTCTTTTCCGAACTGTGTCTCTGTTCGACTAATAAGCTCGCGGTCAATGTCCCATAGTTTTTCTCCACGTCTTCCTCGCAGAATAGTTTCACAAATATACTCTACGCCGTCTTCCCGTCCGCAGACTTCATCGCTGATATATCGTGACAATTTATCATTTGCAAAAAGCTGCATGTCACTTTTCTGAGGGGGACCGACCCAGCCTATTATTTGTGCGGCGACGGAGCCATAGGGGTATGATCTGCTCTCTTTTGGCAGAATCTCAATGCCTTCAATATCCATAAATTCCAATTGAGCGTCAAAGACGTCTGCATCGGTTTTTAACTCAAGCAATCTCCAGCCCTTGTTCATTTCGGGGATTTTCTGAATCTCTTCTATTAGCAAAAGTCGCTGGTCCACATCCGGAAATTTCTTTTCGAAATCCTCGATAGCTACCGAAAGTGGGACGTTACTGACCCTTCCGTATTTGGCGATTATTTTTGGGTCAGGATCGTTTCTCCTCCAGGCCAGAAAGGTGCGGAGGTTCCATATTCTGTTGTTAATTGACGCAATTTGCTCCTCAATATCCAATTGTCCCTGTCCAAAGAACGAACACTTGTAAATTATCTTGCTGAGGATCTCAAGCTTTGCGTCCAGTTCTTTGCGTACCTTGTATAAAGAGGGTTTTTCCTTTGCGAGCATTGACCTTTCGGCGACGGTGAGCAGTTTTGCCCTTCGAACACGTTCGTCGAAAAGACAACAGAGGGTATAATTTATGTGTAGCTGGAACTGTGGTTCATTTGTTGCCAATACTCTGCCTTTGCGGTCGAGAATTTTTCCCCTGATTGTCTGAAGCTGTCTGGAGACTCCTTGTTGCAGTTTTAATTCATCGATACCCTCCATGTAGAACGAATGCTCCAATACCTGTATTTGTATCAGCCGGAGCAAAGAGGGTAGTATAAGGATTGTACTTATGATAATAAAAATTTTGATTCTCTTATTATACATGGTCTATCGTATTTTGCATCTCTTCAGAGACAGGCTTTTCTTTCAGATTTTGTGCAACAGGCATCTAATGCCTGCCGAATCGATGGTTTTTTATACGCATCAACCACGATGCCAGCAAGAAAAAAATTGGTCCGACTACAGCCGAATATAAGGCTTTTCCGAGAATATCAGAGTATATATTTGGAACGGTGGTCTGGCCTCTCAGGATCGCTAAAAAATGAGCGAGTGTGCCTGTCATAAAAGCGGTGATAAATATAGCGAAGGCCTGGTAATGTACTTTTCTGATGGCAATAACACGATGAAGATATGCCAGGGCGGTCCCGAAAAGTCCGAAGCTGATTGTTTGTGAGCCCATTGTAGAACCAATACTGATATCAGCAGCAAAACCTATTGCGAATGAGGTTATGATTGCATTGGATGTGTTGCTGTGAATAGCAAAAAAAACCAAAAGTATTAATAATAAATTTGGTTTGCTGCTCAAAGGGGGAAGAGCAATGATATCCAATAACAGGGATGCCTGGAGTACGGCGACTAAAGAGACGAAGATTGCGAAACGAAACCATCGCATTTTTTATCCTCACAGCCTTTCGCGTATCTATTCTGCGTGAACCTTAGCAGAATAATTGCGGGATGTGAGCCCTCGATTAGTTTTGTGGATTCATTATAATTACGGTTATACTATTTAGTCTTTCAATATCACAGACCGGTTTTACGGTTATGTCCCACATTGAGGGATTTCTGTCGTCCCTTTCGCAGCGTGCGACAACGCCGATAATCATAGATGCATCGAGGAACCCCGGTTTTTTTCCTGCCAGGACTTTGTCACCGACCCTGACTTTGTATTTAGTCGGTAGGAGTCGGATTTTGGCCTCGTCTTTTCCTCCACCCTGCATAAGCCTGTCAATATTTAAGTTTCCTATCCTTACGGCTATTCTGGAAGCCGGGTCTGTAAACAACTTGAGTCGTGCCGTTCTTGGCGAGACCTCCGAAATTTTTCCGATGATACTATTGTCACCGAGGACAAACAGACCTTTTACGAGTCCATCGTTTTGGCCTCGGTTAATGGTAAGCTCGCTTCTTGTTTCGTTGATAGAGTACCTAATGACATCTGCCATGATGAATCCGGCTTTTTCCAAGGCAGGATGTCTAACCCGCAGCCTTGACAGTTCTATGATTTCCTCTTGTTTTAGTCGCAACTGTTCTTGTAGGTTGGTTATATGGTTTTCGTATTGTGATTTTCGATCGAAGGTTGCGTCCGAGGCCGGCTGCCTGGTTCGTGCATATAGTGAAAAGTTTTTTCCGATAGTTAAAGGCCAGCGGAAGATACGTGCGAAAGTAAACTGAAGGTCATTTGTGAGGTTTTGTGGAGCAAAGAGCAAGATAAGCCCGGTTAACATAAACCAGGTAAATAACATTGGTCTGGAGATTGCCCCCAAGCTCGTGTTATCACGTTTTGGACTATGGGATCTAAATAGCTTCCTTGCCATGGCCGTATTGCATACTGTGCATTAGTCGGCACGCATAACGAATTACTCCCATCCGTACTCGTTATGGTCCATTGTATCCTTCCACAACTCCAGATTTTCGAGGTAGACGCTTGTTCCACGAGCAACGCAACTGAGCGGGTCGTCGACTCTTTGAACATTTAGTCCAGTAGCGTTTGCGAGAATAGCATCCATACCCCTCAACAGTGAGGCGCCACCGCAAATGTGGACGCCGTTCTCAATCAAATCTGCAGCCAGTTCCGGCTCGGCCTTTTCCAGTGTTGCGGTGACGGTATCTATAATTGTAGCGATGGGGTCGTGGAGGGCTTCACGAATTTCCTCACTTGTAATAACGATTTTTCTTGGCAGCCCGGAGATTGTGTCTCTTCCGGCCACCTCCATCGTCAATTCTTCTTCAAGTGGAGCTGCGGAGCCGATTTGTATCTTGACTTTTTCGGCGCTTGCCTCTCCGATAAGCAGGTTATATGTTTTTTTGAGATGACTGATGACGGCTTCATCCATGTCATCTCCTCCGATGCGTATTGATTCAGCTGTTGCAATGTCTGCCAGACTCATAATCGCCACTTCTGTTGTTCCACCTCCGATATCTACAATCATAGATGCGGTTGGGTCTGTGATCGGCAGCCCAGCCCCGATACCAGCTGCCATCGGCTCATCCACGAGGTAGACCTTTCGAGCGCCGGCGCGTTCGGCACTATCAATGACGGCGCGTCGTTCAACTGCGGTTATCCCGCTTGGAACGGCGATAACGACGCGAGGCCTTACGAGTCCTCCTCTGCCGTGGACCTTTCGAATAAAATATCCGAGCATAGCCTCGGTGATTTCAAAGTCGCTGATTACACCGTCTTTTAGCGGTCTTATGGCACTGATAGAACCAGGAGTTTTGCCGAGCATTTCGCGAGCGACGAGGCCGACAGCTTCGCCGTTGTTCAGGACAATGTTTGTTCCCTTGCGAACAGCGACTACGGAGGGTTCATTGAGTACAATCCCTTTGTCACGGACACAAACCAGAGTAGTGCACGTACCAAGGTCGATCCCCATGTCCATACTGAACCAGCCTAAGATTGTGTCCAGCAGCACCTTCGATTCCCTTCTTAAATATCAATTTTCTATTATTTATATTTAAACAGCGCAGTTGTCAAGGGGGATAAAAAAAATTCTTTTTGTTTGTGAAGTGCGGCGATAGCCATGATTCCAACGGAAAATAAGGAATTTTTCCACGTTATCGGCGATTTCTATTGTGTTCAATAGAGGCTTTGCTACGGAATGCTAAAGATAGTTTCATACTGTAAATAGCATTTGTAGGCAACAAAGACTGCCGTTGCGAAGACGACGCAGAACGCCAGGCCAAGTATAACCGTGTATAGATTGGCGACGGGCATTACCTTACCGCCCCTGATCTGCCTGTTAGGACTCATATATCAACCTCAGATAGAAGAGTTCAGAATTTGATTTTTCTTTATATTTATTTTCCCCGTCCGTATTACGTTAATCTGCTACAAATTAGTTGTTACGGTATCACCGGGCCTTGGTTGTTCCTGTACGAGTTCGAGGGCCCCGACGGCTTCTTCGGTATCTGTGTCTATAATGAGAATATCGCAAATAAACTTATCGGCCCGAGTAACGTGGAATTTCATTCCTTCCTTGACACCATCGGCCGTTCCGATGGATATGCTGGCCATCTTGTTTTTCGTATCTACTGCTGTTATCAAACCTTTCAACCCGATTTTCTCGGCTATAACCGGGGCCGGCCGAGCTATTTCTATTTTGGGTGTGACGGGCACGACGGGAGCAGTTGCTTTGCCTGTCGGCTGCAGGAGCTTGTCCATCCTGTTTTGCAATTCAATCTTCTCCTCCAGGAGCTGTTTCTTTTCTTTTTGCAGAGTCTGTATTACAGCTAATTTCTCCAGAAGTGTTTTTGAAGTATCATCGAACTGTGCTATGAGCTTTATTTGTTCCGACTTAAGTTTGTTTAGTTCCGCCTGGGTATCCATCAACAACTTTGTCGTTTCGCTGGAAGTTTGTGAGGTAGTCTCAACGACGCTTGCCATGTCGCTTGCCCGCTTCTGCTCAATCTTTTTTTGGGCTTCAACTTCCTTTAAATCGGCCTTTAATGTGCCGATTTCCGTGTTTAGCTTGGCAATTTCACTGTTTAGCTTGTTTTCCTTATCATTTTTTTCGGCTTCCATCACATTTCGTTGCTCAGTTAGACTCTTCTCGCTTTCTATGAGGCCATCCCGTTCAATTCTGATTTTGTTATATTTGTCTTTGTAATCGTCAGCGAGGGCGACATAGGCTACGACAATACCGCAGAGGAAAATCGAGGATAGCGTCACTAAAACTATTAAAATTTTTGTAAGTGTACTCAAAACAAGCCCCTTTCGCTAATTCGTGCTTTTTTTTGTATATTTGCTGTATGTCCGATATATCAGGATATCGTACATTCTACATTACTACTTTACACTTTACGGATGGAAAAATCAAGTAATTTTTACCTATTTTATCGCGCCGGAGTTTATGTTTTTCATACAGGCGGTTTTGGCTTTTGCCCATGTGCCTGGTAAAATGGGGAATATGGGGGGATTAAAATCCCTAATTTTTACGGGAAAAAGCCTGGAAACGGTCTCAAACGGGGGGATGTAATGGACTATGAGAATTGAAGAGTGACGGGTAACAAGAGCGTATCCGGGTTGTCAAATTTTCATTGTGTGTTGAAAACAGCCATTGCAGCGGCAATACGGACCATTTTTGACTCATCTTTCAGGAGTGTGGGTAAATATCTGGTTAAAGAAGGTGTTCCAATTCGTCCTATCGCCAGTGCGGTGCGCACATTAAGTCGCTCCCGGCTCTGTGGGTCGAGTTTGGCAGCGAGATTTTTTGAGAAAACATCAAGTACAACAGGCTCCCCGGCAGTGTCTTTTAGCATACCGAGCTGCTCTGCCGCGGCCAGTCGGACCTCCACTATGTCATCATCGAGCATAGTAATCAGTGAGTCTTTAGCCTGTAAAGTTCCCAGCGCGCCCATCGCTTTTATACCCATGACCCTGTCATCTGCGTAAGCGCTTATTAGCATTGACCATAGCTTGGGGTATATTCTCTCATCGCCGAGCATTGCAATTGCTTCGGCTGTCTGGAATCTGACCATATCACCGGAATCCTGCCTGCGCAGTGTCCACCATAAAGCCTGGCGTGTCAGTGGGCTATTATCCCCGCTTTTGCCCAGCAGCAAAGCTGCGTTGGCGCGGACTGTTTGGTCGGGGGAGGTTATTGCCTTGCGAATCTGTTCAAAGGTGTCAGGGGAGCCAATCTTTCCGAGTGCGTAGAACGCGGCAATCCTGACGTTTTCGTTGTTGTCCTGGAGCAGTGCAGTCAGGGACTGAGCGGCAAGATAGTATTCCAAATCGCCCACAGCCAGAACGGCCGCAAATCTAACCGGTACGAAGTCATCTTTCAGCAGGTATCTTACTTTAGGAATCAGATTGATTCGTTTACTTATAGCGACAACTTCAATAGCGTTAACCCTGATTGCGGGGTCAGGGTCAGCTAAAGCGGTGCGGATAATTTGGGAAGCTTCCTGGGCGAGGCTGTTGGGAGAGACAGGTGCAAGCCATTCAGTTTTTGTATATACGACGGTTTCCTGGCAACCGAAACAGAGCATTGCATAAGTGGTAAGCGCACAAGCGGCGAGCAGTTTCGTGTACATTGTTTTTTGCCTTTTATCGTTATTATTTTTATATTTCATTTTTGTCGCTGCCGTGAAAACATGACATATTTCTTGTTTCGGATAAAACCAGCCAAAGGTGTTACTATTATGAACAAAACAAGGCATAGAGCACAACAAAAATCCAGCCATTGACCGTATTTACTGAAAAAGGTTTTTCTTTTATCTATCGGCAATTTATCGAGTAACCATCCAGCGATCCCGGTTCTTTGTACGGCCTTGTCGGGCAGAGTGCCGGCCAAATAGCCGTTTTTTACGCGTCCGAGTGTATCGATTATGCAGCTTATGCCGGTATTAACGCTTCTTACAATGCTGAGCCTGTTCTCAACAGAGCGAAAGACGCATATAGCCATGTGTTGTGACAGCTCTGTGCTGGGTAAAACCTTCTCGTCCCTGAATCTTACAAACCATCCATCGTTACTTATGTTAATGAGCCAGTCAATTTTCTTTTTGCCGGTGTGGTCCAGTGCAAATTTTCTGACAAGGGCCGGGATTGTAGCTTCATAACAAATTATGACACTGAATTTGTAAGGGCGGGGTTGGCGTTCCGGCGTGGTATTTTTGACGGGAGCGGTCATTTCATAAACAGTGTATTCGGTGCCGGCGTCGAGCGAATGGTCGTAACCATAAGGATTAAATTTCATCAAAAGGTTAAAAAGGAAAGGAGAGCTATTTCTGAAAGGCAGTACCTCGCCGAAGAGGACCAGGTGTATCTTGCTATAGTGTTTCGGGTACTTTGACCCATCAGGCCTGTAGAGAATCGCCGAGTTGTACCTGGCGGCCCAGACAGGCTCGTCGTTTCGAAATCCAACCTTGCCGGTGTAGGCGCCGATGAGCAAATACGCATTGTTGGCGGCGTGCTCGGAGAGGGCTTTGTCAAAGAGCATCGACAGGCTGTTGGGATCAAGGTATATCAGGATCTCATCATTCAATGTTGCCTGCACCATAGTCTCGGGCCAGATGATTAGGTCGGCTCCTTTTTCGGCACCTGCCTTGCTTTTTTGCATCAGTTCGTCGAAAATTTCCTGAGAAGTCTTCTCGGCAATATCGGGCTCTCCTCGGAGTGCCTCTGTCTTAATCCGCTGCGGGATGTTTGACTGCAGCGAGGCAATGAGCGGGCCATCCGTTACGAACTTGTCCGATTGATTTATTCTCCATCGACCGTAAAAGATTGTCGCGAGAAGAGCGATGCCAACGAGTGCGGCTTTTGCAAAAGAGCTGATTTTTAGGAGCTGTTTTTGGCGAGCTTCGATTATCAGATCGGCCAGGAGGCCGTTGACCATTGCAATGAGAAACGAGATACCCGCTGCACCGAAGATGTCGGCTATCTGTATGATGGTGATGTTTGTATACTGGCTGTGTGCGAGGAATCGCCAGAAGAAGCCGCCGAGGAAAAGGCCGCGGAGACGTTCTGCGCCGACGAACAGGACGGGGACAGCCAGGAACAAGGGTATCTTTTTTATTCTGGAGTATCGCAGGCAGAGGGCGAGTATCGGCCATGACAGGGCCGTGTATAGGGACAATGTGGTCCAGCCCATCAGGGTTATCGGGGCTATAAAGTAGATATTGGCGAGCCAGTAGCAGACAGAGACCAGGTAGGCGGAAAGGGTCAGGGATTTTGGTTTTGAATCGGGCGAGCAGGAGAGGATGAAGGGAACAAGCGATATCCATGCCAGGGGCGAGAGGCTAATCGGCGCCTGTATCACCGTGAGCATTGCCGCACTGGCGAAGAAGGGCAGGCAGAGAAGGAGAAATTTCTTTGGGTTTACCTTTTTCAATCGGCGATATCCTCTAAAGCCATTGATATTTCCTCTTTTCTGTAGCGTTTATGGTTGTTCATTCGCACGGCAAATTGATTGGCGATCAGCCCCAACAGGTTTTTGTCGACAGCGATTTCTTTGGCCGGCTTTCCTATATCAGATATAAGACGCTTTAGCTCGTTCAGCTCAGTGGTGTTGAGAAACAAATTGGCCGGGTGTCGTTTTTTTAATTCTATGAGTCGTTCTTGTGCGTTTTTGACGTATTTTTCGGATATATCCAGAGCGATGTAGTTTCTGCTTAGTTGGCAGGCAGCGGCTGCGGTGGTTCCGGAACCGCTGAAGGGGTCGAGGACACAGTCGCCGGGATTTGAGCTTACGGCGATTATTCTTTTGAGCAGGCTTTCTGGCATCTGGCAGGGGTGCCAGCCTGTACGTTCCTTGAAGGTTCCGCAGACACGTGAGTATTCGTGCCAGACATCATCGGGCATTTTGCCTACGGGATTGGCACGCCTGTCGTTATAGATTAACTGCCTGTCGGAAGGGACTCGAACAGCGAGGTCGTTAAATGTGAAGTTATTTTTGTCGTTTACTAAGTAAAAGATGTGGGTATGGGAGCGGGCGAACTTTTTCTTCATCTGCTGGCCGAAGGTGTAGTGCCAGATAATCCAGTTTCGCATGAAGAGGTTCAGCTCATCGGCGATTATTTTTACGTTCGCGGCGTACTCATCGCCGATTGCTATATAGAATGAGCCATTCGGTTTTAGGACTTTTTTGCAGGCGGTCATCCAGTCTTTTGTCCATGCGATGTAGTTTTTGCTTTTGACGTTGTCATTGTATTTATCGTATTTGTAGCCGATGTTGAAGGGCGGGTCGGCGAAGATGAGGTCGGCAAACGGTTTGCGGGCCTTGTCCAATATCTTTATGCAATCGCCACAAATTATCTTGTTGAGAAGCTTCTGCATAACGACATATTACATGTTCTCGGTGAGTTTGCAAGGTGAATTAAGGCAGGTTGGCTTTACTTTACAGGCCAGTTTTGCAGTCGGGCAAACTCCTCTATCTGTTTCCATTGGTCTTTCTTTGTCTGGACCGGGAACTTCCTGTTGTCTATATGTACGATAACCAGCCCCTGACTTGCAAATCGCGGCTTGATGAGTTTAATCTCTTCTTTCAAAACTATCCACGAACCATCTAATTCTGCGACGAGTTCGTCGACATGCCGTCCTCCATGGGCTTGTCGCCACTGATCCATTTCAAGCTTGCGTCTCTTCTCAGACCTGTGCGCCAGCCACATACCTAAAAGGCCAAGGTTGACCTGAAGTGCCATGACCCATGTATTGACTTTTCTGAAGGCCAGGAAGTAAAATCCATCCGATGTTATGTGCAGGTCGCCGTGCATTTCCGCCGGTTTTTTGCACATAACATCATCGAATGACAGCATTTCCATAAATCGATGTCCTCAATGTAGAAGGCTCTGTATGTCGACATTTTATAAGGGATGAGTGGGTTTGCAAGGGGATTTCGGCGGTGGCGTACCTGTTTTGATCGCAAGGCGGCGGAGTTTTGTCGGGAGAGATCGGCTGCAAATAATTGATAATCATAATGGTCATAAGTCGCAGGGAACATTTTTTCACATCAGTTATCGGTCTATTATTTTAGGAGCCTGCTTAAATTGTGCCTGATTTGCTAAAGTGGCTGGTATCCTTTGTCGACAAAAACAGTGGTATTATACGGTTACAATCGATTTCTATTGCGGGGGATAGTTATTCTGGCCAGAGCATAAACCCGCAAAGTTCCAAGCAAAGGAAACAGTATGCCGGAAGAACAGTTCAGGCTTGTTGACCTCATAGACGATTTGGCGGCGGGGAAGGACGTCTTTTTTAAGCTGGTTAATCGTGTTAAGGATGTGATGACCAAAGATGTCAAGACTCTGACGCTTGACGGAACGATAGAAAAGTGTCTTAAGTTTATGGAGGAGAACCATGTCCGGCACATTCCCGTTGTTGACAGCCCGACGGGAAACGATGAGAACCCATACTTTGTAGGTATTGTTTCTCAGCGTGATGTGTTCCGGCAAATATCTCCTTATGCGGGGAAACTTGGTCAGACAGATTCAGATTCCCGGGCGATGAAGCAGCCTCTCCTTCAAATCGTAACGCGAAATCCAAAGTCGGTATCGCCAGAGACACCCATACAAGAGATGATTAGCATCATGGTCGATAATCACATCAATATGGTGCCGGTTCTCGTTGAGCAGAATTTAGTTGGCATCGTTACGTCAACGGACATATTGAAGCTGTTTATCAGGCTTGATAAAATCCGCCATATATGCTCAAAGCTGGAAGGGACGGGGCAACGGAGACATTTTGTTGACCTTCTTTCGGGTAATTCAGATGAGATGATACCTGCGTTGTCGACCGTTCTTCAGACTGTTGGAGATATTATGACTGAGCGGGTTGATTGTCTGGATGAGGAAGAGAGCCTGGCTAAAGTGTTAGAGGTTATGCATAAGGATAAAATCAGGCACGTTCCGATTGTGGACGCGCAGCAGAGACTTGTTGGGATTATCTCGGACCGAGACGTTCTGCGTTATCTTCCATTTTTGCGGCCCGGGGCCGATGCGTTTCACGACAGGTTGTTTGATGTAGCACCGAACAACGCAGCCATCAAGCAAGTTCTTCATGATATCATTAAGCGAGACGTAGTTTGTGTGTTGCCGAGCTGTGATTTTTATACTGCAGTGAGGATGTTGTATGAGAAGAATATAAGCTGTCTGCCGGTGACCGATGAGGGGAAAAAGCTTGTCGGAATAGTTACAGTTACCGATGTGATGCGAGGATTGCTGGCCGCCTACGGTCTTTTTGAGAAATCCGTGGTTTAATTTACCTCATTTGTCAATACCCTTCACATACAATCACCGCAAATTGAATTCAAACTCGAAGTCAGACCAAACATTCAGAGCGGAATATGACTTAATGTGGTTTTTTTGTCTGCCGATACAATGCGTGGTGGATTACGGTATATTTGCCTGAAACTTTTATCCGATCTGTTTCTACAAGGATTTGATTAGTTTTTGTTCTTCGAAGACCTTTCCGGTGAGGTAGTCAGTGAAGGTGACCATGACAGTGAGGGGTTTATCGGGGTCTTCGACTTTGTCGGAGACGTCAAAAGTCAATCTGTAATGGGTCTTCAACATAGCGTTGAACCAGAGTTTTCTTAGTTTGTTTGGCGTTACGTGCCACTTTCCAAGTAAGGCCGGGTCCTTGTCTTTGTCCAGTTCCAGCAGCTGCACGTGGACGTCTCCCGGCGCCTTTATGATGTCGCCATCCTGGTCGATGGGCTGTATATAGACAATGAGAGTTTCCTTTTTGCTGTCTTTGTCTTTGTCAAAAAGATTAGTGTATTTTGTAATCCTGACACTTTGCAGGTCGCAGAGGTCTTTTAGCCTGACGTCGTCATCGAGGCCGTGCAGGTTTTTTATCTGTTTTTGCAGGTCGTTGTTACTTGATTCTATGTACTCTATATGGCGCATCAATTCTCTTTTTTCCTGACTGAGCTTGTCTACTTTTTCTGCCAAAGGGTTTTCCGGGTTTGCGGAGCTTTCACATCCTGCGACCAAAACCGCCAGCGCACAAGAGCACAATAAAACCGCATTGAATGCGAAACACCGAGCAGCAACATTAGACTTTCGATATTCGATATTCGACGTTCGATATTCGGTATTCATTACTTTTGCTCCTGTTCCCTGACGATTTCAGGTGCTTTTTGCAATATTCTGTCTGCGAGCCCGTAGTTGATAGCTTCTTCAGGTTCGAGCCAGAGGTTGCGGTCACAATCCTTTTCAACTTTCTCTGGTTTTTGTCCTGTATGATTTGCCAATATCTGATAGAGGCAGGTCCGCAGTCGTAGTATTTCCTTTGCTTCTATCTCTATGTCTGTAGCCGGGCCTTCAAGTATTCCTGTGATTAGCGGCTGGTGCAAAAGAACCCTGTTGTTTGCCAAAAGGAATCGCTTTCCTGACTTTCCCCCGGCCAGTAAGACGGCAGCCATACTTGCGGCCTGACCGACGCAATATGTCGCGACGTCACAACGCAAAAACTGCATTGTGTCATAGATGGCCAGGCCTGCTGTGATTGAACCGCCCGGTGAATTGATGTAAAAATGTATGTCGTTCTTGTTGTCTTCGTTGCTCAAGAACAACATCTGGGCGATAATTAGATTTGCGGTCGCATCGTCAAGAGGGCCACCGAGAAAAATAATCCTGTCCTTTAGGAGTCTTGAATAAATATCGTATGCTCTTTCGGTTC
>Ga0224495_10001706_pt1 | contig 15185 bp, 13 predicted proteins | sample SF_Jul11_sed_USG_FD_168128 | JGI IMG/M metagenome (GOLD analysis project Ga0224495, IMG submission 168128) | Sediment microbial communities from San Francisco Bay, California, United States - SF_Jul11_sed_USGS_4_1 | ecosystem: Environmental > Aquatic > Marine > Sediment | place: USA: California... | reverse complement strand
GTACAGCTCCTTGAACTCGTGAAAGCGGGAGCCGTCCACGATACGGGCTATCACTTCGCGTACATCGTATGGCTTGCGGACATCATGTGACACGACACCGTAAAGCTCCTCAGGATCATAATACGGATCCTCCGGTTCGGCCATATCCACCTCAAAGCGCGGCGGCCGGTTGAGATTTTCAACGATGTTTCGGGCTATTTGAAGAGCGTGCTCGTCGTTCTGGGCGTAGTGGTCGCTGACACCCGATGTCCGGCAGTGGACATCCGCCCCGCCCAGTTCCTCGGCCGTCACCACCTCGCCCGTGGCGGCTTTGACAAGCGGCGGGCCGCCGATAAAAATCGTCCCCTGTTTTCGGACAATTACTGTCTCGTCGGACATGGCCGGCAGGTAGGCCCCGCCGGCCGTGCAGGAGCCGAGCACGACTGATATCTGGGGAATGCCCAGCGCCGACATCCGCGCCTGGTTGTAGAAAATGCGTCCGAAGTGGTCCTTATCCGGGAAGGTTCCCGATTGCAACGGCAGGAAAATCCCTCCTGAGTCAACCAGGTAGATACAGGGCAGGCGATTGGTCTCGGCCACGGCCTGCGCCCGGGCGTGTTTGAGGATGGTCATTGGGTAATACGTGCCGCCCTTAACGGTGGCGTCGTTCACCACCATCATTACTTCCCGGCCGTGTACGGTCCCTATACCGGTAATCATCCCGGCGGCCGGGGCGTCGTTGTCATACATGTCATAGGCGGCGAGAGGACTCAACTCAAGAAAGGGGGTGTTTCGGTCGAGAACTTTGGCCAGGCGATCCCGGGGCAGGAGTTTGCCGCGATCCAGATGCCTTTTGCGCGATTTCTCCGGCCCGCCCAGCTTGACTTGTTCCAGACGCTCCTTGAACCGGGCGTGAAGCTCTTTGTTTTTTTCGGCGTTTTCTTTAAACACGGCCGAACTGGCATTTACTTTGGATTCGATGCGGTACATATATACACTTACCTCACCTTCACGCTTTTCAACAGTGACGAGGGCACTTTTATTTTCATTTGCAGCAGGGCCTGGGCAAGGGTCTTCCCCTGGGGGTCAATCATCAGCGAGCCTGTGCCCCCTCCGCCCAGCGTTTCTTCCAGCAAAAAGTTCAGACCATTGAGATTGTCCAACTGGTAACGGCTGACCTTTCCCAGTGTGATGCCGGCAAAGAACTTGCGAACCCTCTCCGCGGTCAGGTAGCCGACCAGCCATCCGTAAATCTGAGGACTGCGCGCCAAAACACCGATGTTACAGGTATCCCCTTTATCGCCAGAGCGGGCATAGCAGACATCCTGCAGTCTGGCACTGACGGTTTTGCCCGTCGGTTTTTTCAGACTTTTCGGCCGGGGTGCGCTGGCGACCTTATCATCGCGGGATTGTACCCGAATCGGAAACGATATTTCGTGAAACTCTTCATCACCGCCGGTGTCGACCACCAGCACTTTCGCTCTCACACGGCTGCGGTGCATCAGCGCCGGCCAGTACGTGATCACCCGCGACGGTTTGGGGCGGCCTCCCGTAGTGACGGCCATACCTGCCGGTCCCGAGAGAATTAGCGTCGAAAGGGCCTTCCCAAAATCCTGCACCCTGGCAGGCTCGCGGGCGCGCACCGCGAAGCGAAGCAAAACCTCGTTGGAATCACACGCCGTAAGATGAGCCGGCCATATTGAACCGCTTCCGATCAGGTCCGTCCGCCTGGCGTCGTATTTGTGCCGCAATTTCCTCCAGAAGACATCGGCGATAATCTCGGCCTTTTTGAAAACATCCGGCCCCGACACCAGGACCGCACCGTTGGCCTTCCAGCCGTCTTCGTATGACATGGAGACTTTCAGGTAATCCGGCTCCGGCCTGCCCTTGACGCCTGATATGCGCACCCTGTCACGGCCCTCGGCTGCCAGGCTGATGGTGTCGAAGCGGGCGACGCCATCCGGAGATATATAGTTGGCCGGGTCCCCCATTTCATAGACGAGCTGTTCCTTGACGGTCTTCTCCGAAACCACCCCGCCGGTACCCGGGTGCTTGGTCACCACGAACTCGCCGCTGGATTCCATTTCCACGATCGGGTAACCCATGTTATTGAAACTCTTGATTTCGGACCAGTCAGTAAGGTTGCCCCCGCTGGCCTGGCAACCGCATTCGATGATATGCCCGGCGACAATCCCAGAGGCCATCTTATCCCAGTCGTCCATGGCCCAGCCGAACTCGTAAATCATTGGTGCCAGGGTCAGGCCGGTGTCGGTGACTCGGCCGGTCACGATGATGTGACAGCCGGCTTCCAGCGCTTTGACGACCGGCTCGGCTCCGAGGTAAATGTTGGCCGACGAAATCCGCGGCCGCACTTTGAAAAAATCCTCGCCGGTCTCCATGTTGGTAAAGCGCTCGCCGGCCGCTGTCAGTTCGTACAGGTGATTGACGATATCATCACCGTAGACAACGCCAACTTTGATATCAAGGCCCTTACCTCTGGCCATCTCGATAATTTTCCGGCCCAGTCCGATCGGATTGATACCGCCGGCACTTGAGATTACCCGGACCTTTTTTCTGACAATAAGCTCCAGACAATCGTCGAGCTGGTCCAGAAAATCGACGGCATAACCGAGAGCAGGGTGGTTCTTTCGCTGGCGCTGCAGGATCGACATGGTTATCTCGGCCAGGAAATCCATGGTGATATAGTCCAAGGGACCGCCGCTAAGTTGCCGCCTGAGGGCGGCCAAATCATCACCCCAGTACCCCCCGGCATTACCTATGCGAATTTTCCTCTTCACGCCTGCTGGGTCCCCATAAGTCGTTGATAACCAGTAAATACCCGCTACGCTTCGAACACGGAAAGCCAAATATACGCCAATTCCACTCCTTTGTAAAGGGTTAACACATCACACAGCTCGTAGTCCGAACATCTGGCAGCCAGATCGCCGTTATGCCCCGGCGATTTCCACTTGACACCATACCGGACCTCCGGTAGCTTGTTTACGAAACAACCGGGGAGACACATCACAGAGACCATAACCGGGGATAGTCTCAAACCTGGCGCACACATATCGGCCGCCGAACAATAGGAGGGATCTATCGCATGAGACAAATTCCAGTGGGATACCGAGGCGTTCGGCTCTGGATTACTATCCTTTTGATAATGCTGGTCGGTTTCAACATCGTCGGCTTTTTCATTTCCCAGTCGACCCATGGGAAGCTGACTGGCACTCAGCAACTCTGGAAGTACCTCGAATCCGAAACTTTTAAAGTGATCTCGGCAAGTCTTGTCCTGCCCATACTCCTGTTCCTGTTGGAAAGCCGTTTCAAGATTGCGGAAACGGTGGAGAAGTACCGAAGCGAACAACTCCGCAAGGACAGAGAGGACCGAAGAGAGAAGCGCCTGGAGTGCATTGACCGGACCTCCGAGATTTGGAACCAGCTACATTCTCTCACCACCGAGGTGGTGTATTTCAGGGATCACAAGGACAAGGAGCGCCGGACCATTGAGGACATTCTCCAGGGCCTGCAGGATTTCCCCTGCCAGGCGGAAGATGTTGTCAATATGTGGTATTTCCGCTTTCCCAGCGTTTTTCAGGTGAAGAATCTCACGGGAGACGACCGGACAAAATCGGCCGAAGATTTATTCCTGGCGTTTATGAACACTCTGTGGAACTCCGCCGCAACGGTGGCGATCCATATTCGGGAGCAGCCCGACAGCAGGGAAACAACCAAACTGCAAAACGCTCTGGACGCTATCCAGGGCGGCATCAAGACAGTCGCACATCATTCCATCTTAAATGTCCTGAAGAACGCTATCCACCTCGAGGAGCCGGAATTGCCCGGCGACAGCCGGGAAAAAGCCAGGAAAGCGATCACAGCCGAGATGCGACGGCTGGATAACTGGGCCCGGGAACTCAAGAAGCTGGAAGCCAGGTCTTCCGTTGTTCTGGCCGGCCTTGAATCTAAGGAAATCGAACCGATACGGGATGCCTTTAGCGAAATCGTGGATTGGAAACGAGAGAATCCCGACAAGAGCGTAGGCTCGTGCGAATCGTTTCCCCAATTCAGAGAGATTTTTGATACGTTGCCGGAAGACTCTCTCTTCGGTTCCGCCAGGTATCCCTATTCGATTGAATGTGTCTTCGGCATTGCCCGCTGGCTTGGCCTTGAGTTGGTCTGTCAGCAGGCGGAACGTGCGGCCCAATGGCCGGCGTAGAGAAGACAATTTGACGTGACGGGATACTGGAACGTATTTGCCTTGTTAATAACATAGACAACGGGGATAAGCAGTCAAAACATCGCTGTGCGGGGGATACAAGCCAGATTGCCGTACATCACAACTGTCCAGTGGGGATATTGATAAACTCCTCGGTTTGATGAATGTCGGCAGAAACGGCAGGCAAACTCCGCTCTGGGCCGCAAACACATGTCGTGACCGGCGATCGGTGAGACCCCGGATACGTGAAGGAGGTTCAAATGAAATCTGTGACCGCTTGGTTAATACTGGCCATTCTGGCGCCCACGCTTGCCGCCTGCGGCGAGATTTACGGTACTGTCAAGGAGGGCGTCACACCGGTGGGTGAAGGCGTCGAAATGGCAATCGTCTTCCCCGACACAACCTATACCGGCAAGACTGCCGACCGCGGCAGGTACAGCATCTGCGTTGCCAGGGTCGGCAAGTGCACCGTAAGGGTTGCCTATGCAGATCAGACCCCGGAGGCCGAGATCTACTCCTTCGAGGAATCGGCCCGCTACAACCTGATCCTGCAAAGACAACCTGATGGCAAGTACACCATAACAGTCAAGTGAAAACCATGCACGAACACCATCGAACCATATCGGTCAGCGACCCCGAGAAGAGCCGCTCATCCAAGGACCGCTGGGACAAGTGGGGAATAATCCTCAAGCCGGCCGGCGGCCTCTTTACCGCCCTGGCCGTGGCCGCCCTTGGATACTTCGGCAATGACCTTCTGCAAAAACAGCAGTTGAGGGAAAACGATCTAATGGAGCGGCGGCAAAACGAGGAGATGAGTGTCCGGCTCTACACGGAACTCATTACCCGTCGCGAAGAAGCCGAAAGCTCGCTCCGCAAGGACATGTTCCGCTCCATCATCGAGTCTTTCCTGAAATCGGACACCGCCACGCTCGACGCCCGGATTCTGCAGTTGGAACTGCTTGCCTATAATTTTCACGAGTCATTGAATCTCGAGCCGCTTTTTGTCTATTTCGAAAAGCAGATTATCGACAGCGCCCGGGGCAACCCCGCCGTAAGGCAAGAGTACCTGGAGCGTCTATTCAAGGTAGCCAGGGAAATCACGCGCAAGCAATTGGCCGCCTTAAAGGGCGCCGGTGACATCAAGGCCATGAGCGTCAACCTCGAGCCGCTTATCAGCGGAAGTGTCGGCAGAATTGAACTGAACGAGTTTGACCTCGAAATCGACTCGGTCACAAGGCACTTTGTGGTGACCTTTCTGGGCGCCGACACCACTAAAAAAGAGATCAAGATGCGCCTGGAAATTACACGGCCGGCTGACCCCGACGACGAGATCGAGGCGGAATTCTGGGTGGGTTTTTTCGACTTCCCCATGATTGATAACACTCGCCTGACTGAGGACCAGCGCTGTTCGATAGTCCTCAATCGCTTCAGCAATACCTGGGCCCACCTGAGTGTGGTCTTTTTCCCCGGTTCCCACGCCAGCCTGAAAGAGAAACCGTCTTACCAGGAAGTCGTCAAACAGCTTCTGCCCCAGAGAGGGACATAAAAAAGCAGGGCCGGAGCTTTTCGCTCCCGCCCTGCCTGCTAAAATTGAACCGTCTATAGACTCTCCACCGACCGCGACCGGTCAGGCGTCGTCCGTTTTAATACCACTTCGGCACGAACTTATAGCCGTAGCTCAGAACGCCGCCGTGTCCCTCGGACTGAATGCGGCGGAACTCGATCCGCACCTCCATACCGATTTTGACATCATCCACGGCGCAGTCGACCACCTGCCCCATCAGGCGCGTGCCGTCGGTCAGCTCGGCGATTGCCAGAGCGTAAGGGGCAATATCATTCCACTGCTCCGGGGCGATGCGGATTACGGTATACGTGACGACCTTTCCTGCATCCGGCAGCACCACCGTGTCCTGTTTGGTGTCACCGGTTGCGGGGTCGACCATTCTTTTCGGGAAATAAGTTTTCCCGCTCTTTTTGAATTTGGAGGCTTCGAGCCGGTAACGATGCGGAAACTCTCTCCATATTCTCGAACTGAACATAGCCATCACGCCACCTCCATAATGTGCACAACCGATGAGCCGCCGGAGCCGCCCATGTTCTGAGTCATGCCGACCTTCGGCGAGCCGGCCACCTGGCGGCCGTTCTCGGCCTGCCCGGTCAACTGCTTGTAAATTTCGATGACCTGCGCCACGCCGGTAGCGCCCACGGGATGACCTTTGGACTTCAGACCTCCCGACGTGTTCATCGGGAATTTGCCGTCCAGAGCCGTTTCACCGGCGAGAATCGCCGGGCCGGCCTTGCCGGGCTTGTAGCGCCCGATCGATTCCGCAACGACGATCTCGGCTATCGTGAAGCAGTCGTGGACCTCGACGAGATTGACGTCGGCAATAGTTTTGCCAGCCATCTTGAACGCTCTGTCAGCGGCAATGGTAGCCGCTTTAATGGTGGTCATATCGTCTCGCTGGGCCAGTTGAATGGTGTCGGTCCCGGCCCCGGAACCGATGATTTTCACATACGGTTTGCCCAGTTTTTTGGCTATATCCACCGTCGTTACGATCACCGCCGCCGCACCGTCGGTAATCGGCGAGCAGTCAAGTATGTGCAGGGGGTCGGCCACCATGACCGACTTTGCCACCTGCTCGGCCGACACCTTGAACGGGTACTGCGCATCAGGATTCATCGAACCGTTATGGTGGTTCTTGACGGCCACCGCCGAGAGCATCTCGCGGGTGGTACCGTATTTCGCCATATGGGCGGTGGCCATCATGGCGTACAGGCCCGGGAAAGTGGCCCCGTTAAAGACTTCGTATTCCTGGTCGGCGGCCGTGGCCAGGGCGTAAGTGGCGTCGCCGCCCGAGCAATCGGTCATTTTCTCGACGCCGGATGCCATGACGATATCCGAGGTGCCGGAGCCCACGTCGATAAAGGCCTGGCGAACGGCCATACCGCCGGAGGCGCAGGCCGATTCGACCCTCACCGCCGGCAGGCCGGCCATACCCATGTAATCGGTCAGCAGTGAGGCCAGATGTTCCTGGCCGACAAAGAGACCGCCCGTCATACACCCGACATAAAGCGAGTCGAGATGATCGACACCGGCGGCGGCAATTGCCCTGAGGGCCGCCTGGGTGTGAAGATCACGCAGTGACATGCGCCAGACTTCGCCCCATTGGCTCATGCCGACGCCCACAATACAAACTTCTCTCATCTCAGCTCACCTCCTAGTCGTTCATCTTGATTTTGCGGCGATACTTGGCGTAGGTGCCGTAATCGACGTAAATGAGGTTTTCTTCCAGAAGCTTCCTGGTCCGCACGGCCAGGTCACGCACTTCATTGATGCGCTCGGTCACTTTCCAGACGAACGAGTCGCTGCCCGCCCCGGAGCCGTAGGAACACATCAGAATCAGGTCGCCGGGTTGAGCGACATCGAGTGTCGCTGTCAGTCCTATCGGTGATGCTCCGGAATAGGTGTTGCCAAGGGTCGGCGAGAGCCAGCCGGGATCGATCTGCTGCTGGGTGAAGCCGAGGTCAAAAGCCACTTTTTGCGGGAACTTGCCGTTGGGCTGGTGGAAAACCGCGTACTTGAAGTCCGCCGGTTTCATGCCCGCTTTTTCCATTATGGCTTTCGAGGCGCCCTTGGTGTGCGCGAAATAGGCCTCTTCGCCGGTGAATCGGCCGCCGTGCATGGGGTAGAAACGATGCTCACGGCGCCAGAAATCAGGCATATCGGTCATATACGAATGCGTGTACAAAGCTTCCGCAATGAGATTCTTCGAACCCATGATAAATGCTGCCGCGCCGGCCGCAGCCGAGAACTCCAGTGCATCCGACGGCGCACCCTGTGAAGTGTCCGCCGCAATTGCCAGAGCATACGGCATGGCCTTCGCATCTACGTGCGAAAGAGCCACAAACATGGCCTCGGAGCCGGCTTTGCAGGCAAACTCGAAATCGGCGCAGTGAATATCGGGGGTCGCCCCGATGGCCTCGGCAACGGTCGTTCCGGACGGCTTCACGGCGTAGGGATGTGACTCCGAACCGATATAAACCGCCCCGATATCTGCCGGGTCGATGCCGCCGGAACGCTTCAGCGCGTTCTTGGTCGCCTCGACCGACAGGGTGATGGTGTCCATGTCGGGCGGGGGCACTGATTTCTCGCGGAGCATCAGTCCCTTCTTGTAACTGGGGGCGTCTGCACCCCAGACCTTGGCAATCTCTTCCACCTTGATGCGATGCCTCGGAAGGTGGGCACCATAGCCAACAATTCCTGCCATAAAAACCTCAAATATTTATGGTTATTGTTCTTGAAATTATATTCTTCTCATTTTTAAGGCCTAATATTAGGCTCATTTGGACAAAAAACAAGTTCCCGGCCCAAAAAACTGCCAGATTTTTCTGTTGCAGACACCGCCGGAATGTGCGTACATGTTCCATAAACCGCGTCAACGGATTGCCGATATGTTAAAGATGCGAAGAACCGCAATCGTGCTCGTCTTAGCCGGTATCTGCGCGGCGAACCTTTCAGCCCAGCCGGACCCCGGCGCGGGCGACTTGCCTGAAGCCGGCAATACCGGTCAGTTTCTCGACAGCAACACCGCCTTCTACCAGGGCAGCGCGTATGATTACGTCGTTTATGCCCCCGCCGGTTTTGTGATGGTCATCCAAGAGCCTATCATAGATGGTTACTCGCTGGCTTTTGTTCCGGAGACCGACCGCTATGACTCCTGCGGCGTGATGATAACGGCTGTCTTTTATGATCTCGCGCGTCACGAGAAAACCGGTCAGGTCTTTGAGAAAATCCTGTCGAGCGATACCGCCGACATGCGCCGGCACTACGGCGAGAATCTTGTGTTCCGGTCGGTGGATTCCGTCTTGAACGCCAATGACGAAATCATCCCGACCCTCTATCTCGAGGACAAGACCCGGTTTATCCCCAACGTGATGGTGTCATATTACGACGGCGACACGGAAATGCTTATCTTCGAGTTGAGTATCGGCGAGGGTTACCCGCGCTTCCTGGCCGAAGGCGTTTATATCGAGTGCCTGCGCAAATTCAAACGGCTCAAGCACGGACAGCTCGAGCCGTGAGCTATCTTACCGGTCGCAGGGGCTTGTATCCAGCCACTGCCAGCCATTGACATTGAAAATGATCAGACCGTGCATCGAGCGGCCCTTTTCATCACGCCGGGCCTGCTCGGTCAGTACAATCAAGAACTGTGATTCCGGGTAATACCGGGCCTCTCTGATACTGAAGTCTTTATATAATCCCCCAGGGTGGCGGTAAATCCGCTCCGGGCAGGCGCCCTCAAAAACCAGGGTGTCATTACAGTTCTCGGCGCACTCCCAGTACCATGCCTGAGCGTTCTGTTTCGGCAGCGACGAGTATCGCTTCTCAAACGTCGTGTCCGGTTTGCCGACTCGGAAGGTAACAGAGTCGTTGATACGCCAGACGCCGGTCGAATCGGTGAGCACCACGTATTCTTCGAGGGGCAGATTTTCGAACAGCCGCGATACCCAGTTGCCGCGCAGATCGGACGGAAACGAGTGCACCCTGTCGGGCAGTATGAAAAGGGTATAGAACTTCCCTCGGCCGCATCCGTCGCCCTGCCAGTCCTCCCGGTAGAACATGAGAGCGTGGTCGCCCTTCGTTTTATCCGATAGCAGGAAAACCTGCTCACAGCCCACATCGCTCTGGGCAAAGACGGCGAGCGGGGCGCCAAGAGACGCCACCATCAGAACCAGGGTCCACTTCACTGTTCTTCCCCCTCCTGCGGCAGCCGTAGTTTGTAAATCAGAAGCCCGTGCATCGTGTCCAACCCAACCGCCGTTTGCGGCTGGTCGGTGATTACAACGAGATACCCCGATGGGGCGTAGTAGACAGCCCGGCTGATACCGTAGTTTTTGTACAGGCCCCGCTTGTGGCTGTACACGAGGTCCGCTTCGACGCCCGTAAAGACGGGATAATCACTGCAGTTAACCGGGCAGACCCGATACCAGTGCCTGGCGTCCGCCGGACCGTCGTTGGCAAGGCGGGCATGCTTGCGAGGAAAGGTCGAGTCCGGCGGCGGCGCGGTGAACGAGACCGAATCATTGATTCTGAAGACGCCCGACGAATCTTTTAGAATCGTACCCGCCTCGGAAGGCAGATCGGCCAGCAACTGCGGGACCCAATCCTTTCCCCCGCCGTCATGGCGCATCGACATCACGTACGGCCGGTCATAACCCAGGTAAACAGTGTTGACTTCCCAGAAATAACACTCCCCGCCAACGTATTCGTCAAACCAGAAGATGGAGTGGTCGCCGGCGGTTTTTCCATAGATGGTGAATGTCTGGTCGCACAGCGTAGCCGACAGGACGGTTGTTGCAAGCAGCAGGAGCAGACTCGCACGCCGCATCTGCATTAAAACGTTCATGATGTACCTCACGTGAATTCCGGCATGTCGCCTCTGCGCCCTGCATTTCTTATACAACGAACATAACTACGGAGATTGTCGCATCCAGTTTAATTTTCCGATTAAAAGCAAAAAGCCACCCGCCGTGCAACGGCAGGTGGCCTTCTTCGACAGGCACAGAGTACGTTTATGTCTCTATTGTATTTTTCTCCGTTTCCGTCGTATCCACAGCCGTAAACTGTAGCTGATTGTCGGCAAAGCCGACGTGCAGTGTCTGTCCCGCTTTTAATTCCCCGGACAGGAGCAATCTGGCGGCCTGCTGGCTCAGTTCCTTGTTGATGAACCGTTTTATCGGCCGCGCCCCGAGCGTCGGATCGTAGCCGGACTCGGCGATATACTTGACGGCGGCGGCGGCGACCTTCAACGCGACCTCCTTGTCGGAAAGCAGGTGTTCTAGACGCTTCAGTTGAAGTCTGACGATATCGGCGATCTCCTGCGGCGAGAGTGCCGAGAAAACGATTGTCTCGTCGATACGATTGAGAAATTCCGGTCGCAGTGACTGGCGGAGAGTATTCAGCACGTTCCTTTTCATGTTCTCGTAGACAACTTCCCGGTTGTGTTCGCCGATACCAGTCGATTCGTTGCGGATATACTCGGCGGCGATGTTGGAGGTCATTATCAGGATGGCGTTCTTGAAAGACACGGTCCGCCCCTGGTTGTCGGTCAGGCGTCCGTCATCCAGAACCTGCAAAAGAACGTTAAACACCTCCGGGTGGGCTTTTTCTATCTCGTCCAGCAACACCACCGCGTACGGCCGGCGGCGGACGGCTTCGGTCAACTGGCCACCTTCATCATAGCCCACGTAGCCGGGAGGCGCACCGATCAGACGCGACACGGAGTGCTTTTCCATGTACTCCGACATATCGAGCCGCACGATGGCTTCCTCGGTTCCGTAGAGAAACTCCGCCAGGGCGCGCGCCAGTTCGGTCTTGCCGACACCGGTCGGACCGAGAAATATGAACGACCCGATCGGCCGGTTGGGGTCGGACAGACCCGAACGGGACTGCCGCACGGCGTCGGAAACAGCCTGCACGGCTTCGTCCTGGCCAACCACCCGCCGGTGCAGGTCGTCCTCCAGCCGCAGCAGTTTTTCGGATTCCGACTCGGTCAGGCGTGTCACCGGAATGCCCGTCCACTTGGATACCACGTCGGCGATTTCCTCGGCGTCGACCACTTCTTTCAACAGTTGCCGCTTCTCCTGGATTGCCGCCAGGGAGTGCGTCAGAAACTCCAGTTTCTTCTCGGCCTCGACAATTTCACCGTACTTGATTTTGGCGGCCGTTTCATAGTCGGCACGGCGCTCGGCGGCGGCCGACCGGTGCTTCAGGTCTTCTGTCTCGACCTTGATATTCCGGATAGCCTCAACGGTGTCTTTTTCTTTCTTCCACTGAGTTTGCAGGTCCTCGCGCTGGGCATATAATTCGGACAGTTCCTCTTCGATAGGCTTGAGGCGTTCTCTGGCGTCCTTTTCCCGCTTGACTCCTTCTTTTTCAATCTCCAACTGCCGGATACGCTTCTCGATGCTGTCCAGCTCCTCGGGCATGGAGTCTATCGATATGCGCAACTCCGCCGCCGCCTCGTCGACAAGGTCGATGGCCTTATCGGGCAGGAAGCGGTCGGCGATATAGCGGTCGGACAGCCTGGCCGCGGCCACGATAGCCCCGTCGGATATCTTTATGCCGTGGTAGGTCTCGTACCGTTCCCGCAGCCCGCGCAAAATAGAGACCGTTTCTTCCACCGAAGGCGGGTCAATCATAACCGGCGCGAAACGACGCTCGAGAGCGGCGTCTTTTTCGACGTGCTTGCGGTACTCGTCAAGCGTCGTGGCCCCGACAAAGCGTATTCCCCCGCGCGCCAGGGCCGGCTTGAGCATGTTGGACGCATCCAGCGAACCACCCACCGCGCCGGCGCCCACGATCGTGTGCATCTCGTCAATAAACAGGACTATCCGTCCCTGGGCCTCCTCTACTTCCTTCAGGATAGCCTTCAGCCGTTCCTCGAACTCGCCGCGGAATTTCGACCCGGCCACCAAAGCCCCGATATCCAGAGCCACCAACTGCCGGTCCTTGAGAGTCTCCGGCACTTCGCCGATCGCAATCTTCTGCGCCAGGCCTTCAACCACGGCCGTTTTGCCCGTGCCCGGTTCACCGATAAGCACGGGGTTGTTTTTCGTGCGCCGCGAGAGAATCTTGATTATCCGGCGGATCTCATCGTCCCGGCCGATTACCGGATCGAGCTTGCCTTCACGGGCCATCTTCGTCAAATCCCGCGAGAATTTATCCAGCGCGCCGTATTTGGATTCCGGGTTGTCGTCGGTAACCCGGCTCTTGCCGCGAATCGACGTCAGGGCTTTAAGCACTTCATCGCGCCGGACGCCGTCGGTCTTCAGTATCTCCTGGGCCTTGCTTTTCACTTCCAGCAAAGCCAATAGCAGGTGCTCGACCGAGACGTATTCGTCCCTGAAGTTTTTTAACTCCGCCTCGGCCTTGTACAGCACCTGCGTGAACTCGTTCGATGGGTATATCTGCCCGCCGCTCTGGTGCGCCAGGAGTCTGAGGGCGTCGGTGACGTCGTTCTGCACGGCCGCCACGTCGACACCTATCTTTTTCAGAACCTGCCCCACCAGCCCGTCTTCCTGTTGCAGAAGCGCGGCCAGTAAGTGTTCCGGCGTTATCTGCGGATGCGACTCCGCCTGCGCCATCTGCTGGGCATACGAAACGGCGTCAATCGACCGCTGTGTAAACTTATTCAGATTCATCTATCTACCACCATCCTTGTTCGGTTCGAAGAGGCAACAACTGAGCACCTGTTCTGCCAGCCCCTACCAATCAAAGGGTATGCTGTAATGCTTAAGACTAATCTGATCTCCTATCTTGGTCATCCAGGCAGTTGACAGAATGCTTCGTTGCACCTCGCCTAGACTCAACGGATGCACGCGGAGTTCTGACAGAGTATTAATGTTGTAACACTGCACGTTATAGGTGCTCTCAAACCAAGCCGTGATGTCAACGGCACTATCAGTCTCCTTGGCAATGACGTAACGCGGCTTTGTCACCAAGCTACGCACAGATGCGTAGGTGATAGGGCCTAGCGCGCCTTTGCGCTCAAGCGCACTTTCCCGCTCATGAACAAAAATCTCCTCATTTATCTTGTCGATAGCAATTGCACAGACAGCCTGGTTGCTTAACCACTCTATATCTATACCATTATATCGGGGCCGTTCGCTATCCAAGAAGCTAGCTACGCTGTCAAACAACAGGGGCTGGTCGATTGGTCGTGCGATGTTACGTAATCCCGCAGCCAACTCTTCGTGCAGCAGTGTCTCATCTCTCTTGCCACTAGCAAAGTGCTTGTCCGATGTGATGAAACATGTGCGTAACCCTAATCCACACGACTCCTGTACCGCCTTCCAGACCATTAAGTCCTTTAAGTGAACTGTGTCCCCACCTGGCTTTGTGTGAGTCAAAGCGTAGCTCACTAGCTCCTCCACATGGTAGTGAGAGTACTCCGCATCTTCCGTGAAGGTTTCACGCATTAGTGTGCCATTAAGCCAATTGCTGTAATTCTGGACCTGGGCTTCAATCTGCTCGTCATCCAATATGCCACGCGATAGGTGCTGTAAGTCTATGTTGGCCAGCTTCCCCTCGACTCTTTTCTGATCCCGTTGCGCTTCACGCAGACGATCCCGGTATTTCTTTACACATTCTTCTCGAACAATCCGGGGCACGACGAGCGTAGCTCCAGTATTCTTAACGAAATCGAGGAGCTCAGCCATATCCCGTTTCATCCGGAAGTCTTGACAAATCACACAACTATCTACCACTATCCTCATACTACTCCCCCCACTCCTCCAGCAGCTGGCGCTGCTTGTCCGTCACGGTCTTTGGGATCGTGACCTTTATTTCCACATACTGGTCACCCTGGGCGCTGCCCACCGCCAGCCCCTGCCCCTTCAGGCGCATCACCGTGCCGGGCTGAGTGCCGGGCGGGACAGTCAGGGCGATTGTCCTGGTCAGGGTCTTGACATTGGTCTTGCAGCCCAGGATGGCGTCCTTGAACGATATCGTGGCGCTGGTGTATATGTCATTTCCCTTGCGTTCAAAATTCTGATCCGGCATAACTCTCACCGTTATAATTAAATCACCGTTTCTTCCGCCGTGAATACCCGGCTGCCCCTGCCCCGCCAAGCGGATGCGCCCGCCGTTGTTGATCCCTTTGGGGATCTTGACCTTCAGTTTTTTCGCAATACCCTGGAAGGAGATGACCCTCTCGGTGCCGTTGACGGCCTCCATAAACCCGATCTTTACTTCGGCGCGGGCGTCAGCGCCTTTCTGCACCCGGGAGCGCCGGGGCTGCTGGCGACCAAAGGGTCCGGCTCCGCCGAAGAGCGAGGAGAACACTTCTTCAAAATCGCCCAGATCTTCAAAACTGCCGGTCCGGAATGTAAACCCGCCCTGGCGGCCGCCGCCCTGACCGAAAAACTGGCTGAAATCGAAATCCTCAGTAGCAAAACCGCCGGGACGACCCCTTTGCGCGCCGGC
>Ga0224495_10001705_pt1 | contig 15189 bp, 10 predicted proteins | sample SF_Jul11_sed_USG_FD_168128 | JGI IMG/M metagenome (GOLD analysis project Ga0224495, IMG submission 168128) | Sediment microbial communities from San Francisco Bay, California, United States - SF_Jul11_sed_USGS_4_1 | ecosystem: Environmental > Aquatic > Marine > Sediment | place: USA: California... | reverse complement strand
TGCAGACTCCGAACAACAGGTCGGTTGACTTCGAACAACAGGTCGGTTGACTCCGAACAACAGGTCGGCTGACTCCGAACAACATGTCGGCTGACTCCGAACAACAGGTCGGCTGACTCTGAACAACAGGTCGGCTGACTCCGAACAACAGGTCGGCTGCACCGATACAAGGGAGCTTACAGTCTAAAGACGCCCGAAACCATCAGGTTTCGGGCTATAGCATGCTTTTTTAAGGTTTTATTTTACGTAGGTTACATCAAACTTGGAATCAACTGCGGCACCAGAGCTGTTGACGCAGTTTACAGAAATAGTATCTATTGATGGACTCCCCCAGTTGACAAAATAACAGGTGGCATTGCTTCCATAGGCCGAAACCTCTGCATTGCCAGTTGTTACAATGCCTGCGCCGGCAAAGGTTAATACATAGATACCTACCCCGGATCGTGCTACAGTGACTCCCGTATTGTCGGCATTGTAGCTGTATGAAGTCAGCAGGCTATAATTGGCGGTTGATGGCAGATCAGCCCAGCCGTACGCAAGGATTTTTGCTGTACTTGCAGCAGAGGTTGCTGTATTCGAAACAGCATGTATTACAAAGTAACCATTGGCTAAGGCGCCACTTGCATTGTAACAGTTGACAGCAATAGTGTCAGCGGCAGGTGTTCCTGCAAAAACGCAATTGTAACCACCTACACGGGCAGATATTTGAACATTTCCATTGAGTGAATAGATTGTTCCCAATGGAATTATATATGTGCTTCCCGTAATGCCAGATCCGGGAAATGTGATCGTATAAGTTCCCGTTCCTGTATGCGTAACTGAGTTGGCCTGGCCGCTTATATTATAACCATATGCGGGTACCCAGGGGGTATTGAGTGCAGCGCTGGCGCTGTTTTCATATGCATAGGCAATCGTTTTTGCGCCCAATGTGTTGCTGCTGGATTGAACAAACTCTACCAGATAAGCGCTATCAACCAGTGCTCCGGCAGGGTCATAGCAGTTTACATTTATGTATGTTCCGGCCCAGCTTAATGCATTGCATCTTGCATTGGAATTTGCTGCCTTCACGTGGGCCACTCCTGCGCCGATAGCTGCACCAGCAAAATCCATTCGATAGGTGCCCACCGCAGACCTTGTTGCAGTGACCACTCCTCCCGCATAGTTATAGGCATATGTTCCTCCCAGCAAGACAGCAGTGCTTATTGTATAACTTGCTGTTGTAGGCAAACTTGCGTATGCATAGGCAATAACATTGGGGAAATTTATGGTATAACTTGCAGTAGTTACAGCAGAGTCGCTCCATCCTGCCTGGCAGGCTACTGCTTTAAACAGTGTTGAGTCTAAAATTTTAACCGGTGCACTATACAGAGTTCCTGTTGCGCATGTGGGTGCAGTGCCTGTTGTGGTGTATCGTATGGAAGTGCCAGAGCCTGTAATAGAAATGGTTTTATAAATCAGATAGGTCGAGGCAGCTGGAGTAAAAACAGGGGCGGGAACCTGGAGTGTATAGGTAGATGATGCCACTGTCGAATTGACCCAGTTCGTCAGGCAACCAATCGCCTGGATAGTTGTTGATACTGTTATGGGTATCGCTGTAGTGTAAAGGGTGCTTGCACATGTGGGAACGGAGCCATTTGTTGTATAATAAATGGCAGCACCACCTGTGGTCGTAGAGAGTGTTACAGACTGGTTTACAGTATAAGTCCCGGCAGCAATACTGAATACCGGTGTTGCTACGGTTCCGGTAATGGTGTAGGTGGCTGTAGCTACTGCAGAGTTTGTCCAACCCGCATTGCAGGCTATTGCTTTGATCGTTGTGGTACTGTTTAATCCAAGAGCAACTGAGGTTCCCGCCGTGCTTGCGCAGGAGGGTGCGGTTCCATTGGTGGTATAGTAGATTACAGCGCCTGCTGTTGCTGGTATAGATATATTTACCGTCTGCGCAGTGGTATAGGTGCCTGCGGCAATACTGAAAGTGGGTGCAGGCACTTGCAGGGTATAAATTTCTGTGGCAACTATTGAATTGGTCCAATTGGCAAGACAGGCTATTGCCTTTACCGTGCTGGTTACTGTCACAGGTATTGATCCGGTGTATAGGGTACTTGTGCAATTAGGCGTTGTGCCATCTATTGTATAGTAGATTGAGGCGCCCGCTGTAGCAGATGAAAGTACTATAGTTTGTGTTGCATTATAGGTTCCGGTTGCGAGGCTCGGCAAGGGGGTTGCTACTGTACCGGTAATTGTATAAGTCGCTGCAATTGTACTCGATGCCGTCCACCCTGTGTTGCAGGCAATGGCGCTTATGGTGGTTGTGCTGTTTAGTCCCAGTGATACAGATGAGCCTGCGGTGCTGGTACATGTTGCGGCAGTGCCATTGGTCGTATATCGATAGGTTGTACCTGCAGGCGCCCCTAAAAGAGAAATTGTGACAGTTTGAGCGCTCTGGTAAATTCCGCCAGCTATGCTGAAGGAAGGGGTGCCTACTTGCAGGGTATAGACTGCTGATGCAACAGTCGAGTTGCTCCAGCCGGTAACGCAGGCCACAGCCTTCAAGGTTGCTGAGACATTGATTGCGACAGGCGTGCTGTAGAGAGTGCTGGCGCAAGTGGGCGTTGTTCCATTTGTAGTGTAGTAAATAGCTGCCCCGGCGGTACCATCTGTTATGGTAACTGTTTGGGCTGTGTTATAGGTACCTGCTGCCACATTGAACACCGGGGTTACCGGGGTTAATGTGTAGATGACTGAAGAGATTGTTGAATCTGGAAATGTTGCTTTGCAGGCGATTGCATTTAAAGTCGTTGATACATTTATGGTAACCGGAGCAAGATATAAAACACCTGCTGTACCCAGGCAGTTCGGTGTTGTGCCGTCGATTGTGTAGTAGATGGCGGCTCCTGTTGTACCGCTTCCAATCGTGACTGTCTGGGCGTTGTTGTATGTTCCGCCGGTTACACTGAAAGAAGGTGCAATAACGTTGGTTGTGTTTATAGTATAGGTCTGGGTCAATAGAATTGAATCTGTCCAGTTCGTGAGGCAGGCGACAGCGTTCAGAGCCACGGTTCCTGCGGCAAGTTGAATGGCTGCAGTGTATAAATTTCCTGCCCCCTGGCAGGTGGGAGCTGTTCCATTAAGTGTGTAATAGATGGAGGCTCCTGGAGTTGTCGTTGTCAGATTCAGAGTTTGTACCGTAGTATAGGTTGCTCCGGGGACATCTACAGTTGGTGCTGCCACCTGGCCTGTTATGGTGAAAAGTGAGCTGATAATTCCTGATGAGTTCCATCCCGCATTACAGGCAATTGCCTTGATGGTGGTTGATGTCGAAACCAGTATCGGGCCAGTGAAGGGAGCACTGGTGCAGGTGGGAGCTGTTCCATCTGTTGTGTAGTGAATGGATGCCGATGGTTGCGCATCTGTAATAGAAATATTTTGAGCTGTTGTATATGTTCCTGCAGCAAGGCTGAATTGTGGATTCGGTGTCTGGAACGTATAACTGGCTGTGCTGACAGAAGAGTCCAGCCAGTTCACATTACATGCAATAGCATTCAGGGTTGTGCTTCCGGTGAGTTGAATTCCTGCAAGGGTGTATAGAGTACTCCCGCCTCCGACAAGGCAGCTGGGAGCTGTTCCATTAAGAGTGTAGTAATAAGAAGCAATAGATGATTGAGCGGAGCTGATAAACACTGTCTGTGGAGAGGTCGTATAATTGGTTGCAGAACTGAGTGAAAAGGCTGGCGGATCAAGTATCCCTGTAATGGTATAATCAAATGTGCTTATGGAGGAGTCGAGATAATCCAGGGCGCATGCAACTGCTTTGAGAGTTGATGTAGCTGCAATAATTACGGGTGTTGAGTAAAGGGTTCCGTTTATGGGTGTCTGACACGAAGGGTTGGACCCATTTGTGGTATAATAGATGATACTCGCTGCTGTTGCAGATGAGAGGGTAACTGTTTGCGATGATGTATAGATGCCGGTACTGACAGTTGCCGTCGGGGTCGCAGTTTGCCCGGTTATGATATAGGTTGCTGATACGACTGCTGATGGTGTCCATGTACCATTGCAGGCAATACCTTTAACAGTTGTTGTAGTGGCAAGGCCGAGGTTGATGGGGATAGTATATGTTGGGCTATTGCAATCGGGTGTAGTTCCATTTGTGGTAAAGTGGATGATTGCTGTTGAAAGGGTATTTGACAAAGAGGTGGTTTGTGCTGTGGTAAATATTCCACCTGAAAGAGATATTACCGGATCAGGAGTTTGAAAAAGATAATCTGCTGTTGTTACAATTGAAGGGGTATAACCTGTCTTACAGCTGATAGCTTTTATGGTCTGGGGGTTTGTGACACTTATAAAACTACCTGCAAGCAGTGTTGAATTTATACAATCCGGAGTCGTTCCATCAACTGTATATCGAATTTCTGCATTGTTGGTTGTAGTTGTGACCTGGATACTCTGGTTAACAGAATAGGTTCCTGCCGCTGGAGAAAAGGCGGGGTTGGCAACTGTTCCAAACGGAGCAGAAGGGTCAACATTCAAGGCGTAACTTGCTGTGTCTGTGAATGAGCTGGTTGAATAGATCTGAACAAAATAGGTTCCTCCCGTGTAGGCGTTCCATGTTATGTTGGAACTGTTGTTGTCAGCGATAATGTTTCCGGCAGCATCAAGTATGCGCACATAGTAAACTTCACCGGCCGGTGGGGTAACAACAGCGGTGTAGACAGAGCCTGCAGTAGTAGAGACTGCGTAGGTATCGACATCGCCTACCGAAGTAATTGTTCCCTCAGCGGTTGTTCCAGTTGTTAGAGGCAGTGCATTTGCAATTGTATTGTTAGGTTCTGTGTCGTTTACGACAGTTGAAGTGGTTGTTCCGCCGGTAGAGATATTGGCACTGCCACTGGCATTGACGTCACCGGCAACCTGTACGCAGGCCATGTTTGAAAGGAACATTAAAAGGACTGTACTTGTATATATTGTCAGAAATCTCTTGATGTTGTTAAATTGTTTCATTTTTCTCTCCTTGATATTTATAACCGTAGCTTCCCAAGCATTAATTTATTTTTAAATATATTTTGTAAATTAGAAGTAGCTGAATGAGTGTATAGAGCATGGGTTCGTTTGTGAACCTTTTCAATATTTTATTAACTTCTACGGGTTGAATCATCGGCTGTTTTATAGCATATATCTTTCTGTTTGTCTACCAGAGTTATAACTCTGGCATAATTTTTTTATGTTTTTTGCTTTTTTTATACAATTATTTTAAAGTCTCTTTCTTTTTAAAAATTTTAGCAAGAGTTTTTTATTTAGTATTATAACCTGCAATATTATTAAGGTTATAATTAAAAAATAAGGTTTTTTTTATATCTGCCTTGAAAAAATATAAGCTGATAAAGTAAATGGTTTAGCAAGATAGAATCGGAATTGTCATATTGATTTTTTTGCATTTTCATTCGAGCAGGTAATTGTGGATGAAAAGCCTCGTGGCTATCAATACGGCAGGAGTACATAAACCTAATGGAATTCTTTATATGAGCGAAAGGTATAAAGTTTTAATTTTTCTTTTTTATGTTTTAAATTACAGTAGGTTTAATGATGTTCTTTGGGATCCCGGCCATGTGTGAACGCATGGCCGGGTAAAGTGATTATGGACTGATCTTCCAGAGGTCGTTGAGACTACCCCAGGTGGCTGTTCCAGTATTATAATAGGAACCGCCGAATATCCAGATATTACCGGTAGAATCTATCCACGACGAAGAACTTACTCTTGCACCTGGATCGTTTGTCAATGCAACTACGCCCAGAGTACCATAGTTAGGCGTAGTTGGCCCGGTGCCCAACCACATCCAGCCCGCAAGAGAATCATATTTCCATAGATCAGAAAGAGAAGAAGCCCCACTATACATGTAAAAGGTCGTACCATTACTAACTCCAATAGCACCATTTCTAAATGATGGTGAAATCAATGTACTAAATGTGCCCATGGTGGCGCCGGTGCCCAAGCCGCCCACAGTATTACTACCACTCATCCATATCCATGATCCTCCATTATCTGCCCAACCATCATTCAAAGTGCCGCTCGTACCTGCACTATCATAACCCCATCCTCCAAATAAAAATACATTGCCATTGACATCTACACCTGATGATGCGCCCGTTCTGGCGCCCGGATAATTACCTGCGCCAAATGTGCCTTTGGTGCCATAGACGCCAGATGCATTTTTGACATTGCTGCCATCTATCCATGTCCATTGACCGGCTACGATATTGAATTTCCAGAGATCATTCAAGTAACCCTGTGTCAGTGCAGTGCAAGTTGCAGTGTTGTCACAGCCATAGCCGCCAAACAACATAAGGTTACCACCAGCTGAATCATACCAATATGCTGCACTACCTCTTGCTCCGGGAGTGTTGGCTGCTGCAGCTGTTCCTTTGGTACCATAAACTCCACTTGCAAGGGGTACGCTGCTGCCGTTTACCCAGGTCCATTGACCGCTGGCAAGATTGTATTTCCAGAGATCATTTAAGTGGCCAAGCACAGGAGTTGCTGATCCATCAAAGCCATACCCTCCCAACAGCCAGAGGTTACTTCCATCAAACCAGTATGCAGCGCCAGATCTTGCTCCTGGAACGTTTGTTGCCGCAGCTGTACCCTTTGTACCATATACACCTGCTGCACCGGCAGCATTGCTTCCATTTACCCAGGTCCACTGGCCACTGGCAATATTGTATTTCCATAGATCATTATAAAAGGCGCTACATGTCATAGCGCACTTGGCTCCTCCAAACATCCAGAGATTACCGCCGACAGAGTCATACCATGATGCTCCAGATTGCCTTGCCCCTGGAACATTGGTTGCAGCCGCTGTTCCTTTCGTACCATATACCCCAACGGCATCCATTGTGTTGCTGCCGCTCATCCATATTTTTGAGATGACCGGTGTTATAGGGGCAGAAGAACCTGTCATTCCAAGACATGAGGCATCAATTGTTGCGGTCCCCGGGTTATCTGCCAAAGTGTCGCCTGTGGCTGTATTTTGCACAAACAAAACACTGCTTGAAGCTGGACTGTAAGAGAAAAAAGGCGCTGCACAGGCCTGGCTTGTACCATCTGATAAATTGGACATTGCCGTGGCAAGTATAGTCGTTCTGGTGTACGGCGTTGTCGTCGATACAGAAACAGAGACAGATACCTGAACAGGTGCAATCACACTAATTCCAAAATTTGGCGAAGTAACACCGCTTGAAGAAACTGTAATGTTTGTGCCTCCTGTTAGAGCAGCAGTGACAACGCCTGTCTGTGTTACGGTTGCTGCTGTTGAACTGGATGCCCATGTACCATTGGTAATCAAACCGGTTGTAGCATCAGACCATGTCCCTGTTGCCTGCAATGCATAGCTGCAACCTTTTGGTAACCCAATGGAATATGTTTGTGCGGCTGCAAGACCAGGGCATGTGTAACTGCCTGTTAAAGATGTAATTGCAATAGAAAGTAGAGTGGCAGGAGCTACGGTTAATGTTGTATTGGATGTTTTACCACCTGCACTTGCCGTAATTATTGAAGCTCCTCCAATTGTTGCATTATTAGGTACGCTGGCCAGTCCCGTTGCATTGATGGTCGCATTTGCTGTCGTAGCACTTGTCCATGTTACAGCTCCAAGTTGAAGCGCTGTAGCGGTAGTACCATCGCTCATTGTACCAGATGCACTGAATTGCTGTGTTGTTCCCCTTGGAACATTGGGGTTTGCAGGTGTTACAGCAATACTTGTCAAAACTGGCGCAGTTACCGTTAAAACCGCAATGTTAGAGGTTGCTCCACTTAAAGATGCAGTGATATTTGTAGTTCCCTGTCCTGTAGTAGTTGCCAGGCCGGATGCATTTAAGGTAGCTATAGCAGTGTTACTTGAGTTCCATGTAACTGATGTGGTGATGTTGCCTGTTGTACCATTATTGAACGTACCCTGTGCTGAAAACTGCTGGGTGATACCCTTTGCCACGCTGGGCGCTGTCGGTGAAATAGTAATGCCGGTTAGTGTCGCCGCCGTTACAGTAACAACCGTATTTAACGAGCTGGCGCCGTTTAAACTGGCAGTTATATTGGCTGTACCAGCCGAGTTTCCTGTAATAACGCCTGCAATCACCGAAGCAATAGCTGAATTACTCGAACTCCATGTTACCGTTGATGTAATATCTGCAGTCGTACTGTTTTCATAAGTTCCTGTGGCTGTCAAATTGGCTGTCATCAAAACAGTTACCGTTGGGTTAGTCGGTGTAATTGTAATACTCAGCAGTGCAGGAGCATTCACTGATAAAATAACACTGTTAGATGTTATATTATCGCTTGTCGCACTGATATTTGCACTACCAAGAGTATTGCCAGTTACAACTCCGGCATTTACAGAGGCAACTGTCGTATTGCTTGAGTTCCATGCAACCGTTGATGTAATATCAGCCGTTGTTCCGTCAGAATAGGTACCGGTTGCCGTCAAATTGACTGTCATCAATACTACTACTGTTGGGTTGAATGGCGTTATCGTTATACCGGTCAACGTAACCGCAGGATTAGATGACCCATTTGAGATAGCAGTAGAGGTATTTCCTCCACTGCATGAAAATAAAAGAGTCGTAAAAACTACTGGTGCAAGAAAAGTTTGAAAAGATTTCATAAAATTCATTTTATTCTCCATAATTTATTATGGCCTTTTATAACATAGATTTGTCAGTTTGTCTACCTGAGTTATAACTCTGGCATAATTTTTTACGTTTTTTTTTATACAAAAATGTTCTCTCTATATATCTCTCTCAGGTGTGTGCAAAGCACTCTTCTCAACCTTGCTCTGTGTCCAGCTGGGCTTTAAACTGCCTGGGTGATGTTCCCGTCTCTTTTCGAAAAGCAGTAAAAAAAGTAGAGACTCCATTGAACCCTGACTCAAAGGCCACATCGAGAATCGGCTTGTCTGGACTTTTTTGCAGCAACTCCATTGCATGAGCGACTCTTTGTTTTCGTACCAATTCAAAAAAAGTCATTTGAACAACATTGTTTAAAAATTCAGAAAGTTGATGAGGAGTAATGCTCATTAATTCTGCAAACTTATCGAGATTCATATCTTCATTGCAGAATATTTTCTCTTCATAAACAAGGGTATGGAATTTTTTTTCTAATTCAGTTAAATCGAGTGTTTTGAGTCGGCTTCTCGAGTATTGAGCAGAAGATGTATATAACTCCCGGGGATTAATTTTATCAGACAGAATCGAAAAATTCCAGGAAATATTGTATAAAACAGCAATTAAAAAGATTAAAAAACCGTAGTGTAATAATTGCGTAGATCCAATATTTTCAAAGAAAAAGAGTAGTATATCATTAGTACCTGTTGCCAGTAAAATTGTGGTGGCAATGATCATAAAGATTTTGTTTTTTTGTCTTTTCTGATGATCTTTGAAGATAGCCAGAATTATTTTCAGGAAGGGGTAGGCAAGAGAAGGTGCCCAGATGTAGAGTGCCAGGAAATCATGAAATTCATTGTCTGCAACCAGCGCATAATTGATTAATACAATGTTACCGATTAAAAAAAATGCAAGCCCATGGCAAAAGTAGAGATAAAGATATATTTCACGGCTTTTTTCAAGTTTATAGTATGAGTAAATATAGAAAAGGGTGACAGGTCCCAGGTAAAAACCAGATAAAATCATTGATCTGTTCCAGAAAAAAAAGTTATCAAAGATCTGGAACCTGAGTTCAGAATAATTTAGTACTACAAAAGTCATGAGAAGTGAAAGTAGTCCAAGGTAAAAAAAATCTTTCTGGTCAGCGTTATGCGAATATAGCGTGAAAATAAAAAAAGAAGAAAATAGAAACAGTGTCGTAAAGAGCAACGCTGTTATTTCAAGAATATTCTGATTACGGACAATGTTCTGATAATCGCCTATCCTGGGAATTCCCGCCTTCATGCCTCCGCTTCCACCCGTATCTGTTACACGAATTGCAAGAACGTTTTCACCCTTGTTGATCAGCTTGGCGGGAATCTGGTAGATTCTTGTCTTGTCAGGTCGAGGGTTTCTTTCGGGATAGGGAGTGCCGGTTTTCCCTATTAGAGTGCCATTGAAATAGGTTTCATCTACATCATCGATTTGCCCCAGATTTAACCCCAATAGCTCCAGATTCTCCTCGTTGATTAAGGTGAACTTTATGCGATACCAGCCTGTGCCATTAAAATCAGGGTAACCCTGAGATTCCCAGCTTTGACCCGGAAGAATTGGTCTCCACTCTGTATCATCAAAATTTTTCTGAGAGTACTCGTTAGAATCACCAGTTTTAAATTTCCATCCTTTTTCCAGTGTAACCAGTTTTACAGAATGAACATTAATCTGTAGACCATACTCTGCATAAATATTGTTTTCTGAAAAGAAGAAAACAAAAAAGACAGTAAATATAATACGCCTTATTACCATGTGTCAGCTAACGACAAAGTATGTAATATAATCTATACAAGAATCTGATCACCTTCATTTTAGAATCAAAGCCTCCTGAATTTTGTTTTTATATATAAATATATCATATTATTTATAAATAGTTTGTCAATGATATTTGTTGATGGATTTTTTGCCTTCATTCGTTGTATGAAGATATTTGGTTTTCAGGGGTAAAATAAAAGAGCAATCATTAAAAAGGGGCTGGCAGAATTTTTCTCTGCGCTATAATATTTCACGCCCCTGGCTTCGGCCGCATACGGCCTTTCGCCACCCCAATATAGAAGTAAATAAGCAACCTTTCGAACAGAGTATTCATTCTTGGAGATTGTGATAAACCTGTTTTAATAGTTTGTTATGTTCTGGCAAAAGACGCGCAAATTCATACGGCCCATGCAGATGCAGCTAACCGGGTTCGCACGAGAACAATTTGCCGGGACGCACGGCCGTGCGTCCCGGCTTGACGGTTTAAATAGCTGCCCGTTAATGGTTTTTTATGAGCAATTTACCTAGATGTCCCGAGTGTAACTCTGATTCTGTCTATGAAGATGGGGGGCTCTATATTTGCCCCGATTGTGGTTACGAATGGCCGGTTCAATCAGAAGAAGAGAAAACAAAGCCAGATGAGCCTGCTGTAAAAGATGCCTATGGAACAGTTCTGCAAGATGGTGATTCAGTAACTATTATTAAAGATTTAAAGATAAAAGGCTCTTCACAGGTCGTAAAGGTCGGTACAAAAGTTAAATCTATTCGTCTTGTGGATGGAGATGCTGGCCATAATATTGATTGCAAAATTGATGGTATCGGTGCAATGGCGCTTAAATCTGAATTTGTGAAAAAAGCCTGATTTGTTTAAACAACGAAGGATTTTACTAATTTTGATTGACGTTCTGTTCTTTGATCTGGATTTGTCAAAAATATATAAATATCCAGTATATCAGGCTGGATTCACCCACAGGGTAAATTTGAGGAGACAACGTGCAGGTAAAAATTAGATTACAGCGATTTGGCAGTAAAAAAAGACCATTTTATAGAATAATAACATCAGCTTCCGGAGCAAAAAGAGACGGAAAATTCCTGGATATTGTAGGGCTCTATCATCCTATTTCTGCTGAAGACAAGCAGGTAAGACTTGATGTAGATAAAATCAAGAACTGGTTGAGCAAAGGCGCGCAGCCAACAGATACTGTAAAAGATATTTTTGCAAAGAATGGATTCTGGAAAGAGTTCACTGCAGAGAAAGCAGCCAGAAAAGCAGCTGTAATCAAGCGCAAAAATGTTGCCCGAAAAGCGAATAAAAAAGGGAGTGCTGGAAAAGCAGCACCGCAGGTTTAATTCCATTGGAAAAAAATAGCTCAAATAGCTTTGAGACTGCTGATCCGGTAGGGTTAATTGATTTCATTGCCCGTTCTCTGGTAAAACATCCTGATGATGTGCAGGTAGTCTCTGTTCCGGGGCCATCATCACTGATTATTGAACTGCATGTAAATCACAGTGATCTTGGTGCCATTATCGGTAAGGGTGGTCGTATTGCAAAGTCAATGCGCACATTGTTAAATTCTATATCATTAAAGAAAATCGTTGTTGATGAAAATAGTGATAATAAATTTAATAAAATAATTCTGGAAATTATTGATCAATAAAGAAAAAATATTAATTCTGGGCTACATTAAAAAGCCCCATGCCTTGAAGGGCGCTGTTCTGGTAATCTGCAAGGGAGAGCTGCTGGCGACTCTTGAAAAACCTGCTGAGGTAAATATCTATCGTGCAGATAAAATCAGAGATGGTTTTTTGATCAACCCACTTTTTACAGGAACACTTCAGATTCTTTCCATGAAAGAGTCCAGGCCTGAAAATTACCTTGTTCAATTGAAAGGTGTTCATACCATTGAAGAGGCTGAAGCCTATCGCGGAGTCTACTTTGGAATCGGATTAAATGAAGCGCGAGAACTCTTTTCTACACCTGAAGATCCTTATCTTTTTGAATATGTTGATCTTGAGGTTCTTGACCAGAAAGGAAATTTTCTGGGGAGGGTAGAGAGAGTTGAGTCTTCAGGTTACGCTGAGTGGATTGTGATCAATACGGAAAAAGGTGAAAAAATGATTCCTCTGGAGTCTGAGTATTTTCAGAATATAGACTACGAAAATAACAGAATCGTAATGACGAATACTGCAATTCTCGACGATATTGATTAGTGCATCTGCCTGATATCGGCATTGTTTCAGGATATGAAATTTAATATAATAACATTGTTTCCTGATATGTTCGCTTCGCTGAAAAGTTATGGTCTTTTTGGCAAGGCTATTGAGAGCTCTCTATTGCAGATAAATGTGATCCATTTGCGTGATTTTGCCATAAATCGTTATGGGCAGGTTGATGATCACCCCTATGGCGGTGGTGAGGGAATGGTACTTATGGCAGAGCCCCTGAAGAGGGCCATTGAATCGGTAACTCAGCCCTCTTATAAGATACTTTTGTCTCCTCGTGGGTTTATCTGGAATCAAAAAATGTGCCGTTCTCTGTATGAAAAGGTACAGTCAGAGAATTTTGAGGTTACTCTTGTCTGTGGTCACTATGAAGGTGTCGATGAACGGGTTGCTGATTATGTAGATCAGTCGGTAAGCATTGGAGAGTATATTCTATCGGGAGGCGAAAGCGCAGCATTCATTTTAATGGACTCTCTTGCCAGACTGTCTCCAGGTTTTATGGGAAATCCTGACTCTCTGGTTCATGAATCATATGAATTTGAAGAGTATATTGAATATCCTCAATATACGCGTCCTTCTCTGTTTGATGAAAAAGCAGTGCCCGAGATTTTATTGTCAGGCAATCATGAAAAAATAAGACAATGGCGGGAAAAAATGGGAAAATCTTCTTATAACTATTTCAGAAAGGGCGCTGAAAAAATCGATGAGTAAGAATAAGAAGAAAATTTACATATATAAGGAAGGTAATTAACCAGATAGAATAGGTGGAAAGGGTAACTGGCGTTGCAACATCCTGTTGATGGTTGTTTTTTTCTGTTAAAAGTGTATCGGTAGGATCGATATCTCCTTTAATCACCATGAAGTAATAAAAAGAGTATATTATTCCGCAATACGAGAGAATTCCTGAAAACAGTAGAAGATATTGTATGGAGCCAAAGTTTCCGCGAAAGAGTTCTGAAAAAAAGAGAACAAGGTCGGGCTGCCTGAACCATTCAAAGTATATGGTAATAATCAGTAGCAAAAAAAACCATGATTTGTTTACCGGAAAGATCTCTTTTAAACCTGAATTTTTTATGGTAATATAAGGAAACAGAGGTATTAAAAAAAGGGCAACTCCAAACATGAAATTTACTCTTAAAAAATTTAAATAAAAAGGAGACCGTAAAAGAAAAAGAATTCCATAAAGGACAGATAAAACAATGGAAAAAGTTATTATAAATGAAAGATTATCACGGATGAATTTTAAAATTTTCACATCTGCTGTATTAGAAATAAAGTTAAGGGTGTCAAGAGAGAATCGGTGAGCTTTGAAAAATGGAGCTGAAACAGGGTTAGATAAAAATAGATTTTCCGTATGTTTGGAGTCTGTATAATCGCTTTATATGTGTCGTGATTTATATGAATTTAATGGAAAGAAAGTTCTTGAGGAAAAGACGATACTGCCCCTGAAAAGGCTGGTGTTTTTACATTTTTTGTTTAACGCAAACAGGTAGTCATAGTGTATTAAAATAAAGGGTTATGGAAAAAGACGAAAAGATATAAGGACTAAATTATGAGCGATACAATAAAGCCAGATAATTATATTTTAAATATGGCCCAAAGTGCCCGGGAAGCATCGGTTGCATTGCGCGCAGCAGGCACACTTCAAAAAAACAGGGTGCTGGAGAAACTTATTACACTTTTAAATGAAAACAGGGAACAGATAAAAAAAGAGAACCAGAGAGATCTTGAAGAGGCCAAAAAAATGGGTCTCTCTGAGGCTATGATTGATCGGCTTGTATTAAATGACAAAGGAGTGGATTCTATTATCACATCGTTGCAGGAGATTATACATTTGAAAGATCCTGTTGGTGAAGTTATTTCAGGAGGTATCTTGCCCAATGGTCTTCATTCTGTGAAGGTGAGGGTTCCTATAGGTGTAATTGCCATTATTTATGAGTCGAGGCCAAATGTAACGATTGATGTCGGGGCACTCGGATTAAAATCATCCAATGCTGTAATTTTAAGGGGCGGGAAAGAGGCCCTGTACAGCAATACTATTCTGGCAAAATTTTTTCAGAAGGCACTTCAGGCCGAGGGGTTACCTTCAAACGCCCTTCAACTTGTGGAAAACAGCGACCGCTCGCTTTTACTGGAACTTTTAAAAAGAAATAAAGAGATTGATTTAATTGTACCCAGGGGAGGCGAGGGATTGATATCGTTTGTATCTGAACACAGTTTAATTCCTGTGGTAAAGCATGACAAGGGTGTCTGTCACGTTTATATTGACTGTGATGCAACAAAAGAAATTGCTCTGGCCGTGACTATAAATTCAAAAGTTCAGCGTCCGGGAGTCTGCAACGCAGCTGAAACTCTTCTTCTTGATGAGAAGCTTGCATTTTCAACTGATATACTTCACCATCTTCAACAAAACAGAGTGAACCTCCGGGCCGATAAAGAAACAAAAGATTTTTTCAAGGATATCTCTTTCATGGATTTAACTGAAGAGGGGTATGAGAAGGAGTATCTTTCTCTTGATATTTCTGT
>Ga0224495_10001704_pt1 | contig 15196 bp, 14 predicted proteins | sample SF_Jul11_sed_USG_FD_168128 | JGI IMG/M metagenome (GOLD analysis project Ga0224495, IMG submission 168128) | Sediment microbial communities from San Francisco Bay, California, United States - SF_Jul11_sed_USGS_4_1 | ecosystem: Environmental > Aquatic > Marine > Sediment | place: USA: California... | reverse complement strand
TAGGGCACTAGTAAAAGCACAATCAAAGGAAGCGGGTATTTATCTAGCACCAATTTTTAAATCTGATGCACACGTAGAGACTCTTAGGAACTTGATTTATAAACGGTGAAAAATACGTCGATTTGTGATTATTTGTGCGGGATTGAGTACTTAGACACCGTGCTTTGCTGTTATTCCCATTAAAACCCGAATGATAAAAATCGATAAAAAATTAGAAGAAATAATTCAAAATAGCACTTTTGGAATTGTGGAGGCGGCCAAAGGGTGGAACTTTGGGCTAATCTAATGCATAAGCAGGGCAGGAGACGGGGGGACGGGAGAGATGCAAAAAGTTTATAATAAATTGATAAGAGATAGGATTCCGGTGGCCAAAAAGCAAAAGTGGGTGATTGTGGTACAAATAAAATTTGGAGATAAAGCATGAAATTTGAAAGAGGCGTTGAGGTGGTGGGGTCAGCAATAATTGAGAGGGGTGATGGTAAGATTCTGGTGGTAAGATCACCCAAGTGGTCGAACAAATGGACTTTCCCTGGCGGCCATATCGAATCGGGAGAAACAATAGCCAGTGCACTAGAGCGGGAAGCCGAAGAAGAAACAGGGCTGAAATTAAAACCTATTGATGTAATAGCTTATGGCGAACTTATTGGCTCGAAAGACTTTCATCGTCCGGCGCACTTTATATATTTTGATCTTTATTGCAGGGTAACCGATGCGGATATTAAAAACCTGAAACTCGACGGTAATGAGCTGACAGAGCACAGATGGATCGCACCCAAAGATGCTCTGAAACTCGACCTTGCCGAAAGTTATCGCGAATCGATCGAGAAGTTCATCGAATATCTCGACAAAAAATATGAATAAAAAACCAGAGAAAATTATTAAAAGCAGCACTTTTGGGATTGTTGAGGCGGCCAAAGGGTGGAACTTTGGGCTAATCTAATGCATAAGCAGGGCAGGAGACGGGGGGACGGGAGAAATGCAAAAAGTTTATAATAAATTGATTCGAGATAGGATTCTGGAGCACCCCTAGAATATCATTCTTAGTTTCTTGCTAAACTAAGAATGATATTGATATAGTGATAATATGGACAGCAAAAATATTCGAACTCTTGAGCGAGTATTCAAGGGCGCAGCCAATCATTGGCGAATAAAAATATTGTTTCTCATCTCAGAAAATCCCGGAATCACTCTAGATGAGATAGTCAGAGAATTAAAAAGTGTTTACCAGACAACCTCGGAGCATACCAGAAGATTAAGAATTGCCGGCTTAATAAACAAAAATTATCGTGGTAAGACTGTCGCTCACGAACTCTCCCCATTCGGAAAAAAGATGGTTAAGACATTAAGGACGTTCCTAGATTAGCAAGAAACTAGTAATGAGGACTGGGATAGGTAGAATGCAAAAAATTTATAACAAGCTAATTCGAGATAGGATTCCGGAGATTATTGAGGGAGCCGGAGAGATTCCGCATTTGCGGAAGTTGGGCAAAAAAGAATTTAAGGAGGAGTTAAAAAAGAAGGTTCTGGAAGAAGCCAGAGAATTGATTGGCTCAAAAAGCAAAAAAGAAATTTTGAACGAGGTTGTTGATATTCAGGAATTGATTGACTGGCTTGCCAAGGAGCTTAAGATTAATCCCTCCCAACTTGGAAAATTGCAGGCCGAGAAAAACAAAAAACGGGGAAGCTTTAAAAAGAAATTGTTTTTGATTTCCACTAACAAGAATCCAAATGAAAAAACCTCTTAAGCTAAGATTACAAAAAACCTTCGAGGTTAAGCCGAAAGGGGATTTTGCATTTGATCCGACCTTTCACAAACCGGACCATTTTACTTCGGGCGATAACACGTGGCAGCCGGGAATCCGCTGGCAGACATGGAATTGGAAGGGTAAACCCTTGGGGATTAAATTTATAAATCAAGGGACTGTTGCTAAACCGCTTGTTAAAATTGAGGTTTATGCTGAGGGCAAAACCAGTGACGATTTTGCAAATTCTTTAATCGAAGAAATAAAATATCTTTACAACTTTGATTTGGATTTAACTGAGTTTTACCAACAGTTTGAAAACGATAAAATGCTTGGGCCAATTATCAAAAAATGGCGCGGAATGCGGCCGGGACACCCAAGTTCTTTGTATGAATATTTAATCATTGGCATTGTTTTGCAAAACGCTACAGTCCGCAGATCAATTTCTATGTTTCAAACATTGTTAGAAAATTATGGTACAGAAGTTGAGTTTGATAGTAAAAAGTTCTGGTGTTTTTGGTTCCCGGGCGATTTGCGGAAAGTTACCGAGGAAGATTTGCGCGCGTTAAAGATTGGCTATAGGGCTAAATATATAAAAAAAATAGATGATTATTTCGCCAAGGGCGAAATTGACGAAGATGAGCTTCGGGCCAAAAACAGAGATACTCAAATAGAAGAGCTTCTGAAACTCTACGGTGTTGGCCCGGCGACAGTTTGGTATTTATTGTTTGATGTATTTCATCACTGGGATTTTTTCGACCATGTTTCACCGTGGGAACAAAAGATTTATTCTAAACTGTTTTTCGACCGCGATCCGGAAGACCCAGTTCCTGTTCCGGAAATCTTAAAATATTTTGAGCGGTTTGGAAAGTACAAACAACTCGCAGTACACTATATTTGGGAAGACCTCTGGTGGAAACGCAAAAACGAACATATCCCTTGGTTGGAGAGAGAAATAAGGATTTAATAAAAATCATGCAGAAAGTTTATAATAAATTGATAAGAGATAGGATTCTGGAGCGCTGGGTGGTACGATAGAACAAAACAATAATAGAATGGAGAAAAATGGATAACTTTCAGTTGATTTTGGGGTGGGGATCGCCTATCGGAATAGGCATTTTTTTGATTTGTCTCGCTGGGATGATCTTTATTTTGTCCCGAGCCAAACCGAATAAATAACGGCGACTTTTGAAGAGAACTCTGATAGATAGGTTTTTGTTGTTATTTTTTGCTTGAATATTAAATTTTGGCGGGGTAAGATTTGGATGCTTGGAGATTTTTTGATACTAACGGAGGAGGTGAAAATGGTTGAAGGAGAAGGGTTTGGTCCTGAACCGGAAAAGCAGGAGGAGCGTGAGCCGAGTGTTGAGGATGTTAGTAGGGCTTGCCAAGAAGTCCTCGGTGCAGAAGTGGCGGAAGATTTTCGAGGTTTAGAGCTCGATGAGGCAATCGGCTATGCTTATACTTTATTGTTGGATAGTGGCCACGACCCTGATGAGATTTTAAGCCGGCACGGAATAATCATTAATGGAGATGAAAAAAAATAGTACAGTCTTTATCTGCTCTAGGTGCGGGAATGAGTTTTCGCGCTGGTCGGGGAAGTGCCAGATGTGCGGGGAGTGGAACGCTCTGAAAGAGCTAAAAATTGAAAGCGAAAACTTGAAAGGCGGGCAAGCCGAGAAAGCGAAGCCCCTGCGCCTTTCGGACATTAAAGACAGAAAAGAGCGGTTTAAAAGCGGGATTGGGGAATTTGATCTGGTTCTGGGCGGCGGGATGGTGCCGGGCGAGGTGATGCTTTTGGGGGGCGAGCCAGGGATCGGCAAATCCACCCTTGTCTGGCAAGTTGCCTGTGAGATTCCTGGCAAAATCGTTTATGTCGCCGGTGAGGAATCACCTGACCAGATAAAATTGCGTGCCCGGCGTCTGGGCAAGAATTTTTCCCAAATTATCGTTTTTGACGATCAGGATATTAACTCCTGGCTTAATCAACTTGAAAATATAAAGCCGAGACTTTTGATTATTGATTCAATCCAGACCGTTTACGACTCCGGCGCTTCCGGCTCGGCTGGCGGCCTTGTCCAGGTAAAAGAATCGGCCCTTAAAATTATCAGAGCTGCTAAAAAACACTCTGTGGCAACAATCTTAATCGGCCATGTGACCAAGGAGGGCGAGGTGGCCGGTCCGCGCATGCTCGAGCATTTGGTTGACGCGGTTTTTTATTTGGAAGGGGAGCGAGGGGTGTCGGAAAGATTTTTGAGAAGTCAAAAAAATCGCTTCGGCCCGACTGACGAAATGGGGGTTTTCCGCCTGACCGCCGAAGGTTTAATTTCAGCCTCCGATTTTGGCCGGATTAAGCCGGATCAGCAGCTTCCGCCGGGGGTGGTCCGCACTGCCGTTATCGAAGGCAGCCGAGTCTATTTTGTTGAAGTTCAAGCGCTGGTTCAAAAATCAGGTTTTGGCTTTCCCCGGCGAAATGCCGTCGGCTACGACTTAAACCGCCTGCAGATGCTCTCGGCGGTTTTAAGCCGCCGAAGCCAGGTTAATTTAAGCGAACATGATATTTATATAAACATTAGCGATGGCTACAGGTTGAAAGACCCAATTGCCGACTTGGCGGTTATGACAGCTATGGCCAGCTCCTATATTGACCGTCCCGTTGACGGAGATATTTTGCTTTTGGGCGAGTTAGATTTGGCCGGCCGAGTTCATCTGCCCGAGGCGTCAAAAAGAATAATTAAAGCAGCCCATAAGATCGGTTATAAAATTCCCGCTGTCTCGAATCTCAACTTGAACCAAATCCTCAAAAAGATTCTTGGCTTGTGAACTTAGAGCGTGGTAAATGTTCCTAAGGCCGAGGACTCTTGGCCGACTGAATTGTAAGCGACGATTTTAAAGTAATATTTTTTTGAGCTGATGAGGCCGCTTAGGGTTGCCGAGTGGCTGGTTGTTGAGGTTCCGCTTGTCTCGCTATACGAATAGCTGCCCGAGACGGTTCCATAAAAAACTTTTGAATTGGCGGCAATATCGGTCAAGAAGCTCACCGTTGCCGAGCTTCCCGTAATTCCACCTACGCTAACATTGCTAATCTTGACCAGCGGCTCGTTTTTAATAATAACATTGGTTGACGACTGCCCGCTGACGCCGTTTTCATCGGTAATTTTGGCGGTTATTTCGTGGTAGCCGTTGGAATATTTGCCGGTGTCTATGGTTGCGGAATACGGAGGGCTTGAGGATGAGGTGAATTCGTAGTTGTCAATATAATAGGTAACCCTTGAAATATTATATTGGGATCTGGTTGAAACGGTAATCGGTGTTAATCCCGAAATCGTTGCCCCGCTGCCGGGGGAAGTAATTGAAACTTCCGGCCGCGACGAGTAGCTGTCGTCTTTTTCGGTCGGAGGGAGCAGATTCATACTGTTAGACTGCGCCCAAGCTCTAATCGGGGCTTCCCAGTTGGGATAGCTTTTCCAACTTGGCCCCCACTCGTTATGGAGGTTGATATAATGTCTTTCCTCGACTAGTTCGGGTGGAGTCGTGTCAGTAGCTATTTTCCCGTTGACCTTATTGACCTTGACAGTAACGTTGATGTCGTCTCTTTCGGTTGGAACTTGCCAAGAGGCAAAAATGTCCTTGACCAGATTGGTTGAGCTTCCCCCGGGGAGCTTGCCGGAATATTTCTCAACCGTTACTTCCTTGATGCCCGCCGGCCTGACAAACTCGGTTTTGTCGACAAGCTTAGCCATATAATCGTGAAAGATTGGGGCGGCTACAACCGAGCCGTCAGCACCGCTGGCCATTTTAGTGTTGTCGTTATTGCCGACCCAAACGGCGGCGGCGTATTTGGGAGAATAACCGACTGTCCAGGCATCGTGGAACTCTTGGGTCGTGCCGGTTTTTGCCGCGACTTGAAATCCCCCGAAATCCAGGGCATTACCGCGTCCGAAGATCATTGCTCTTGCCCCGTCATCATCCAAAATATGGCTTATAAGATAAGCAATCTGGGGGTCGATGGCCTGAAAGCGATTACTTTCTTTTTTGTATTCGTATAAAACTTTGCCCTTGTGATCCTCTACTTTCAGGATTGAAACCGGTTGATGATAGGTGCCGCTATCCGAGAAAGCGGCAAAAGCCCCGGCCATTTCGATTGGTTTAACCTCGCCGCCCCCTAAGACGAGCGAGAGCCCGTATCTTTGCGGCTGGTTGAGGGTGGTGATGCCTAAGTCCTTGGCGGTTTTTAGTGCCTCGGGTAAGCCGACTAAAGCTAGAGTTTTAACGGCCGGGATATTAAGGGAGTTGGACAGAGCTTGGCGCATCGAAACCGGGCCGCGGGTTGAGCCGTCGTAGTCGTGCGGGGTATAACCGTTAAAGTCAGTCGTCAAGTCATACAAAGTGAAAGCCGGGGAAAATCTCGACTGTTTGAAGGCAGTAGCGTAAACGATTGGCTTAAAAGATGAGCCCGGTTGGCGGGCGGAGTCGGTAACGTTAACATTTCCGCCATGCTCAATATCAAAATAGTCTTTTCCCCCAACCATAGCCACAATCTCTCCGGTCTTGACATCGACTGATACCAGAGCGGCGTTAGTGGCCTTGTAGCGGGTGAACTTCGCCTCATTCTTTTTAATTGCATCCTCGGCCCAGCCCTGCTTTTCGGAATCCAAAGTTGTGGTAACTTTAAGACCGCCGCTGTTGACCAGCCTTTCGCCGTAGAGATCAACCAGTTTTTCCTTAACATACATAACGAAGTGCGGCGCTTTGATTGACTCGCGTTTGGGCTTAAATTCTGCCTTGGCCAGTGAGGGCGGCTCGGTTTTGGCTTTTTCGGCCTCCTCTTGAGTGATATAACCGAGCTCGGCCATTCTGTTTAAAACATAATCTTTTCTGACAAAAAGTTTATCGGTGTGGGTCCCGTATGGAGAATAATAGGTCGGTGCCTGGACGATTGCCGCCAGGGTTGCGGCTTCAGACAGGTTTACTTCTTTGGCTGATTTGCCGAAATAAGTTTGGCTGGCTCCCTCGACGCCGTAAATTGTTCCTCCCCAAGGAATTTCATTCAGATACATTGTCAAAATCTCATCTTTTGAATAGATTTGCTCTATTTCGATAGCCAGAATCAGCTCTTTTATTTTACGGCTTAAGGATTTTTTGTTGGTTAGAATTGCGTTTTTAACGAATTGTTGAGTTATTGTCGAGCCGCCTTGAGAAACTTTCAGGTTTAAGATGTCGGCCATGGCCGCTCGGGCGATTCCTCTGAAATCAACCGCTCCGTGTTTATAAAAATTTGCATCCTCGGTGGCAATAATGGCATCCTTCATATTGTCGGGAATGTCTTCCTTGCTGATTAGAGTTCGCCTCTCCTCGCCGGTTTCATAAAGAGGCAGGCCGTTTCTGTCCAGAATTCTGGTTGATTCAGCCGCTCGAAGCTTCGCCAGTTTTCCGGGTGTTGGTAGATCTTTAGCGTACCAGGCGAAAAGAAGAACGATGAATAAAACAAACCCACCCAAGCCATAGAGAAGAGTTCTTTTCCAGTCTCTTTTTTTAGGTCGATATGGTTTGGCGCTTTTTGTCTGCCTGAATCTTAGGTTAAGAATTCCACCTATTTTCATGATTTGAATTATAGCATAGACTAGGGTAGAATAACAGAAGAAAACTAATTAATCAAGGTCTATGGACAAAATTGAAGAACTTTTGACTCGTGGCGTTTCCGCGATCTATCCGGATCGGGAAAGACTCGAATCAGCCTTAAAATCGGGGAAAAAACTTAAGCTTTATCAAGGCTTTGACCCGACCGGAATAAAGCTCCATATCGGTCATATGGTAGGTCTCATGAAATTGAAGCAGTGGCAAGAGCTTGGCCATGAGGTCATTTTCTTAATTGGAGACGGAACCGGACAAGCAGGCGACCCATCAGGAAAAACTAGGGCTCGGAAAAAATATTTATCCAGCAAAGAGCTTCGTGATAATGCCAAGGATTATATCATGCAAGCCGGCCGGATTGTGAAGTTTGATGGTCCGAATGCAGCCAAGATTCTTTACAATGGCGATTGGCTCAATAAGTTGACCTTGGTTGAAATCCTGAATATCGCCAATAACTTCTCACTCCAGCAGCTTGAGGAAAGAGACTTGTATGTCGGACAAAAGAAAAGAGGCGAATTTATAAATATGAGAGAGTTCTTTTATCCGATGCTTCAAGCTTATGACTCGGTTGCAATGGAAGTAGACCTTGAACTCGGCGGTGAAGATCAGACGTTTAATATGTTGTGCGGGCGAACACTAATGAAGAAAATGTTAAACCGAGAAAAATTTGTCATGACAACCCCTCTTTTAACCGACTCGAAAGGCAATAAAATTGGCAAAACAGAGGGGAATGTCATAGCGCTTGATGCTGCGCCGTATGACTTTTATGGAATGATTATGAGCCTTTCTGACGATGTAATTGTAAAATGCTTTGAATATATAACCGATCTGGAAATGAGCGAAGTTAGAGAAATTGAATCAAAACTTGAAGCGGGTGAAAATCCTATGACCTTTAAAAAGAGACTGGCATTTGAGCTAACCCGAATGCTCAATGATAGAGAACAAGCTGAAAAAGCGGCGGAGGAATTTGAAAAGAGATTCAGCAAGAGGGAATTGCCCGAAAATCTTGAAGTTAAAGAATTAAAAAGCGGCCAGCCGTTAGTTGAGGTTATGGTTTCGCTGGAACTTGCCCCGAGTAAATCGGAAGCCCGTCGCTTGATCGAGCAAGGTGCGGTTAAAATAAACGGCGAGGCGATTAAGGATGTGAATTATATTTATGACTTAAAGGGCGAAAATATTCTGCAGGTTGGCAAGCTAAAAGCAGCCAAGATAAAACTTAATGATTAAAGAGAAACTTGAAGAAGCGCTGGGGGGCATTGCCGGAGGGAAAGTCATTCTCGAAATCGCGAAGGGGGAATTCGGCGATTTTTGTTTGAATCCTGGGCAGATAAAAGAATCCGGCCAAAATTCAGAGGAGCTAGCGGCAAAAATTAAATCTGCGCTTGACGGCTCAGGATTAGTGAAGGAAGTCAAAAGCGAAGCCGGCTACATTAATATTTATCTTTCAAAACAGGCCTATTTTGACGAACTCGAGAGAATCGTAAAAGACGAGAGTTATTTGAAAAATAATGATTATCAAAATCAAACTATTGTTTTTGATTACTCCAGCCCCAATATTGCCAAGCCGTTTTCGGTCGGGCATCTGCGCTCAACCATTATCGGCCAGGCCAATTATAATATTCACGAAGCTATCGGCTATAAAACGGTTGGTATAAATCATATCGGTGATTGGGGAACGCAGTTTGGCAAGCTGATTGTGGCGATAAAAAAATGGGGAGTCGTGGAGGAAATAGCGAAAAATCCGATCAAAGAACTTAACCGACTCTATCAAAGGTTTCATGAGGAGGCTGAGAAAGACGAATCGTTAAACGAAGAAGCACGACAATGGTTTAAGAAATTGGAGGACGCCGACGCTGAGGCGCTGGAGCTCTGGCAGAAATGTGTTGACTGGAGCCTTGAGGAATTTGAGCGAATTTATCAAATTCTCGGCGTTAAAATTGATGAAGTTAAAGGCGAGAGCTTTTATGAAGATAAACTTGAAGGGGTGATTGATGAGTTAAAACAAAAAAATCTGCTTAAGGAATCAGAAGGAGCCCAGATCGTTGAGCTCGAGAAAATGCCCCCGGCGCTAATTAAAAAGAGCGATGGTGCGACGCTTTATATGACTCGTGACTTAGCAGCCCTGAAACACAGGATAGAAACATACAAGCCGTCAAGAATAATCTATCATGTCGGAGGTGACCAGGCTTTGCATTTTAAGCAGCTTGAAGCAGTGGCGAAAAAGTTGGGCTGGTTAGAAAAAACGGAGATTGTCTTTGCCGGTCACGGCCTGATGCGACTTAAGTCAGGCAAAATGTCGACCAGACGCGGCCAAGTCGTTTTGCTTGAGGATTTGATCGGTGAGGCCAAAGAGAGAGCCCTAAAAATTATCGAAGAGAAAAACCCTGATTTGGAGAATAAAGAAAGTGCAGCTCAGCAAATCGGTATTTCAGCCATTAAATACGCCGATTTATCCACCAACCGCCGTTCGGATGTGGTTTTTTCCTTCGATAAAATTATTTCTCTTGAGGGCAATTCTGGCCCGTATCTTCAATATAGCTACGCTCGCTGCGCTAGTTTAAAAAGAAAATTTGAGCAAAAACACAAGGGTGCAAATATCCAAGCCCATCTTGATGATTCGGCTCTGAAGCTCGCGAAATTGCTGAAACAGATCGGAGCGGTTCTTGAGTCAGCGGCAAAAATTAGCGCTCCTAATCAGCTCGCCGATCTGGCTTATAGAATTGCCAATGAATTTAACGCTCTTTACGAGAAAGAACGCTTTATTGTTGGTGATGCCGAGCAATCAAGCAAGAATTTCTTTATTGTCGAAGCAACTCAAAAAGTACTCGGAAAAATATTTGACCTTTTGGGGATTGAGAAACTCGACGAGATATAATTAGATCCTGTATTCCAAAATCTTTTTGTCTTTTAGGACATAAATCTCGCGCAGATAGCTGTCGAGCACTATTTCCTGAAAACTGTCAGCGCTCTCTAGATAGTATTGGGCCAAAAAGTTGCCGTTTTTCTTGATCTCGATTATCCTCGTCCGGTTTCCATCTTGGGCGACGATGAATATACTGGTTGAATTTTCACTTGTAAAAATTTTTTTGTAGCTGGTCAAAGTTTCCGAACCCGGCAGGGTCACTTTGAATTCGTTAATTTTCGTTCCTCTGGAGAGCTCCATAATTTGTCCCGAGCCGTTGAGGGTATAAATGCTGCCGTCTATTGCCAGATCAACCGCGTCGGAGATTTTTATTGACTGGTCTTTGAGGTAAGTGCTGGAAGTAGTGTATTTTGAATCTTCGGCAGTGATTTTCCAAATTTGATTATTTGTAGTGTCTAGTAGATAAATATTCTCGCCAAAGCTTTTTATCTGACCGTCACTCTTGAGTTTTATTTCTTGGGTGGTGATTGTTTTCTTGACGGGATCGAGGATGGCAAGAGCTTTATTGTCGAAAACCAGAGCAAAAAGATTGACTTCTAATTCGGTCAAAGAGACGATTTTGTTTGAAGGGAGCGTCGCACTAAGCAGAGTCACGAAACCGGCATCAGTCGCTTTCCTTTCTTTTATCTCGCCGCCTGATAAAACCCCAATTATTCTCTTGCTATCAACCCCAATTGCTAAAGTGTCACCCTCCAGATCTAGAGTTTTTAGTGAACTAATTGACCTTAGCTTTGTGATTTCGGTTATTTTCGCATTTGCCTTTTCCAAAAATTCCTTTGTTTTGTCCGCATAATCCGTATCCTGCAGTTCCAGAGCTATATTGTAGATTTCTTTATATTTTTGAAGCGCTGTTTGGTCGTCTCTTTTTGACGCGGCAATTGAGGCCTCGCCGTCAAGAGAAGTTAGTTGAGCGTATCTTTGCTCAAGGTTTTTTGCATTGGAATGCCATCTGTTTTTTGCAAATGAATAAGTCAAAGCTGCCGCCAGAATTATTACAACAAGAACGAAAACGCCTAGCACCATTTTTGACTTATCCCTTGAGTAAAGACCCAAGGTAATGAGCATTCTTCTCAATTTATTTTTTGCCTTTAGTAGACTTTTCTTGGGGACGACTCTTCCCGCCTCGTCTTTAGATTCGACACTATAAGTGTGGGGCGCTTCTTCTTTTTCCCGTCTTTTCGCCTGGCTTACGACGCTCTGGGCGGTTTCAAATGATTTAATTGAACCTTCTCGGGTTTTTTCCCAGCTTTTCTTTACCCTTGGGGCAATAAATCTACCGGTTGCTCTTGCTCCGCTCACAGTTGCTCTTCCCAGCGCTTTAAAAGCCGGCCCAACGGAATTTTTGAAAAAATTTTTAGCCACTAGTGAAAAATTAATACCTGACTGATCTAGATAGACCGACTCGATTTTTTGCTCGGGCGGGATATTTGCTAACTCCTCTTTGCTGGTGCTTTCTAAAAATATGGCATTTGCTACTCGGTTGCCGTGGCTTTTTAGGATCTTGGCGCATTCCAGCGCCGCTAGGGTAGGCCTGTAATTGCTAACTAGCAGTTTCAGCTCCGAAGGGGCGATATTTTCAAAAAAGGAAGAGTTGGCAACAACAATCTTGTCGCCCATTTGTAGAGTTCCCGAAGTGAGGTTGGTAAAGGTCTTAAGCGGATGAGGCTCGTCGTCAATGTCCAGCCCCTCAGTTATATGATTTATTTTTGATCCCCGGTAAAGGTAGGCATGGGAGTGGCCTGTCTGGGCGATATGAATCTCTTTTTTGTTGATTAGAATTAATACACCGCTCAACTTTCCAATCCAATCTGTTTCGCCATTTTGGGCAAACTGTGAGAGAACTCGGTTGACCCCCTTTATTGCGTTTTCGAAGTTTACAAGGTCAGAAGTATCGGTCCCTCGATAATACTCTCGAATAAGAGTATTGATTGCTGTCTGGCCTATTTGGGAAGAAGGGAACCAGGGGGTTAAGATTTCGATCTGCGAGAAGATCACCCCGGAATCGATTTGGTCTGGGTCGACTGGTTGGTAAAACTGACAGGTCAAGAACCTATCGGGGAGCTTATCCGAAGAAGTTAATCGCGTAAAATTAATAGTTTCGCTCATTCAAGAGTTTTTGAGATATCAGCTTTATGATAATCGGTTGAGGAGAAAAGTCAAACAGAAGTGGGAGCGTTTAGAAAAGCCAAAATCGCCGAGATTCAGTCCCTTCTTTCGGAAACGGCTTGCCCGCTCCAGCGACGGACTGCGCCTCTGGGGAGAATTCTCGCGTTCCACCCGCTCGAAGCAGTCAAATTTCCCATTCTGGGAACCAAGCAATTTGACCTGCGGATGTTCCTCAAGAAGGACTGCCTCTCGGCTTGAAGGTGCCTTCCACATTAGCCCCTTGTCACCTTTCGCTAGTTGGCCTATATTGGTTTAAGGAGTAAGTATGCCTTTAGCTCACGATATTAGACCTAAAAACCTCGACGGATTTTTCGGCCAGGACCATGTCGTTGGCCGGGGTTCGTGGCTAAGGAAGGCAATCGAGGGAGACCTGCTCTCTTCGATTATTCTCTTTGGCCCGCCGGGGAGTGGTAAGACGACTCTTGCTCACATTATAGCTTGTGCCACAAGTTCGAGGTTTGTGCAGATAAGTGCGGTTTTGGGGACAACCAAAGAACTTAAAAAGGAACTCTTAAAAGCACAAGAAGATGCAAAGTATTCAAGAAAGACAATTATTTTTATTGATGAGATTCACCGCTTCAACAAAGCCCAGCAGGATGTTTTATTGCCTTATGTCGAGCGGGGCGAAATTATCTTGATTGGCGCTACCACGGAAAACCCGTCCTTTACCGTGATCTCGCCGGTGATTTCCCGCTCGAAGGTCGTGGTTTTAAATCGGCTGGAAAAAGAAGATTTGGGGAATATTTTAGATAGAGCTCTTGCCGAAGAAAGGATATAAAAATTGACCAGAAAGCGAAAGAGATTTTGATTGAGAGCGCAAACGGTGATGCCAGGATACTTTTGAATAATCTTGAAGATTTAGCGGGACAGAATAAAAAGATAACTAAGTCGGCAATTGAAAGATCGAGAGTTGTCAAGACGTTGAAATACGATAAGGCGGGGGAGGAACATTACAATATTATCTCCGCTTTGCATAAGTCAATGCGCGATTCGGATCCTGACGCGGCTGTTTATTGGCTGTTGCGAATGCTTGATGCCGGCGAGGACCCTCTCTATATTGCTAGGCGTCTGGTTAGATTTGCCTCGGAGGATATAGGTATCGCTGATCCCCACGCGCTTCTGGTGGCTGTGGCTGCTTATGACGCTTGCCATTATTTGGGCTTGCCGGAGTGCGATGTTCATCTTGTCCAAACGGCGGTTCATCTTTCCCTCGCGCCCAAATCAAACGCCTGTTATAAGGCGGCTCGGCTGGCAAGAGCTGATATTAAGAAATTCGGCAACCTTGATGTGCCGCGGCACTTAAGAAACGCCCCGACACGCCTTATGAGAGAATGGGGTTATGGCAAGGGCTATAAATATGCCCATGATTTTGAAGATGCGAAGGTGGGACAAGAGCACTTGCCAAGCAAACTTAGAGGTAGAAGGTACTATTTTCCAACCGACAGGGGACTTGAAAAGAGGGTAAAGCGCTGATGAGCGATATTAGCTATATTCTTATTCGCCGCCGCCGCCGAACTCTCTCAGTTGAGATAAGAAATAAAAAAGTGATCGTTCGCGCCCCTCTCTTTTTGGGTCGGAGATATATCGAGAGTTTTTTGCGAGGTAAGCGCGCTTGGATTGAGTCAAAACTTAGGCAGCCACAACCGAAAGTTCAAGATAAGAAATTTGTCGAGGGTGAAGAATTTAAAGTTTTGGGAAAAGCATATCGGCTTAAACTGCTCTTGGGCTCGCCCAAAGAGACTAAGATCTCGGGCAATAATATTGTCGTAAAAGCAGCCGACTTAAACCCGAGATATATCCGCAAATTAATCGAGAATTTTTACATTTCCGTTTTGAAACAGAAGATCGATGAAATACTTGCTAAATACAAAGGAGAATTTAATCTTGGCGGCCGGAAATTAATTGTAAAATTTTATCGCTCTAAGTGGGGGAGTTGCTCGGCGAAAGATTGTTTGAGTTTTAATGCCAAGCTGGCCCAAGCGCCGGAAGAGGTGATTGGGTACGTAGCTGTCCATGAGCTTGCCCACCTCCAAGAGAAAAACCACTCTAGGCGTTTTTGGGAGTTGGTTTCAAAGTTTTGCCCAGATTATAAATCTTATAGGAAGTATCTTAATCAAAACCGTCCTTTATTTAAGTTTTGATCCAATCCAAAAACCCCGCTGAAGCAGAGTTTTTGGATTTATCTTAAGAAGAGTTTACCTTGTAACCGAAATGACCGCTCCTCTTTCGGCGTTCGGTGCAGCAACGGTTATTCTTCCCGTTACTCCATCTCGCATTATAGTGTAACCTGCGCCTGGCGCAGAACTGTTGGGGTCGTTCGGGACTGCAGTGATATAAGTTCCGGATGCGGTAAGGGTGGTAAGGTCAACAAATGCGCCGCAGGCAGCTTCACCGGTTCGGCAAATCTCCGTTGAGGCCGCAGGGATAGTGCCGGGCATATTTCCGTTGTTATCAACCGAGTATTGATAAACAGCATTTAAGACTGTATTTGTGTCAGATCGCCTTTGAGCATTTCGGCTTTCAGCCAGCTGCTTGCCTGGGTTAATTGCGATGATGACAATTGCCGCCAAGATGGCGATAATTGCGATGACCAAAAGGATTTCAAGCAAGGTGAATCCTTTTAGCCGACCAAGTCGAGTCCTCATTATTCCCTCCTTATTATTCTTAAATTTAGCCCTTTTTTGGCTTTCTTTAATTATTATATGACAGCAAACTCTTAAATGCAAGGGGG
>Ga0224495_10001703_pt1 | contig 15199 bp, 11 predicted proteins | sample SF_Jul11_sed_USG_FD_168128 | JGI IMG/M metagenome (GOLD analysis project Ga0224495, IMG submission 168128) | Sediment microbial communities from San Francisco Bay, California, United States - SF_Jul11_sed_USGS_4_1 | ecosystem: Environmental > Aquatic > Marine > Sediment | place: USA: California... | reverse complement strand
CGAAACATTCACCTTTTCGTCCGGGTCACCGTTGGCGTTGGCCTCCTCCCAGCAGACCGGGGCCGGACCGGTCGGAATACCGAACAGATACTCCAGCAGAAAGGTCACGTCGGAGATATTGACCTTATCGTCAGGATCGTTGTTGGCGTTGCCGCGGATACCCCGGCAGCAACCTTCGATACTGACAAAGACCTGCCAAAAACCCTGATTTAGACCATTATCCGGGCCGCTGCAGAAACCGACCGCCGTTTGACCGAGCGTGCCTTTCAACTTGAACTGGGTGGAACTGCCGTCGGTGCCTCCCCCGGAGAGCACCTGCCAGTTGATTTTTTCGCCCGTGGCCGGCTTGGCGGCAACCGCTTCAAGACCGGAATTCGCATCCTCTGATATAATCTTTCCCGGCATCATCAGGAAAGCCAGCGCCGCGATCAGGCAAAAAAGACAGCCGATTGTTCTGTTTCTCATCGCTGATTTTCCTCACTTTCCGCCAGGCGAGCCTGTTCAATTTTCCGGTTGTGCTCATAGTGGATGGACTTCTCCTCGCTCAGGCCAAAGGCCTCCGGATGAATGTACAAGCCTCGGTGAACCTCCGGCTTATCGACTTCCACCTGGATGCGGTTAGCCTCGGCGAAGGCATCTTTGCGGACGCCCGTAACCTGCCAGGATACTTTCATGCCCGGCGCGCCGCCGGCGATAGTGAAAGAATTGCCGGATATTTCTTCGGCAACATAGAGATTGGGACCGGGAGCCCCGATGGCCGTCAATTGATAACGGAAATCCTTGTTGAGGGCGCCGAAATAGTCCGGAAGCTGCACCGCGGCTTCACCGCGATCGTCAAGAACGATGTTGCCGTTGTACACATTCATCATGTCCGGTGATTCCACAAAACTATGATAGAGGTACTTGTTCTCCGGATCGAGCGGGTGATCAATCTTGAACGAACCGCCCCCCTTGGAAAGAGTACCGGTGACAGTGACGTTGCCCTGAAAGTAACCGGCATAGTTGGCATAATCGGCGTACTGCGCTCGTCCATAGACACCATACGCGTAGTTGCCGTATTCGGCGAAGCCATACACGCCATACACGGTATCGCCCGCCCAGCCATGACCATATAACCCGTAGCTGTCACCTTGTTCATTAGTATTATAGGTGGCCGTGCTGTAGCCATAGACACCACGCCTGTCGCCGTTGTCAGTATAGCACCTGCCCATCACACCGTACGTGTTACAGCCAACGCCGCCGAGACTCGAGGCATCCCCTGCCTCAGCTCTTAAACCACACATGTACCCGGTGCCCTTATTCTCGACATCGATATTGATGCCGTACCGCCAGCTCGAACTGCTGAAGGAATAGGTTCGGTCCATCGCCATCATAGCGGTCATACTCGGCGTGCCGCCGTCCCCGACTCTGATGCCGTTGGCATCGACGCGCATGGTGCTGTCATAAAAGATAGCGTCACCGTACAATTCCAGGCCCGCCGGCGCGGCAGAGCTGCCGATGAGAGTCCGGCCGTCATTCTGGACGGTGAATACCGGGTGCCAGCCGCCGGTATAGCTGTCACAGCGGAAAATGCTGCCGCTGCCGAGTTGGGAGGCCAGAAGAGTCAGATCACTGGAGTTGTTTTCGGCAATCAGGGCTATCCCCGAGGTCGAGGTGTTCTCCAAGAACGCCGTGGCGCCGGCCACACCTCCGCTGGCTGATGTCACCAGGAGCCTGTGGCTGCCCGGGGCGTTGGTGCCGATGCCGATATTGCCGCCGATGTCGATTATACCCGAGTTGGCCAGGCTGGTTGTCGTTTGAAACTTGGGCACGTATCCGACGGTTCCGCTGCCGCTTATGCCGCCCGGGGCTGGTTGCCACGAGCCGGTTCCGGCAGCATCCGCGGTCAGCACGTAGCTGTTGGATGCCCCTGTCGGCATACTGAAACCGGTCATCCGGGCCGTTCCGGCGACATCCAGCTTGGCGGATGGCGAACTGGTGCCGATGCCGACCTGGTCGCTGATAGTCTCAAGTCGGACAGTAGCGCCGTCATCCACCCAGCCGCCGCCTCCGCCGCCGCTCGGTGGCTGCCAGGTTCCTGTCCCCGAGCCGTCCGATGTCAAGACGTAGCCGTCGACCGCCCCGGACAGCATGCTGAATCCCGTCATCTGGGCGGTGCCATCGACCTGAACTGGCCCCCCGAAATAACCGGCATGAGACTGAGTGCCGAGGAAGCCATAGTTGCCGCTGACATGTTGCCCAAGCACGCCGCTTCCGCTTACATCGGAGCTTTCCCCCCACACACCGACACCGGCAGCAGCAATTGCGGTCACGCCACTCCCCTGGCTGCCCAGATAAGCATAATTGCCAGAAAGCGAGTTACTGCCCCAGACACCTACGCCAAGGCCGGTATTTTCGGCAGAAACGATACCGCCGTACGTATAATCCCCTGAAAGCTCCAGCGGCACCTCAACCGTGGCCGCGGTATCAGCCCGCAGGGCGTGATAGGCATAGGCTGCCGAGGTCAGCTTGGTGCGCGGCAGTATCTCCGGATCGCCGCTGACCGAGATGCCCAGCCACCGCAGGGTGTCCTCGAACAGGTCGTTCGGGAACGGCACCGCCGAGCCGAGCGCGTAGCAGAACAAACCATCCTCCACATCCACAACGGCTGAGCCGCTGCTCCACCGGGAAGTGGTGCCGCCGGCGTCCTCGTAAATAGTGAAAGTAATCTGGTAACCCGCATCAGGCACGGGGTCACCGGCATTATCGACCAGTTTCCCCTGGTAATTGATTACCTGCGGCACCTGCGCGACACCCGTGGCGAGAAACATGCTCAGTAGCAATGCTGTGAGTAATACCTGTCGCTTCATAAAACACCTCACTCTGATTTGAGATTATTGGTTCTCTTGTGAATTATCACTTAAATAGCAAATAAATGACGGCCACCACCGGGCCCGCCCAAGGGCAGCCCCGGGAGTTGTCTATCCCTCCGTACGAACAAGAATTCCAGATATGTAAGAACAGAACAAGCCTTAGCTAAGGCTCTAAAACGCGGTGCTGCCGAATCAGCAACCGTTCGGGATTTCATTGGCGTGAGAGCTTAGACGCTGAACCAGCGCACTTTATACTCAAATATAGGCGATTATAAGATGATAGCAAGGACTAAAACGACTACATTTGTAGAGTATTTCCCCTGATCGGCAAAGCCCTTCCGCGGCACGACTGCCGGGAAGGGCTATAACTTTTTGTCACAGTTACGGCTACGCGAGCCCTAGGGACAAGCCGGGGGCTCCGGCCCGGTGGGCGTGCCGAACAGAAAAGTCAGCAGGTAGCTCACATCCGAAACATTCACTTTTTCATCCGGGTCGCCGTTGGCATTGCCTTCCTGCCAGCAGACGGGTCCGGGGCCGGTGGGCGAACCAAACAGAAAGCTCAGCAGGTAGCTCACATCCGATATATTGATCTTATCATCCGGGTCGTTGTTGACGTTGCCCCGGATTCCGGTGCAGCAACCGCCGACCACACCTTCGCGTACCATGGCCGGGTCGCCGTAGAGACAAAAGTCGAACATATTGGCCTGGCTCTGCCACCCCCACCAGAAGTAATGGCTGAGATAGTAGAGTTTGGAATCGAAAAGAGCCTGCCCCATGTTCTCCCCGAAGGTGATCAGGTAGCGGAAGAACTCGTAGTCGATCGAGGCATTGCCGCCATGGAAGTGGTCCCAGCCGATGGTGTACCAGGATATCCTAGTGGAAGCAACAATACCCGCCGAACCGTTAAGCAAGAGATTCTTGCCCAGGTTGCTGACCTCCGGCCAACCGTTGTCGCACGAACACGAGAAGACTATCGACGGGTGGTTGTTATCCAGCAAGCCGACGTCGGCGGTTGCGCAGAAACTCTCCCAGTACATTTCACTCGCCTCCGGCGTGCCATCACCGTCATCATATCCCCACCATTTCCTCCAGGAGTTGTACTTATCCCCATGAGCCCACCAGTTAACGACACCATAGTCGTTGGCCATCCAGTTGAGCTTGACATTGGAGTAGGTCAGGGGCTGGTCACAGGTGTATGGGCTGGAATTGATGCCGGCTTTTTCGTACATGGTAGTATAGCTCCACCCGGGCAGAACGTACGAAATCATTTCCAGCATCAAATCCGCGCCGTCCGTACGATCCCATCCCAAATAGTCCTCGTTGGCGTAGTTGCTCATGGCTGCCAGCAGCAGAGCGTTGTCTTTCCAAGATGAGGTATCGGCTTCGAAGGCCGCCAGTTTGGCGCAAATGGACGTCACCGAGGTAACATCACTGTAGGGAATTCGTCCCACAATAACTTCGGGAACAAAGTCCACGGCATCCTCGCCATACTCGCCGTAGAAGCCGTCACCGTCCGAATCCCAGTTCCCGGTCAGGTCGGCATAGTAGTAGTCCGTCGGAGGATTTTCATCGGAACCCGTCGAATGGTTGGTCGGCTGCGGGTAGCAATGACGCATGGGGATCACATCGAGACTGCCCACCAGCAGGACATACTCGATGCCCCATTCGAGGTACTTGTCAATCAGGAAATTCCGGATCTGCTGCTGGCGGTCAGTGCCGGAGTAATTGCTCTGAATCCAGGAGACCGTTACGACGTTGACGGCAAACCCAAGGCTCTGCTTCCAGGTGACGAGAGCGCCGGTGGCCGACACTAACGCGTCCGAAGTGATGATGACATAGTCATGTGTTTGCTGAGGTGTCTGCCGTGCGGCTACCGGTTGATACCAGTCGGTGGCCTGAGCGTAATTGACGAACAGTCGCGACGCCCGCTCATCGGCCGCGTCATCGGACAGAAGTGTGGCCGTCCGCTGGTCATCGAGAGCGGCCGGGTGGTAGTCGATGGAAATGTTTACCGAGGGAGTGAACACCAGGCTGCCGGACTGAGGATGGTAGGAAAACGGGAAATAGGCCACCCTGGCAAAGCTGTACTTACGCAAGCCGCCCTCTCCCAGGTACTCTCCGGCCGTTCCGGGGTAGCCCTCATCCGACGAATAGACAGCATCGTGATTCTCCTGCCACAACCGGAAGCTGCGCCGGACCAGGTCCGGGTCGTCGACGTTCGGCAGCGCCGGCGGCGCGGGGGCCAGGTTGAAGGCGCCCGGAAGCTCGATGGAACCGACACCCGTAGCGGTCACGGAGGCCACGAGTGCTCCCGGCGGCAGGGCCACCATGAGGACCCTTGCCGGCAATGCCGGTTTGCCCGGTTCGAGCATGTTAGTGAAGCCTTCCATGACAATCTTCTGCTGTCCGCCGACGTCGACAAAGCGATAGTCGCCGGCGTTGATCGTAACGGATAAATTATCGGCCCGGACGAGCGCGGCCGTCAACAGGCCGACTAGTGCCATCAAGGCAACCTTTCGTCTGGCCGTCCGATGGAAGAGTTGACTCGTCATAATTTTTCCCTCATCGCGGATTTAGTCTTTTCTCAACATTGCTCACAGGCGCGGAGTCGTTTCTTGCGGTCGAGTTCACCTCGTACTTCTAGCTGCATTGTTACGGACACGGTGGCGGAGGAGGCACACTGCCGTCCCCAAAAAGGTAAGATGTGAGGTACGAGACGTCGGATACATTCACTTTGCCGTCCGGGTCTCCGTTTACATTGCCTTCGGCGGGACATGGCGGCACCGGGCCGGTCGGTGTCCCGAACAGGTAGGCAATAAGGTACGACACGTCTGACACATTTATCTTATCGTCATGATCGCCGTTGGCATTGCCTCGATTTCCGAAACAGCAGCAGGCGTCGCCCACTCCGTCACCGTTGGCGTCGCTCTGATCCGGATTGAAATCGTCCGGGCAGTTGTCCACCTCGCATGAGGCGGCCGGGTAACCCGAGGCGCCGTAGCCGTCGCCGTCGGCGTCGACACAATCGTCACAAGCATCGCCGATTTCATCGGCATCGGCATCGGCCTGGTCGGTGTTGGCGGTGGCGGGACAGTTATCGACATTGCCGCAGACGCCATCCTCGTCGATGTCGTTTTCTGGGTCATCGGGGCAAGCGTCACAGGCGTCACCGGCGCCGTCCGTGTCGCGGTCGTCCTGGCCCGGGTTGGGCGTGTCGATGCAGTTGTCACAGGCGTTGCCGCGGCCGTCCTGGTCATTGTCTTCCTGACCGGGATTGGCCAGGCCCGGGCAGTTGTCGACATCACCGCAGGCGCCGTCCTGGTCGGCGTCATTCTCGGCATCATTGGGGCACGCATCGCAGGCATCCCCAAGAGTATCACCGTCGCTGTCGGCTTGACCGGGGTTGGCCGTATTCAGGCAGTTGTCACAGACATCACCGACGTCATCACCGTCGGTGTCCGTCTGATCCACGTTTTCCAGATCCGGGCAATTGTCGCAGGCGTTCCCGACACCGTCCTGGTCGGTATCCGTTTGCGAGGCGTTAACGGTTAGATAGCAGTTGTCGCAGGCGTCACCGACACCATCCTCGTCGCTGTCGTCCTGCCCCGGGTTAGGTGTAGCGGGACAGTTGTCGACGGCGTCGGCGACTCCATCTTCGTCGGAATCCGCGCCCATATCGCACTGATAGACCGTCGCGCTGAAGGCATCTACCGCCGCCTCGACCACCGAGCCGCTGCCCAGGTCAGAGGCGTCGAAACGCACCTTCATCTGAGACGTCGGTGCCGTTATGTCACTGACCAGGAAGGAATGCTGATACCAGCCGCCGGAGGCCTCTGCCACCGGTCCCACCGTTTCCGCAAGCAGCCAGTCAACTCCATTATTGGCCGAGATGTAGACCTCAAAGACATCATTGTATGGATTGTCGCCGAAGTTGTTGGAATACCAGCGGGCGTAACGTATCACCGACTCCCCTGCGGAAAGATCCATCGTGGGGGAAATCAAGGTGGTGGTGCCGCCGTCGACATCGGAATTCCCGGCCACGTTGTCGGTTACATAACAGCTGCCGGAGCCGTCAAAATCCGTCGGGGGATCTCCCCGGCTGCCGTCGGCGGGGACACCGCGAACCCACTGACCATCGGCGGCATTTCCTGAAACCGTCCAGCCCATGTCGGATTCGAAATTGTCTTCAAAGGCCACCGTCATGCCGGTTGCCACCAGCGCCAGACGGGGTGCCTCGGGGTCCGGGTCATAGACGCGCCCGGACAATGCTTCCTCGGCGCTGACATAAAACTCCAGCCTGTCGCCGCAAGAGACGGCCGGCAGGTATGCCTGGTAATGATTGGTCGAAATCTCCGTCATAGACACGTCTTGAACCGCCCCGCTGTTGACGATGTAATGGAGTTGGCCGCTGCCGCTGACCGGTGTGCCGCCGTTTTTCCCGCTCACCACGACTTCAAACAATTTCGCCTGTCCGGGAGTCACGCTGGACGGTATCCCCGCCGGATAGTCGAAAGTCAGTCTCACGGCGCCGGCATAACTGACGAAACTGGCGCCGTAGCCGATGAGCGAGCAACCGTACTCCATGCGCATGTAACCACCGTCTTCGCCCCAGCCGGTACCCCATGAATTGCGCATTATCCAGACCCCCGCCGTCCCCTGGGTGTCATCCCAGCCCACCAGGACCACGCCGTGGTTTATCTCGCCGTTCTCACAGCCGTTAAAAATGCCGCCGGTATAAGCCTGCATAGCCGAGTTGACGCTGACGGCCACCGAGATGGGACCGTAATCGAGGATGGCCTGCTTCATGGCGGCTACCGTGGGAATACTGTAGTTATTGCCGACGTACGCCCAGGACTGTATCTGGTAACTGTGGGGGTACGGGCAGCCGCACGGCAGGTCACTGGCCGCATACGGGAAATCCGTTTCCATAACGGCACCGGTGCCGCTGCAGGGGTCCAGCTTCGCCAGATGATAGTCGTGTGCCCACCAGCCGCCGCCGCAGCCCCAGCCGTCGGTATTGCAGCTGACCAGCCACTGCTCTGAAAGGTCAACTATCAGGTTATCTTTGACTTTGATATTACACTCCAGGGCCCCCACCGTGGCAAAAGCCCAGCAACTGCCGCAACTGGCCTGGTTCCGGACCGGCGGTAAACCGGTCTCGTCACGCCAGTCAAACGCCGCCGGCAATTCCTGCCTGGCAGTAATGTTGGCAAAGGGGGCGCGCTCGGCCCAATCCTCGGGCACTACCAGACCACACAAGTCATTCAGAGGATATTCAGTGGCCGAGTTTTGACCCACCGTAAACGTCCACCCCTCTTCCTGGCCGCGTTGCCGCAGGGCGGCGATGTCGTCGTCCGACAGTTCCGCCAAAGCCGGGACGGCCGCAAAAACCGAAAAGATCAAAACCATTAAGAAGACTATAACGATACGATAGAGCTTCCTGGCGAATGTTACCGAAAACGTCATCGGGTACTCCTGTCAAAGCAGTTGTGATAATGGAAACTGGCTAAAAACAGGTGGCACTGATAAGCCCTTTGCTGTTTGTTCAAACATCGAACCGGCAATGCCCCACGACATCGCCGCCCGACCTGCGTCACCCTGAATATAGTGAGAAACGGCTATTTTCCTACAAAAAACCGCTCTTTTGCCCGTTACCGGATGCCGGATCAACGGACCGCGCGGACGCCGTTTTCCGACAGCGTCCGGGGCAGGCTATCTGTTTCTTCTCTATCATGCCGGCAGCCTGCCCGTATAACGGCCGCCGCCGGTTGAGTGGCGTAAATATGGCGAATCTGGCCTCACAATAGCTATCTGCTCCGATTTTGCGGCCTCGCAGGACCTGTCCGGAATAGTGCGAAATAGTAAAAAAATATGTTGACTGGCCGAAAGTTAGCCGATATATTTGACTAATGGTTGAAGGTTTCCCTCATTAGGTTTTTTCAAGGTTGGTATCTTTCACTAAATTCTTGGTAAAATTTTAATCTGGGGATCAGAGCGCAATGGTGCGCATGTAATGAGTTTGGATCAGTTTACGGCAGTCGTTTACACGCGATACGTAGACGAACAAACCAAAGCGGAGAGAAAGATGAATATCTACGTAGGCAATTTCGCGTACGACCTCACCGAAGACGACCTGCAGAAGGCTTTCGAAGCCTACGGGCAGGTGGCGTCGGTCGCCGTCATCAAGGACAAGTTCAGCGGCGAGTCGAGAGGTTTCGGGTTTGTGGAGATGCCTTCCAAGGACGAAGCGATGGCTGCTATTGCCGGCCTCAACGGCCAGGACCTTAACGGCCGTACGCTGACCGTCAACGAAGCGCGTCCCCGCACCGAGCGTGGCAGTGGCGGCGGCGGCGGCGGCCGTGGAGGCGGCGGCGGCGGTCGGCAGCGTCACGGTGGCGGACGCGGCGGCTGGTAATCAGCCTTTGCCAAATCGTCTGTAAACGACGTAATATCGCATTAGTTAAGGGGACAGGTTAACAGCCTGTCCCCTTTTCGTTGTCCGCTAAACCTTCCACGCCGTCTTATCCGCCTGTAAGTCAGCACCAATCCTTTTACAGCACGCACGGCAGAAAACAGTTGACCCGACCCCCTCGCGCCGATTCTTTACGTTCATCATCCAAAAACATCGTAAAGAAGAAAGGCTTATCATGAAATACGGAGCGCGCAATCAGCTTACCGGCAAAGTCACCGAGATTAGGCGGGGCGCCCTGATGTGCCAAGTGAAACTCGATCTGGACCCCGGCGCCAGCATGAGTTCGGTGATGACTATCGAATCGATGGAAGACCTCAGCCTGAAAGAGGGCGACCGGGTCAAGGCCATCGTCAAAGCCATCCACGTCTTGCTGGTAAAGGAGTAGGGGACATCCGATTGTCATATATGAACAAGACTGTGTCTCCCCGCCAACATAGGGCACAGCCGCCAATCACATAAGCGACCCCCGTCAACTCGCTACTAGGTGATGACATGCAGCGAACTTGTCGCACATAATTAGAAAACAGGTTGACACACCGTCCTTAGAATTTCTAATGTACTATGAAAGCATATCTCGGCCTTGCGCCAACTGAGTTCGTCTGTATCGCGAAGTTCTTTGCCGGGGTGAATGAAGTTTCTAGAAATACGAGAGATATTCCCCATGTGTATGGTAAGATCGCCAAACAACCTCTTTGCTTGAAAGTAGTCTAGAAGGTCGCCCAGATCGGCGTCATAAAGATTCTTGTGGAGGTTCTTCTCACCTCTCGAAAACGATATTTTCTGCACATTCTTTTCGTGGCAATGATTGATCAGTAGAGTCTCCACGATGGAACCTGCCAGTACCACCACAGATTTGGCATTTTTTGCCAAATAATTGAAAAACAATTCATTTACGTCTCTTTGCAGGAGCCGCCTGCACGGTTCGCTTGTGTATGTGAGCTGACCCACTACGTCAAAATACGTCAATTGTGTTAGCCGCTCTCGGTTAACGCTCTCGATGCCTGAAATCCAGTTACTCGGATACTTCAAGCTCTCGACTAACTTCACTCCTTCCTCTAGGTAGGGGTTGATTTCATAAACATGCTCGCCGTGGCCGCCCCGCTCTCCCGTTCGCCGGATATATCCCCTTTCCAGCCACTGTTCTGCAAGAGAATCAGCTTTCGGTTGATCTGTCCTCATCAAAATGCGGAATTTCCATTTTGGTATGGGCAGTTGCCGATCTCTGTACTCCGACTCGCCTGACAGATTGCCAAGGAATTCCTTGAGCCTCCTAAGTATACTGCCCCCCATTAGTGACAGTGGATTGCTAAGGTAGTATTTTGCGGCTGGACCTTCAAAGGAGTTCAGCCATGAAGCGACGACAGTGGGATTCAAAGACAAAGGCCAAGATCGTTCTGGAGGGTTTGTCGGGTCGGTCGGTGTCGGAGATCTGCAGTGAGTACGGGATTGGCCAGACCCAGTATTATCGTTGGCGGGACCAGTTTTTAAGCAGTGCTCATCGGGTGTTTGATACTCAGAAGAACGGTTCTGAGATGCAGCGATTGAAGAAGAAAGCAGCCAGGTATCAGCAGATCATCGGGGCTTTGACGGTGGAGCTAAAAAAAACAGAGGACGAGTTAGAATGAGATGTTCTTCAGAGTCGGTTATCATTCGCAATAAGCCACTGTTTGAGCGCATTCGTCAGATCAAGTCTGATCATCCTTTTTGGGGTTACCGTCGGATGTGGGCATACTTGCGATATGTCGATGGCCTGGTGATCAATAAGAAGCGCGTCTATCGCCTGATGAAAGAGCACCATCTGACCGTCAGGCCGAATCAGAAGCTCAGGGCTAAGCGGTTGTCCGGCAGGCCCAAACCTCGTCCTGATCGCCCCAACCAGTGGTGGGGGATCGATATGACCAAGGTGATGACCGATTCGGGGTGGGTCTATATCGTGATAGTCCTGGACTGGTACTCCAAGAAAGTTGTCGGCAATTACTCAGGGATTCAGGCCACATCTCGTCACTGGCTTGAAGCGTTGGAACGAGGCTTAAACCGTCAGTTTCCCGACGGTGTGCGGGGTCATGAGCTACATCTGATGTCAGACAATGGCTCGCAGCCGACCTCCCTTAGGTTCATGAAGGCCTGCTCCAGCCTGAAGATCAACCAGGCTTTCACCAGTTATAACAACCCGAAGGGGAACGCCGACACGGAACGGATGATGCGAACGTTGAAAGAGGAACTACTGTGGCTGCGGGAGTGGTCGGGTGCAACCGAGTTGACGTCGGAACTTGATCGATGGATCGAGCATTACAACGAGAGTTACCTGCATTCGGCGCTGGGCTATCGCCCCCCGAATCGGGCCGAAGAGATCTATCAACTCAGCCGCAAAGCTCTCTTAAAATCGGCTTGACTAATGGGGAGCATTACAATCTTAGCCCATTTCTCTCCCTTGATGTTTGTGAATTTTCTTTTGCACAATAAAAAATACGAGGTCATGTTAGCACCTGAATGCTATTACAGCGGGATGACAAATAATAATTGGATTAAATTGATAGAAGAAAAAATCATAAAACAATCGGGATACAGAATCGAAGAAGTAGAGCAAATTCCTCTAAAATTATTGGCGGTCAGGAGTGGCCTGGGGAGATATGGCAGAAATAACATCTGTTATGTAGATGGAATGGGCAGTTTTATCGCCTTATATGGCTTTTTCACAGATTTTGAGTTTGCGGAAGATAATTGGCAAGAAGTAGAAATGATGGATAATTGCGAATCTTGTGGAATCTGCATGGATGAATGCCCCAATAACTGCATCCGTGAAGAAAATTTTGTAATTGACGCGATTAAATGCATTACCTGGTACAACGAAAGGAATGGTGAATTTCCGGAATGGATGGATCCTAATATCCATAACGCTTTATTGGGTTGTATGAAATGTCAAATGTTTTGCCCGGCAAACGCCCAGGCAATGGAATTCACAGGAAGATTTGAAGATATTCCGGAAGAAGATACGATAAATATCCTAAATGGTACGACAGGTGAGGCCGGCCTGAAATCATCTATATGCAAGATATTCGGAATCTTCACGGAGGCCGAATTAAAAGAATACATGCCCATTCTGAAAAGAAATCTGAGCGTTTTGTTACAATGAAAAGTTACTATTCAGCCGTAGATAGGTTCTCCGAAAGCACCGAAATACACTGTTCCCAGATCATGTGACATACAACTCGAATAGAGATTCAAGTCCTCGGCAATGACACTTTCCACATAATCATTCAGAACAGATGAAACTGCCATCCGCTCCTTTTCCGCGTCGAATTTTTCTCCCTTTTGGCAATTGCCAATCAGTAGCAATGTCATTACAGCTAAAGCAACCACAATACTACGCATGACATCCTCCTTCAAGAAAATTATAATCTGCCACTAAGAGTATCGCGTCATATGGAGTCACCGCAAAGAGATCATGGGTCTCTTCCCTTTTTTCAACTTTTTGGATTTATTCATTATGTGACGATGAAATAATTCAATGGCAGTTCCAATAGCACTCTCAGAAAACTTTTGTCAGCATTGATTTTCATGTACTTCCAAAGCATACCAGCATCAATGCAATCCGTTGGAAGGTAATCAAATGAGTATCTGAGGAACGGGCCTTCCAGGACTACTCTCAAGGCTGGGTATTAGAGCATTCACGGTTGTAGCCGTTTTGCGGGTTAGACGGCTTGAGGGTGAGCGAAGAGAGAGGCAAGCGATCCAGACCTGAAAGCTAGATGGTCTTAAGTATCACTGCCGTAATATCGTCCTGTTGGGGCCGATTGCTGGCATGAGTCCGAACCGCCTGGAAAAGACCATCTATGATTTGCCGGGCGGGCTGGTGTCCCTGATAGGCGATATGCTGAATCAGTCGTTCGATTCCAAACTGCGAGTCATTTGGATCCATCGCCTCTACCAGCCCATCCGTCGACAGCAAGAGTATTGCCCCTGCGTTCGAAAGCGTGACTGTATCGGAAGAGTACCAGGAATCCGCATAGAGACCAAGAGGAATCCCGGTACCTCCAAGCGTTCGACTTATACCCCCCGACTGGTCCAGCAGAAAACCCGGATTGTGTCCGGCGCTGGCGTATGTCAGTTCCCGCGTACGGGGGTCAAGACGACAGATAAACAAAGTGACGAACTGCCCGCTGTCAAGATCGGGGACCAACAATTGATTTACCTGACTCAAAATCTTCGCTACATCTGAACAGTGAGACGCGAAGGCCCGCACCAGTGCGCGCGTTTCAGTCATCACAAGCGCCGTACCTATACCGTGGCCGCTGACATCACCTACCACTATACCCAGGCAACCATCCGGCATATCAATGAAGTCGAAATAGTCACCTCCTGTTTCGTCAGCCGGAAAAGCCGCCCCGGCAATGTCAAAGCCGGGGAGGGAAGCGCTTGTCTCATAGAATTTCTGCTGCACCACCCGGACCAGATGTAATTTCGCCTCTTTTTCTTTTTTCTCCAGAAGATCAGTAATATCCTTTAGCACCGAGACATAGTGAGTGATCTCACCGCCAGCCTCTCGTATGGGCGTGATGGTCTGCTGCGCCCAGTACAGTTCACCCGTCTTCTTCCTGTTCCTTACCGTACACCGGAAGGGTCGTCCTGCGGAAATCTCCATCCAGAGTTCGCGATAAAACTCCTGATCATGCTGGCCGGATTTTAGAATGGCGGGGGTCTTGCCTACCGCCTCATCACTTTTGTATCCTGTCGTCGTCTCGAAACCCGGGTTTACATAATCGATGATCCCGTTGCAGTCAGTTATGAGAACACTGTCAGCGGTTTGTTCCAGCGCTGAACAGAGTCGCCTGTAAGTCGACATTCTAGTCTGGGCCGATTTGCGTTCGGTAATGTCACGGTACTGCCACAGATGTACTCGCGACTCACCGGACACGATTATTGGAATGTAATCGCGCTGGAAAGTCCTGCCGTCCGCGAACAGTAGTTCATGGTCCACCGCCGGAGTTCCCTCGCGCAGCAGCTGCTCAATACGACGAAGAAATCCTTCAGGGTCAACGAGCTGGCCGGCAAACTGCCCGGCGTACGCTGAACAATCGAGCCCAATGAGATCCGCAGGTGGAGCCGCAATGTCGAAGAGGTCACAAAACACCTGGTTAGCTTGCAGTATTCGCCTCTCGTCACTTTCGATCAGAATGCCGGCCTGCTGATTCTCCATCAGAGCCCACATCTGCTGCGAAACGGCATCGAGGCCTTCTTCCGCCAAACGCTGCTCCGAGATATCCTGAAAGACCACCATGCCGCCAGATATAGCTCCGTCTTCGTCCCTCAGGGTATGCCCGCTTACGCTGATCCATAGCCCGGGCTGCCGCTGTGGGTTCTTGATGTACATCGGTTCGTCGGTCACCGTCTCTCCCCGCATAGCACGGAGCAGAGGTAATCGATCGGTCGGGTACGGGGTGACCTTGTCCGGCAAACAGCATCCGTAAGCAGCGGCCCAGTCTGAGGGATGCATTTTCGCGGCACCGACTCCCAACATTCGCTCGGCAGCCTGATTAAAAACCAGAAAATCACCCTTCAGATCAACCACGATTATTCCCAGCGGAATGCTCTGAAGGGCCGACCAAAGAATGTCGGCACCTGTGGCTTGAGCTACCCGATTTAGATGGCTGATGATCCCTCCCGTTTTGACGCGGTCCCGGCGAGATATCGGATAATCATAAAGTGTTTCATTGATATCTCTCTCTAGAGCATCTTCCAATATAATACGGCGCTCAGGTTTATCCTACGACTAAATATTACTATATCGAGCTATAAAATCTACATTTATGAGATTGTTCCAGGCGGGCAGCGTTCGGCAGGAATGGCATTTGGCTAAGCCGTTGCAGTTAAATGG